>ERZ808035.1114-NODE-1114-length-16009-cov-4.627417_pt1 | contig 16009 bp, 15 predicted proteins | sample MGYA00380189_ERZ808035 | MGnify/ENA primary metagenome ERZ808035 (study PRJEB31490, sample SAMN06133407) | mouse gut metagenome | isolation source: M5_1 | host: mice | place: China: Chengdu | collected 2015-05 ...
CTACAACGCCATGAGCCCGCTCCACCACCGCGAGCCCGGCATGGTGGGCGCTGCCCTCACCTGCCCCGGCGTTTACGACGAGATCATCTGCGACGGCAACCATGTGAACCCGGTCTCGGTGAACGTGGTCATGCGCGCCCGCGGCAAGGACGAGGTGTGCCTCATCACCGACTGCCTCGCGGCCGGCGGCATGCCCGAGGGCGACTACGAGATGGAGGGGCTGCCCATCACCGTCAAGGACGGCCAGGCGCGCCTCAAGGAGGGCGGCAACCTCGCCGGCTCCATCGTGGGCCTCTGCCAATGCGTGAGAAACGTCGTGGACTGGGGCCTCGCCACGCCTGCCGAGGCCGTGGCCATGGCCACCGTCAACCCGGCCAGGAGCACGGGTGTCGACGACGTCTGCGGCTCCATCAAGCCGGGCCGCGACGCCGATATGGCGTGCTTCACCTCGTCCATGGAGCTCGAGGCCACCTACGTGGACGGCGAGCTCGCCTGGAGCGCTCTGTAGGGCGTGCCGCCCGGCCATCCCCCCGGGGAAGCCGGTCCATAGCGAAAGCAACCTGCGCGTTTGGGTACCAACGTTGCCAAGGGGTCGCCGACGGCGCTCCCGATGTGAGACCAGCTTCGACCGAAAGGACTGTCATGGACTTCAAGGAGATGGCCGACAAGGTCGCCGACGGCGCCAAGGACCTGGCCGAGAAGGCCGCCGACGCCGCCAAGGACCTGGGCGAGGGCACCAAGGACGTGGCCGGCAAGGCTGCGAGCGGCGCCAAGGAGGGTGCCGACAAGGTCGCCGACGCCGCCAAGGACCTGGCCGAGAAGGCCGGCGACGCCGCCAAGGACCTCGGCGACAAGCTCAAGCATTAGCCTTCCCATCAAGGTTCGCACCCGCGCGGGGTGCCGGGTTCCCAGCGAGCCCGGCACCCCGTTTCCGTGCCCCGGTGTGAAGCGACTTCGTGGAGTCGCCCGCGCCGTCCCGCACCCGCGGCCGCCCGGGTAGATACCGAGCAATAAGAAACACAATGAAGGGACATCCTATGGGCATCGACATCAACGAGATCGCGGACAAGGCCGCGGACGCGGCGGAGTCCGTCGGCGCGAACGCCTCCGTGGCGGCGCACGACCTCGGCGCCAAGGTGGCCGACGCCGCCCACAGGGCCGCCGACGGCGCCATGGACCTGGGGGCCAAGGCCGCCCAGGCCGCGGGCGACCTGGGGCTCAAGGTCGCCGCCGCGGCGGAGGGCGCGGCGCAGCGGGCCACCGGGGCGGCCGACGCGGCCTCCTCGGGCGCCGAGAGGCTCGGTGCCAAGGCCGCCGCGGGCATGGAGCAGGCGGCCCGGAAGGCGGCCGGTGACGAGGTCAAGGGTGCGGAGGCCGCCGCAGACGTGAGGGAGGGCCTGGACGCCGCAAAGAAGGAGCTCTCCGAGTAGGGATTCCGGGGCCTCGGATCCGAGGCCCGGTCGGTTGTCGTGCGGGCCGCGCCGGGACACGTCCCGGGGCGGCCCGTCGTGTGGGGAGGGGTCGCCATGGTACGAGAAGGGGAAGAGGGGGACGGTCGGGGCGCCGGGAGGCGACCTGCGGCCCACCCATATCCCGTGGTGCTCGTCCACGGCATCGCCGCGCACGACCGCGACATCCATGGGTCGCCCCTCTGGGGGCGCGTGCCCGACGTCCTGCGGTCCCGCGGCTTCTCGGTCTTCTTCGGGAACACCGACGCCTGGGGGTCGGTGGAGTCCAACGGCGCCGCGCTCGCCCGCACCGTCGACGAGGTCCTGGCCGAGACCGGTGCGTCGCAGGTGATTCTCGTCGCCCACTCCAAGGGCGGTCTCGACGTCCGCTCCGCCCTGCTCGAGCCCGGCGTGGCGGCCAAAGTTCACGGCGTGGTCACCCTCTCAAGCCCGCACCGGGGCATGGAGTTCTGCACGCTGCTGGCCCGGTCGCGGTTTCTGCTCCCGCATGTGGTGTCCCACCTGGTCGACGGGTGGAGCCGGCTGCGCGGGGACCGCAACCCCGACTCCATCCAGGCCCTGAGGGACCTCACCAAGGGCGGCGCGCGGGACCTCGTGGCCTCGGAGGCCGACGGGGACGGTCGGAAGGGGGAGACGGCCGTCCCGTTTCGCTCGTACGGCTTCAGGAGCGCCGGGCGCCGCTACCCCCGCAGCCACATGGAGTACATGGTCCGCCGTCTCGACGGCGAGAACGACGGCCTCGTGCCCTTGGGCGCCACGGCCCACGGCGACCACGGCGTGATGCTCGCCGAGGGGCGTATCGACCACGACGACTGCACCGACCGCTCCGGTCGCGACTTCACGCTGGTGGCTGCCGACGGCTCCGTCTACCGGTCGCCGGCAGAGTTCATTGCGGCCGTGGTGGAGGAGCTGGAGGCGTCGTAGGCGCGCCCGGGTGCCAGCCCCCTCCCTTCCGTTCGTCGGCAGGTTCTGACACTCTCGGCCGTGCTCAGGTGCCCGGTAGTCGCATGGTGGATGCCGCCGGCGGCCCATGGCCGACCGTCCGCGGCCGGCGGGAACCGGGGGGGTGCCGACGGACGGAAAGAGGCGGTGGCAGGGGCCGACCCGACGGCGAGGGGCTACGGCCGCAGTGCGCGTCGCTGGTAGAGGCCGCTGTCCGCGAACCCCAGCCTCCGGTAGTAGGGCCTCGTGCCCACGGCGCTGATGACGTCCACGGCCGTGAAGCCCTCCCGTGCCGCCTGGGCGCAGGCCTCCTCCACAAGGGCGCGTCCCAGCCCGCGGTGCTGGGCCCCCGGCTGCACCTGGCCCAGCTCGGAGACACGGCCGTACACGTGGAGCTCGCGGATCATGGCCGTCCTGCCGTCGCGGGGAAGCGAGAGCCGGCAGAACCCGGCGATGCGCCCGTCCGGTGCCTGCCAGGAGAGGAAGCGCTCCTCGGTGTCCGCCGTCCCGTAGGGGAAGGTGACCAGCGAGAGCGACCCGGGGTCCTGCTCGTCGCCTGCGATCTCGCGCTGGCGGATCTCGGCCACGGGCCGGCCCTCCGCCGCGAGGCGCTCCTCCACGGCCTGGCGCAGGTTCGCCTCGCGGCTCCCGGCCACGATGTCCTTGGCCGAGAAGTCGCGGATCATGCGGGAGATGCGCAGGTAGGGAGGGCATGCCGCCACGTCTGAGGCCATGACGTCGATGAGCTCGTCGCGGGTGTAGGGGCGCCAGAGGCCCGCCTTCCAGTCGCGCTCCAGGGCCGTGCCGGCGATGAGGGCGCAGGGGTAGAGCTTCACCTCGTCGGGGCGGAAGCGCGGGTCGCCCACCAGGTTCGCGAAGTCGGCCTTGTCGGCCCCGGGCGTGGCGCCGGGCAGGTTGGCCATCATGTGGGCGTGGACCTTGAACCCGTGGCGCCTCGCCAGGGAGAACGCCCGGGCCACGCAGTCGGCGTCGGCGCCGCGGTCGCTGGCGAAGAGACGGTCGCCGTCCAGGCTCTGCACCCCCAGCTGGACCTTCGTGGCACCGAGGCGCCTCATGGCGGTGAGGCTCCCCTCGGTCACGGCGTCCGGCCGCGTCTCCAGGGAGAGGCCCACGCACCGGCACGCCGCCCGCTCGTTGGCGCCCTGCGCCGCCTCGACGCGCCCCCATCCGGCGCGCTGCCCGGCGGCCAGGGCCTGCCAGCGGGGGTCCGCGCCGTAGAGCCGGGCCCAGGCCGTGTTGTACGCCACGACGCCCCGGGAGACCTGGCGCTGGAGGTCGGCGCACTCCTCGGCACGGGTGCCGGCGTCTGCCGAGAGGCCCCGGGCCAGGTAGTCGGACCTCACGGACCGGCGTTCGGCCCGGGCCTCCGGTCCGCAGCCGTCGTTCAGCGCCTCGAGCAGCCGGGCCACGAACCAGCGGCGCCAGGGCGCGGGGTAGTCGTCCCAGGTGCCCCCGAGGACGATGAGCTCCACCTTGTCGGTGGGGTGCCCCATGGCGTGGAGCGTGGAGAGACGGCTCGAGACCTGCAGGTAGGGGTCGAAGAAGTTCTGCTCGGCCCGCTGGCATGCCGGTTCGTCGGGCAGGTAGCTCTTGGGCATGCGCAGGTCGCAGGGGCAGTAGCGGCATGTGCCCGCGCAGGGCCACGGCTTGGCGATGACGGTGATGGTGGCCACGCCCGAGGCCGTGCGGCGGGGCTTGGCGCGGAGCAGGGTCACCAGCCGCTCGCGGCAGGCGTCGTCGACCCCAAGGCGCTCCCAGTGGCCGGGGTCGGCCTCCTCCAGGGCCAGAAGATAGGGGAGGAGCCGACGTTTGCGCAGATGGCGCGAGGTGTCGGTCACACCGGCGTTGCGGGAGCGGATGAAGCGGAGGAGCCAGCGCTCGTCGGGCAGGTCGTCGCGGCGTCGGAGCTCGGTGGCGAGGTCGAGGATGGCCGCCTCGGGGGAGGGGGCGTCCGGGTGTCTTCGGTCCAAGGCGGACGGCTCCTCTCGGGTTGCGACGGGGTGCGCGGTCCCGGGCGCCGCGGCGGCGTGCCGGGTCCCGGTGCTGGTACGGTGGTGCGCAGAGCAGTGTATAGCAACGGGCTGCGGGAACGGGCCCGGGGCCTGCGACGACGGGAGGCACGGTGGACGAGGGGGCGGCGCGGCTGGCGGACCGGCTCACGGCCGGGTTCTACGGGAGGTGCGGCGAGAGCTTCTCGGCGACGCGCACGGGTGGCTGGCCCGGCTGGCTGCGGTTGGGGGAGCCGCTTCGTTCTGCGGCGCGGCGGGCCGCGAACGAGGGCCGCGCGCTCCGGGTGCTCGACCTCGGCTGCGGCAACCTGCGCTTCGAGCGATGGCTGGAGGGGGCGTTGCCCGGGGTCTCCGTCGAGGCCGTGGGGCTGGACCGGGAGCCGGGGCTGGCGTGGGACGTCCCGGGCGCGTCGGCCGGTGGGACGGGCGGGTGCCTTTCCGCGGAGGTCGTGCAGGCGGAGTTCGGCGACGGTTGGGGGCTGCCGACTGCGCTCGAGGGCGGCTTCGACGTCGCGGTGGCCTTCGGCCTCCTGCACCATCTCACCGGCTTCCGCGGGCGGCGCGCCGTGATGGAGGGCCTGGCCCAGGCACTGGCGCCGGGCGGCGTGGCCGCGGCGTCGTGCTGGCGGTTCCTCAACGACCGGCGGCTGGCCGTGAAGGCCCGGGAGACCACGGCCGACGCGCTGGCGCGGTGGCCCGAGCTCGCCGGGCAGCTGGGCCCGGGCGACGCGTTCCTCGGATGGCAGGGGGAGGAGGGCGTGTTCCGGTTCTGCCACGTTGTGGACGAGGCCGAGCTGGACCGCCTGGTGGCGGCTGCCACGGACGCGGTGCCCGGCGTGCACGAGGTGGGGCGCTTCTCGGCGGACGGCCGGACGGGCGAGCTCAACCGCTATACGGTGCTGGGGCGCTAACCCGCCCGGCGCCCCTGTCCCAACACCCGGACACTTTTGTCCCAATGGTCGGGCACTTCTGTCCCACCACCGGGTCGCGGAGGGGCTTCGGGCCGTGTCGCGGCCCGTCTCGCCGGGCGCTCGCCAAACGTTTGGTGGTTTCTCCTCCTCCAAACGGCAAAAACCACCAAACATCGTGATGTTTGGTGGTTTAGATCAACTTATATACCGAAAAGTACCAAACACCGGAAGCCCCGGTTTCGGAACGGGCCCTCGCGCACGCGTGAGGCCGCCGCTCAGCCCGGGAACGGCCCGCGCCGCGGCTTGGGTCTGGGGTGCACCCGGGCGCACGTCCGGCGCCGGCCCTTGGGGCGCCACTCGGTCTTGACCGTGTGCTCCGCGGGGTCCCACGCCTGGGAGGTCTCCCAGACCTGCCGGTGGAAGGCGCGCACCTCGGGGTCCACCTTAAGCCAGAGGGGGTCCACGGGCTGGGTGAGAGCGAGGTCGCCCACGGACCGCACGCGGGAGAGCGCCACGTAGAGCTGGCCGTTCTCGAAGCACACCGGGTCCAGGTTCATGGCGTCCAGCGTGAGGCCTTGGGTCTTGTGGATGGTCATGGCCCAGGCCAGGCGCAGGGGCATCTGGGTGAAGGTGCCGCGCTCCACCTCGCGGAGCTCGCCCTCGTCCTCGTCGTACTCGTAGTCCACGGCGCTCCAGGTGACGGGCTCCACGGCCACGGTGGGCCCGGAGTCCAGGCGCACCCGCACCGTCTTGGGTCCCGAGAAGCCCACGACCTCGCCGCACGACCCGTTGACGAAGCGGTCCTGCGGGTCGTTCTTGCAGCACACCACGCGGGCGCCGCGCTTGAGGACCACGGTCTCGTCCACGGGGTTGCCGCAGCCGAACTCGCCGCTGCGCTCGGAGCGGTACACGTGCTCCTCGCCGGTGAGGGCGGCCAGGCGCTCCTGGTTCACGCGGTCCACCACGCGGTTGGTGGCGGCCACGAAGGGCGCTCCGGGGATGGGGTCGTGGCGCGCCTGCTCCCAGATCCAGCGGCACGTGGCGCGGTCGCCCTTGCGCAGGTTGGTGAGGGCGGCGAGGAAGGCTGCGTCCTGCTGGCGGTGGCACTGGGTGAGCACGAAGGGGTGGAAGTCCCAGGAGGCCCAGGTGCGCCCCTGGAAGGCGAAGGGGCCGCGCCAGAGGAGGCCGTACTCGTCGCGCAGGGCGTCGAGGTCGTTGCCGGTGGTGACGGGCGGGAGCTGCGAGAAGTCGCCCACCACCACGAGCTGGGGCCGGGGGCGCACCTTGCGGAGGATCGCCGTGACGGCGTCGAAGACGTCGCAGCGCAGCATGGAGACCTCGTCGATGATGACGACGTCCGCCTCCGAGACGGGCTCACGCACCCGCAGGCGGCTGTCCTTGCCGAGCACCCCGATGCCCAGGTGGAAGGCCCGGTGCACGGTGGTGCCGCCCACGTTGACGGCGGCGATGCCGGTGGGGGCGCACACCACGACGTTGCGGCGGAGCTCCTTGAGGCGGCGGCGGGCCTCCTCGATCACGAACGACTTGCCGCAGCCGGCCCCGCCGGTGAGGAAGACGTTCTCGCCGGCCACGATGGCCTCGATGGCGGCCCGCTGGCACGGGTCGGCCCCGTCGCCCTCGGGTCTGTCGACGGTCTTGTCGGGCTCTGCCGCCACGGTCCCTCCTCCCCGGCGATCGGTCGCGTCGTGACCATGATAGCGCCAAAAAGGGAACAGGTGTTCGGTAATCGCCTGGTTTCCGGCAGTGATCGACCCCTGTTTCTTGGACGCGGTGGCCCGGCGGTCTACGGGGTGGATGTCCTGCTCGTCACCCTCACTCACACGACCCACCCCTGCCAGGAGCTTGGCCATGCCGGCGTGCCCACCGAGTTCCACGTGCACGAGGGCCTCTCCCACGGGTTCGGTTTGGGCACCGGCGCCCTGTCCGGCGGCTCGCCGCATCCGCGCGTTCGTTGTACGGCACCGGCGCCGTTCGCGCGTTCGTTGCGTTCGCGCGTTCGTTGTATGGCTTACGAGCTATCCGGCGGCTCGTTGCGTGGAAATCCATACAGCGAGCCGCCGGGCGCCTGGCCCAACCATGCAACGGGCCGTCGGATGCAACGAACGTGCGGACCGCCCGGCCGTGGGGGTCGGTTGCCCGGCGCGAGGCCCTCGGGCGTGCCGTCCCCCCCCCCGCAAACAGAGAGGCCCCGGCCGCAGGTCATCCCTGCGGCCGGGGCCTCGTCCCCTACCCGGGGCGTCCCGGGCACTGCGGTGGCCTCCTAGGCGCGGCCGGTGGAGCCGAGGTTGTCCATGTGGGACTTCACGATGGCGCAGATGTTGGCCATGCCGTCCACGGCGGGCTTCTTGGGGTCGAAGACGTCGGGGTTCTTGCCCATGTAGTCCATGAAGCCCTTCATGTACACCTGGCGCAGCTCGGTGGCGTAGTTCACCTTGCACACGCCGTTGCGGATGGCCTCGGCCACCTGGTCGTCGGGCACGCCGGAGGTGCCGTGGAGCACCAGCGGCACGTCCACGCGCTCGCGGATGGCCTTGAGGATGTCCTGCTCGATGTGGGGCGTGCCGTGGTAGATGCCGTGGGCCGTGCCCACGCCCACGGCCAGAGAGGTGCAGCCGGTGCGACGCACGAACTCCTCGGCCTCGTCGGGGTCGGTGAAGGGGTTGCCCTGGCCGGCGTCGGGGCCGTCGTCCTCCTTGCCGCCCACCTTGCCGAGCTCGGCCTCCACGGGGATGCCGATGGAGGCGCCCACGCGGGCCACGGCCTCGGTCTTGCGGATGTTGTCCTCGAAGGTGTCGTGGCTGCCGTCGATCATGACGGAGGTGTAGCCGGCGTGCATGGCGTTCATGCAGAGGTCGAAGTCGCTGCCGTGGTCCAGGTGCAGGGCCACGGGCACGTCGGCGTTCTCGGCGGCGGCGTAGACGAGGCCCACGAAGTAGTCGAGGCCGGCGTACTTCACGGTGCTGGGGGTGGTCTGCATGATCACGGGGGAGTTCTGCTCCTCGGCGGCCTTGATTACGGCCATGACGAACTCGAGGCTCTCCACGTTGAAGGCACCCACGGCGTAGTGGTTCTCCTGGGCGTCGAGCAGCATCTCACGGGTGGTGACGAGCATGGCGGTTCCTTTCTGGTCTGAAGTGTCGGTATCGGTTCGGCGGGCGCCCCGCCGCTTGTCCGTTACTCTCCGTCGGCGATCCGTTCGACGACGGTCTGGACGCGGAGCTCCTCGGCCACGGCGGGGTCGAAGTTGCCCGTGGCGGGGGAGAGGCAGTTGGCCGTGGCGGCGGCCATGGCGAAGGCGAGGGCCGAGGCGTCGTCCAGCCCGCGCTCCATGGCCACGGCGAAGGCGCCCACGAGGGTGTCGCCGGAACCCACGGGGTTCACGACGTCGATACGGGGCGCGATGCCGCGGAAGGTGCCGGCCGGGCAGGCCATGACGGCGCCGTCTCCGCCCAGGCTGACGACCACGCGCTCGATGCCGGAGGCGTGGAGGGTGCGGGCGGCCTCCACCACCTGGGACAGGTCGTCGCAGGGACGGCCCGTGAGCTGGGAGAGCTCGTCGGCGTTGGGCTTCACCATGGTTGGGAGGGCCCGGATGCCCTCCTCGAGGAGGACCCCCGAGGTGTCGAGGATGACGGGCCTGCCCTCGGCCTTCACGGCCGAGACGATGCGGGCGCAGGCGTTGGCGCCGAGCCCCGCAGGAACCGAGCCGTCGACGGTGACCACGGCGGCCTCTCGGGCGAGGCGGCGCACCCTCACGAGCAGCTCCTCGAACTCGCTCTCGGTGACGGGGCGGCCGGGCTCCAGGAACTCGGTGGAGGTGCCGCTCGGGTCGAGGACGTTGATGCAGGAGCGGGTCTCGCCGGACACCTCGACGAAGTCGTGGGGCACACCGTCGCGGCCCAGGAGGTCGCGCAGCAGGGCGCCTGCGTGGCCCCCCGCGAAGCCTGTGGCCGTGACGGACGAGCCGCAGGCCACGACGGCGCGGGCGGCGTTGAGCCCCTTGCCGCCGGCCACGTCGATGACCTCGGTCACGCGCTGGACCTCGCCCACGGCCACGGGTGCGGCGATGCGGTAGGCCTTGTCGATGGACGCGTTGGGTGTGACGGTGACGATCATGGGCGTTCCTTCCGGTGCCGCGGTGCGCGGTCCCTGTCTGCTGGCTGGAATGTACCGCGGGCCGGGCCGGGGCGGGGACCGTCGTCGCGCCGCCCGGGCGCAACCAAACGAAGCGCGTCAGGGCTTTCAGGCCCCGCAAAGCTTGGGTGCCCGTGTCCGCTTGTCTGCGTAAGAAGCAAAACGAAAGTCGATTCCTTGCTAAAATGCAAAGCAAGGAAAGGAAAACGTCCACAGAACCTTCGCAAAGGAAAGCCCATGGCCCATGGAGACACGCAGCACGGCCGCTCGTTCGGCGAGGAGCGCCGCGCCGCCATCATGGAGCTGCTCGACCGCGAGGCATCGGTCCAGGTGGCCGACCTCGCCGCGCTCTTCGGCGTGTCGCGGGTGACCGTGCGCTCCGACCTCGACGAGCTCGAGGCGGCCGGGCGCCTGCGCCGCACCCACGGCGGGGCCGTCTCGCTCTCCCCGGCGCTCACGGTCTCCATCCAGGACCGCAGGGTCAACGTCAACGTCGAGGCCAAGCGCGCCGTGGGCCGGGCCGCGGCGGACATGGTCGCGGACGGCGACTCCGTGCTCGTGGACTCGGGCACCACGGCCCTCGAGCTCGTGCGCGCCCTGGGCGGCCACAGCGACGTGACGGTGGTGACCTGCGACTTCACCGTGGCCGACCTCATCGACCGCTCCATGCCCTCCGTCGACGCCATCCTCCTGGGCGGCGAGCTCCGCAAGGGCCACCGCTACACCTACGGCCCCATGACCGAGCAGGCCCTGGCGTCGCTGCACCCCCAGGTCTCGTTCGTGTGCCCCACGAGCTACGTGCCCGGCCGCGGCCTCATGACCAACTACGCGCCCATGGCACAGATCAAGCGGGCGATGATGGCGTGCGCCGCGCAGACCGTGGTGCTCATGGACGCCACCAAGGTGGACGCCCCCGGCCTTCTGCTGGTGGACACGCTTGCCGGGGTGGACGCCGTGGTCATGGACCGCGACCCCGACGGCGTCGTGGTCGCCGACCTCGCGGAGCAGGCCCTGGGCGCACGGCTCGTCCTCACGGGCGAGGCCTGATCCCCTGTCCCACCACCCGGACACTTTTGTCCCAATGGTCGGACACTTTTGTCCCAACCTCCTTCATCGCCGAACCGCCGTCACTTTCGCTGCCACTTTGGTCGGACACCTTTGCCGTCACACGGCGTCGTCGCACAGCAAGCCCGCACAGTAAGGGGGCGTTGCTGCAAGGGGGCGTTACTGTGCGTTCGCCAAGGGCCTCTCGACGCAAGGGGCCCTTGGCGAACGGTTTTCGGGGAACAGGACCCCCTTGGCGAACGACTCGCCGCACAGCAAGGGGGCCTTGCGTCGAGGGGGCCTTACTGTGCGCCCTTGGTGTGCGGGCACCTCCTCGCTCTCCGCTTCCTATCATAGTTAATTTATCAATATGAGAAGTGACACATGTCACAGCCCCCCCCCTGTCACATTGCGTGGCTACCACTTTTCTTTAAGGGATAAGCGGTAGGTTTGGGGCGGCGAACGGTTGGCATTTTGTTTGTCAAACACTGGAAACGAACATTGGTTTTCAGGTAAATAATAAATTACCTGTATACATAGCTGTTCTATTCAGCTATTGGCTTGTTAGAAAATGGGCATCGATTAACATTGCTTCCAGACGCTGGACGGCCGAGGTCGCCGACCCTAGACTCCTCAATAAAGGCAAACAAAATCGAACGTAAATAAACACTTAACGGACTGACCCATGACGCCGCAAGGAGGACCCATGAGCACAGGCCAGCGTGACCTTTTCTCCCTCGACACCGTCTACCTGCCCGCTTTGGGTACCCGTGAGGACGTCCTCAAGGAGGTCTCGGCCGACCTGCTCGCCAAGGGCCTCGTCACCGAGGGCTTCCTCCCCAACCTCCTCGAGCGCGAGCGCGCCTATCCCACGGGCATGGACCTCTCCGTTGTGGACCCCGACCTCCCCAACTTCGCCGCGCCCCACACCGAGTGCGAGTTCGTGCGCGAGACGCGCCTCGTGCCGGTGCGTCTGGCAAGACCCGTGGCCTGGGGTGACATGCTCGACCCCTCCCGTGAGATCGAGGTGTCGTTCCTCTTCATGATTCTCAACAAGGACATGGAGGCGCAGACCGGCATCCTCGCCCGCATCATGGACTTCGTCAACGGCCTCGGCCCCCAAGGGTTGAGAGACTTCTTCTCCTTGAGCGACCCGGCAGAGATCCACGCCTTCCTTGTCGAGAGGTTCCCGCCGTCGGCTGAGTGACCCCTGCCGCATCGCCGCATCGCCCGCAATCCGCACTGCCTGCGGTGACGCCTCTCCTGTGCGGCGACCCCCATTTGCCAGCAAAACGGACCGCATCGCGCGGTCCCGAAGAAAGGAAGTACGGACCATGATCAAGATTCTTGCCGCCTGCGGTGCCGGGGTGAACTCCAGCCACCAGATCAAGGACGCCCTCGAGTCCGAGCTCAAAAAGCGCGGTCACGACGTCTCCTGCGACGCCGTGATGATCAAGGACATCACGGCGTCCATGCTCGATAACTACGACATCTTCGCCCAGATTGCCAAGACGGACTTCGGCTTCCCCGTGACCATCCCCGTCGTCGATGCCGGCCCCATCCTCTACCGCATGCCGGCCATGGCGGCGCCCGTCTACGCCTCCATCGAGACCGTCATCAAGGAGAAGGGCCTCAAGTAGGCAAGACACCCGCCAGCTCGACAGAGAGGAGTTCGGCCCGTGGATGCCATCATCGGTTTCGCCAACGCCGTCTTCACGCCCGTCATCGACCTAGGGGCCGCCCCGGTCATGACCATCGTCCTCACCATCATCGCCCTCTGCTTCAAGGTGAAGTTCACCGATGCCCTCATGGGGGGCATCAAGCTGGGCATCGCCATTACCGGTATCGGCGCTATTATCAATATCCTTACTACGGCGTTCGCCGAGCCGATGAACGCCTTCGTGCAGTCCACGGGTCTACAGCTCACCATCACCGATGTGGGCTGGGCCCCGCTCGCCACGATCACCTGGGCGAGTCCCTATACTCTCTATTACCTGCTTATCGTGGTCCTGCTCGATGTGGTCATGATCGTGCTCAACCGGACCAACACCATCGACGTGGACGTCTTCGACATCTGGCATCTGGCCTTCGTGGGCCTAGCCTGCATGTTCTTTGGGCAGGCCGCCGGGGTCTCCGGAGCCCTCATGCTCGTGGTCTCCACGGTCCTCGTGCTCTTCATCGGAGCCCTCAAGATCGTCAACTCGGACCTCATGAAGCCCACGTTCAACGACCTGCTCGACGTGCCCGACACCAACCCCATGACCACCACGCATATGAACTACATGATGAACCCGGTGAACATGGTGTTCGACAAGTTCTTCGACCGGTTCCTGCCGTGGCTCGACAAGTATGACTTCGATGCGGCCAAGCTCAACTCCAAGATCGGCTTCTGGGGCTCCAAGTTCGCCATCGGCATCTACCTCGGCGTGTTCGTGGGTCTGCTGGGGCATCAGGACGCCAAGCAGATCTGCACCCTCGCCTTCACCGGCGGCGTGTGCCTCGAGCTCTTCTCGATGGTGGGCGCCTGGTTCATCGAGGCCATCGAGCCCCTCTCCCAGGGCATCGCCAACTTCGCCACCAACAACAAGCACCTTCAGGGGCGCACGCTCAACGTCGGCCTCGACTGGCCCTTCATCGCCGGCCGAGCCGAGATCTGGGCGGCCGCCAACGTGCTCGCCCCGATCATGCTCCTCGAGTCGCTCGTCCTGCCCAGCAACGGGCTGCTGCCCCTGGGCGGCATCATCGCCATGGGCATCACGCCGTCCCTGTTGGTGGTGACCCGCGGCAAGATGCTGCGCATGATCATCATCGGCGCCCTCGTCATGCCGCTCTTCCTCTGGGCGGGGACCCTCGTGGCCCCCTTCGTGACCCAGATCGCCCAGCAGGTGGGTGCCTTCCCCGACGGTGTGACGGGCATGATCAGCCAGACCACCATGGAGGGGCCGGTGGAGAAGTTCCTCGCCTACCTCATCGGCAACGCCACGTCCGGTGACGTCACGTTCGTACTGGGGGCCATCGTGGCCCTGGTCGCCTACACGCTGCTCTTCATCTGGTACCGCCACGAGATGATCAAGCGCAACTACGAGTACGCCAAACAGGGGAAGTGCCAGCCCGAGGTGCTGCTCACCGGCAAGTACACCGAGGAGCTCAAGGCGGCTGCCGAGAAGGGCGACGGGGGCCAAGGGGACGGCAACGCCTGATTCGCGACCGACCCGCGTGCCGGGTCTCCGGACCCCCGGCACGCGGGTCTTTCTCGGCCGTATCGGCCGTTCCATCACCCGGGCACTTTTGTCTCATCATCAATCGCCCGACAGGCGAAGCGACAGACGGGCCAGGCGCCTCTGCCGCGTCCCGCGTCCTCCATGACTCCGCCACAGGGGGAGGATGGCCCTTGCATGTGGTCGTTTTTGTGCGATAGTGGTTGACCGAACAGAGTAGAACAGAACCAAACACGACGGAAGGAGGCCCCATGCTCAAGTCCGAGCGTCAGGACGCGGTCCAGCGCCTGTGCGACGCCCTGGGAACGGTCACCGTGCGCCAGATCGCCGACGAGCTTCAGGTCTCCGACATGACCGTCCGCCGAGACCTCGAGGAGATGTCGAGCCAGGGGCGCGTGGTGCGCGTGCACGGCGGCGCCCGCCGCGTCACCGGCGAGCGCGGTGCCGCCGTCCCGCGGGAGTTCACCCACCGCGAGAAGCGCTCCCTGCACGTGGAGGAGAAGCGCGACGTGGCGGCCCGTGCCGCCGCGCTCGTGGAACCGGGCGAGACGGTCTTCCTCGGCGCCGGAACCACCATGGAGCGGCTCGCCCAGGCCCTGCCGGCGGGGCGCCTCCGGGTGGTCACCAACAGCCTCTCGGTCTTCGACCTGCTCCGCGACCGTCCCGACACCGAGCTCTGCCTCGTGGGCGGCATCTACCGCTCCGCCACGGACGCCTTCGTGGGCCCCATGGCCGAGAAGTCGCTGGAGCTTCTGGGCCTCGACGCCGCGTTCATCGGCTGCAACGGCGTCGTGGACGGTGCCGTGTCCACCTCCAACATGGAGGAGGGCCGCTTCCAGAACGAGGTGTTCGAGCGCTCGGACCGCCGCTACGTGGTCTGCGACTCCTCCAAGGTGGGGCGCCGTGACTTCTACACGTTCTACTCCCTCGCCGACGTGGACGCCCTCGTGACCGACCGCCTCCTCACCGCCGACGAGCTCGCCGACCTCTCCGAGTACACCGAGGTCCTCAGCTAACCATCACCGGGGCCGTGCCCCTCAGAGAAAGGAACGCCAATGCGCATCGTCATCGGATCGGACGCCGAGGGCATGGCCCTCAAGGAGACCGTCAAGGCCTACCTGCTGGAGCTCGGCCACAAGGTGGTCGACTACTCCCTGGAGCCCTCGCCCGACCTCGTGGACTCCACCGTGGCCGTGGGTGCCGACCTGCTCGCCCACCCCGAGAGCCTCGGCTTCGCCTTCGACCGCTACGGCGCCGGCAGCTACATGGCCGCCTGCAACATGAAGGGCCTCGTGGCCTGCGAGTGCTCCGACGAGCGCAGCGCCTTCATGACCCGCCAGCACAACAACGCGCGCCTCATCTGCATGGGCTCCGGCATCACCGGCCCCGACGTGGCCCGCGGCATCGTCGACGAGTTCCTGAGCGAGCCCTACGCCGGCGGACGCCACCAGGTCCGCGTGGACATGCTCGAGAAGATGGCCTAGCCCCGGCCCGGGATACCTAAGGAGAAGACACCCATGATCATCGCCATCGGATGCGACCACATCGTCACCAACGAGAAGATGGCCATCGCCGACCACCTCAAGGCCGCCGGCCACACCGTCATCGACTGCGGCACCTACGACCACTCGCGCACCCACTACCCCATCTACGGCAAGAAGGTGGGCGAGCTCGTGGCCTCCGGCGAGGCCGACGCCGGCGTCGTCATGTGCGGCACCGGCGTGGGCATCACCAACGCCGTGAACAAGGTGCCCGGCGCCCGCTGCTGCCTGGTGCGCGACATGGCCCCGGCCGTCTACGCCCGCGAGAACCTCGCCGCCAACGTGGTGGGCTTCGGCGGCAAGATCTGCGGCGAGTTCCTCATCGCCGACATCGTGGACGCCTTCCTCGGCACCGAGTACCACGCGACGCCCGAGAACGACGCCCTCGTGGCCAAGATCGACTCCGTCTGGCAGGGCGACGCCGAGGCCCAGGCCGCGCCGGACTTCTTCGACGAGTTCATCGTCAAGTGGGACGAGGGCTACTACCACGACTGACGCCCCGCGACAAAGGCACCCGCGTGACAAAGGGGACGGTGACATGTGTCACTTGTTCTATTGATTAAATGACGACAGATGCCGAGAGGGGCGCCCGCGTCGCAGGATGCGGGCGCCCCTCTCTCGTCCGTGCGACACGCGACACCGGTGCCTGGCCCATCCGTCACGTTACCTGTTGCCTGATTGATGGTGGGACAGAAGTGT
>ERZ808035.1119-NODE-1119-length-15964-cov-6.025618_pt1 | contig 15964 bp, 11 predicted proteins | sample MGYA00380189_ERZ808035 | MGnify/ENA primary metagenome ERZ808035 (study PRJEB31490, sample SAMN06133407) | mouse gut metagenome | isolation source: M5_1 | host: mice | place: China: Chengdu | collected 2015-05 ...
CGTTATCTGAAAGAGAATCCGAAGGAAGTGAGTGGGATGTGCCGTATTTTGGAAGATATGAGAAATGAATTTGTAGGGCTTTCCGTTGATGAAGTTAAAAAAATAGAAACGGGACAAACATCTATTCTATAATTAGCCTCTTGTAAAATAGTTCCTGCTGGAATATACTAAATGTAGGGTTTTCGTTTCGTGGAAAGCACCCTAATTTGTGTTTGGGAGCGCTGTCTATGCTTTTTTCCAGTGTGGGATTTTTATTCCGGTTTCTGCCGGTTTTTATGCTAATATACCTTATCGCACCCGCCAGATACCGCAATGTTGTGCTGCTGGCGGGCAGTCTTGTTTTTTATGGAGTGGGAGAACCGTACTTTGTTCTGCTGCTTGTTTTTTCTGTGCTGGCAAATTATGGTTTCAGCAGATATATGTTCTGGGAACCACGCACTCCGTTAAAAAACCGCGCCGACAGACGGGCGAAGCGGCGTAAAGCGGCGCTGGCGGCGTCTCTGGTTGTTGATTTTGGATTTCTGTTCGTATTTAAATATTGGGACTTTACAGCAGCAACTGTAAACGGTCTGGCCGGGCAGGAGACGGTGCCGCTTCTGGGGCTGGCACTTCCGCTGGGCATCAGCTTTTATACTTTTCAGATGGTGTCCTATCAGGTGGACTGCTATCGTGGTACAGTGAAGAAACCGGCGGATTTTGTTTCATTTGCCGCATATGTGAGCATGTTTCCGCAATTGATTGCCGGACCTATCGTGCGTTATGAGGAGATTGCGGACAGAATGGAGAGCCGCAGGATCCGTATCCGTAATCTGGAAAACGGTTTGAAGCTATTTACGGTGGGACTGGGGTTGAAGGTACTGCTGGCAAATCAGATCGGTACGCTGTGGAATACGATCATGACGGCGGGAGCCGGCAATTTACATATGAGTGTGGCATGGCTCGGTGCGCTGGCCTATTCTTTTCAGATCTATTTTGATTTCTGGGGTTATTCCGTGATGGCTATGGGGCTTGGTAAAATGCTCGGATTCAGGATTCCCCGTAATTTTGACAATCCATATGTTTCCAGATCGATTTCAGAATTCTGGCGCAGATGGCATATGACTTTGGGCAGCTGGTTTCGTGAATATGTCTATTTTCCTTTAGGGGGCAGTCGGAAGGGTAAGATGAGGACGGTGTGCAACCTTTTTGTTGTATGGGCTTGTACAGGATTATGGCATGGGGCGGACTGGAATTTTCTGTTGTGGGGCATTGTGTTTTTCTTAATTCTTGTAGTTGAGAAGAACAGTTACGGGAAATGGATGGAAAAGACTAAGGTTGTAGGGCGTATTTATACACTGGCGGTCATTCCGGTCACATGGGTCATATTTGCCATCACCGATATCAGAAAGCTTGCCGCGTATCTCGGAAATATGTGCGGAATACACAGGGCATCGGTCATGGTTGGCGGCCAGCAACTTACCCGTTATCTGCAGGAATACTGGGTGTTATTAATAGCATGTGTTTTGTTTGCAACGCCTTTTCCGGGGAAGCTTTATCACAAGTATAGAGACAGGTGGTTTGCCGTTGTGGTGCTGCTTTTTATTTTCTGGTTTTCGGTGTATGAGATCATGGTAGGAAGCAACAATCCTTTCCTGTATTTCAGATTTTAGTGTAACAGGTTAAATGTTGATTTTTCTGTTGCGATAATGTATCGTTGCTAGTCATTGTAAGGTTTGGCTTTTCAGGCATGTATGGCTGATATTTAGGAACCAGACGTGTGATTATGCAGTTACGTATAAAAAGCAAAAGCGGTGTCTGACAGAAGACTGTTATATGAAAGTTATGTTATAAAGTGTATTTTTCCTGTTACTGGCGGAATAGTTTATTTTATTGATGTTAGGAATGGTACAGATGAAGAAAAAGAAACAGACGAAAAGTAATAAACGTAAAAAGAACAATACCACTGTAAATATGAATGGATCTAAGAAGGTAAATATGCCCTCGGCAGTTGATGAGCAGAATAGAAATAGCAAGGTAGTAGCGGCTAAAGGGCAGAAAAGAAAAGATAAGCCGCCGGTTGCCGGCCAGACTGTGCCACCCGGCGGAAAAAAGAAAAGTGTTGAGCCGGTATCAGTAAACGGGCAAAGGAAAACACATTTGTCTGCTTTGGACAATGGTCAGAAGAAAACTGATCTGTCTGCTGTTGAGAATGGTCAGAAGAAAGCCGATTTGTCTGCTTTGGACAATGGTCAGAAGAAAACTGATCGGCCTGTTTTGGACAATGGTCAGAAGAAAGCTGATCTGTCTGCTTTGGACAATGAACAAAAGAAAATCACTCCCTCTGTTTTGGACGAAGGAGCAGACAAGGATGACGGGGGCATGAAGTCCGGCGGGGGTCGGTCAGTCAGAGACAAAATAACAAAAAAACAGGAAAGAGACCGAAGGCAGAAAAAGGAAACGTGTAGAGAGGTGTTATATAACTGCCCTTATTTAATTGTTGTGCTGGCAACTTCTTTTGTGGTGATGATCTGCTCTGAAGAGATTGGAATTCGTGCAATTGCCGCTGAAACGAAAGCCGTGGTACAGCAGACAATGGGCAGCGGGATTTTTGTAAAAGAAAATTCTACAGATTCTGAAGAGGGGAAGAATGCTTCTGATCCTGAAAATGGAGAAAATTCTCAAAATATGGAAAGCGCAGGAGCGGATGATGTAAATATAAATCAAAATGCAGGAGAATGCAAGCCTGATTCTGGTGAGAAAAACCCGGATAATAATGTTTTGAGTGATGGGAATGATGCGGAAAATTCAGAAAAAACAGCTGAAAATGAAAGAGGTATCACACGGTTTGAATATTATGATCCGCAGGAGATAGAGTCCAGATATTATTCGGATGCAGGAAAAGTTGCATTGACGACGGAGTATCATTATACCCAAGAAAACATCAGTTATTTTAACGATGCAGCTTTTTTGGGCGATTCAAGAACACTTGGTATTTCTGATTATGCAGGTTTGGAGGAAGCAGATTTCTATTGTGACAGTGGTATGACGATCTTTAAGCTGTTGGAGGAAGAGGGGGTCACTTATCAAAAGACAGGTGACAAGGTTGATTTGACACAGGTGCTGCAGGCTGAGCAGTATGGTAAGATTTATATCATGCTGGGTATGAATGAATTGGGTTACGGCAATACAGACACATATTTGGAACAGTACCGCAAGGTGGTGGATCAGATCCGGGAATGGCAGCCGAATGCGATTATTTATGTTATGGCTAATTTGCATGTGAGCAGAGAAAAGAATAATATGGAGTCGGAATTTAATAATATTAATATTAATGACAAAAATGCAGCGGCAGCTTTGCTGGCAAATGGAACAGATGTATTTTATCTGGATGCAAATCCACTGTTTACGGACGGGGAAGGCTTTTTAAATGCGGAACTGACCTTTGATGGCGTGCACCTTTATGCGCAGCATTATGATCTATGGCGTGAATTTCTTCTGGAACATGCGGTAGAAGCGAAGGCAGGACAGAATCAGGCATCGGAAAAAGCACAGCAGCCGGATGAAAAACAGTCACAGGAAAAGGCAGAGCAGCTGGATGAAAAGCAGTCACAGGAAAAAGCACAACAGCCGGATGAGAATCAGCTGCAGGGAAAGGCACAATAGCCGGATGAAAATCAGCTGCAGGGAAAGGCACAACAGCCGGATGAAAAACAGACACAGGAAAAGGCACAACAGCTGGATGAAAAACAGTTACTGGAAAAGGCACAACAGCCGGATGAAAAACAGTTACTGGAAAAGGTATGGCAGCCTGAGACAGAACACCGGGAGGAAACAATATATCCGGATAAGTGTTTATAATGGCTGGAAGGAGAAATACAATTTATGGGAGAAGAGATTCGCTTAAATAAATATCTTGCATCCTGCGGCATCTGTTCCAGGAGGGATGCAGACGGGCTGATCGGGCAAGGGGCAGTTACGGTTAACGGCAGTCCGGCCGAACAGGGCATGAAGGTGACGGATAAGGATGAAGTATGTGTTCACGGCAGGAAGGTGGCCGGAGCGGATCGTAAAGTGGTTCTGGCATATTATAAACCAGCCGGCGTTGTCTGTACAGAACGGGACGTTCACGCGGAGAAGATCGTGATAGAGGAGTTGAAATATCCGATTCGTGTCACATATGCAGGCAGGCTTGACAAGGATTCGGAGGGACTTCTGCTGATGACCAATGACGGAGGTCTTATCGACGCTATGATGCGCGGGGCAAATCATCATGAAAAAGAGTATATTGTGAAGGTGGATAAAGAGTGGACTGAAGAAGCTTTGGAGCATATGCGTCAGGGTGTATATCTGGAAGAACTGGAGGTTACCACACGTCCCTGTGAAATTGAGCGGATGGGGTTTAAGACCATACGAATGGTGTTGACCCAGGGATTGAACAGGCAGATTCGCCGTATGTGCAGCACCCAGGGATATCATGTGGCTACACTTAAGAGAACACGTGTTATGAGTGTCGGACTATCGGGATTGAAACCGGGAGAATATAGAGAACTGTCAAAGGAAGAGGTACACAACCTTTATAAACAATGTGGGCTCTGTTCATAGAAAGCAGAAGCATACAAAACAGAGAAAGCATAAGAACTGAGAATCTGCGGGAAAAGGGAATGGGTAAAAGCGGAAAGTGACAAAAGATATAATTTGAAACAAATGATAATCATCCGGGAAAAACATAAAGTACAGATAGAAAAGACATAGATAGAATAACATAGCCGGAAAAAATAGTTATAGAGAAAATATGGAATCAAAGAAATATAGATCATAGGAAATGGGAATCAAAGAAATGGATGGAAAAGAAAAAAATGTTAACCGCATGAAAGAACTGGTTTTGCTCCTTGGAAAAGCCTCTAAGGCTTATTATGCGCAGAATACAGAGATCATGAGTAACTACGAATATGACCGGCTGTATGATGAACTGGTAAAACTGGAAGAAATAACAGGTGTGATACTTGCCAACAGTCCGACTGTGCATGTTGGGTATGAGGCAGTGGAGGAATTGCCGAAGGAAAGGCATGAGGTTCCTATGCTTTCTCTGGCCAAGACGAAGAGCCGGGAAGAACTGCAGGAATGGCTGGACGGCCGGGAAGCGCTTTTGTCCTGGAAGCTGGATGGATTAACCGTTGTGTTGACTTACGCGGGCGGAAAACTTGTCAAGGCTGTTACCAGAGGAAACGGTGAGGTTGGAGAGGTTGTCACCAACAATGTACGGGTGTTTCAGAATGTACCGATGACGATTCCTTATCAGGGAGAACTTGTGGTGCGGGGCGAGGCTGTGATCAGCTACAGCGAATTTGAGAAGATCAACAGCCGGATCGAGGAAGCAGAGGACAAGTATAAGAATCCGAGAAATCTTTGCAGCGGATCTGTCAGACAGCTTAACAATGAAGTTACCGCCGCGCGTAATGTCAATCTGTACGCATTCAGTCTGGTGAAGGCGGATGATGCGGAGTTTCATAATTCCAGAACCGCACAGTTTACATTTCTTGCAGAACAGGGATTTGACATTGTGGAGTATAAGATGGTGAATCCAGATACGATTCTGGATGCAATCGACTACTTTGAAAATAAGATACAGACCAATGATATACCTTCAGACGGACTTGTGCTTATTTATGAGGATATTGCTTATGGGGAGTCGCTGGGCCGGACGGCAAAATTCCCGCGGGATGCCATAGCCTTTAAATGGGCGGATGAACTGCGTGAGACGGTGCTTACCGAGATGGAGTGGAGTGCCAGTCGTACTGGGTTGATCAATCCGGTGGCGATTTTTGAACCGGTAGAGCTGGAAGGTACTACTGTTAGCCGTGCTTCCGTGCATAATATCAGTATCGTGCGCGGATTAAAGCTGGGGATCGGAGATCACATTACGGTCTATAAGGCAAATATGATCATTCCTCAGATTGCGGAAAACCTGACACAGAGCGACACTCTGGAAATTCCTGAGATATGCCCTGTGTGCGGACAGCCTGCCCAGATCCGGCAGGTCAATGATGTACAGTCGCTGTACTGCAATAATCCTTCCTGCGATGCGAAGAAGGTTAAGGCATTTACGCTCTTTGTCAGCAGAGATGCCTTGAATGTGGACGGCTTGTCGGAATCTACACTGGAAAAATTCCTTGCAAAAGGTTTCCTGCATGAATTTGCAGATATTTTTCATCTGGAACAATATGAGCAGGAGATCACACAGATGGAGGGGTTCGGTGAGAAATCCTACGGAAATCTGATTGAGAGCACAGAAAGAGCCAGAAATACAACTCTTCCCAGAGTGATTTACGGACTGGGCATCGAAAATGTGGGTGTGGCGAATGCCAAACTGCTTTGCAGGCATTTCCGCTTCTCCATAGATGCACTGCGGCAGGCAGATGTGGAAGAGCTAAGCGCGATTGACGGAATCGGAGAGGTGATTGCAGGCAGCATTTATGAGTATTTTCATAATGAAGAACGAATAGAGCAGCTGGAACATCTGCTGCGGGAAGTTAACATTGCCGATGAGCCGGTGGAGGAAGAAGGGTCGCAGACACTGGCAGGCATGAGTTTTGTTATTACGGGCACTCTGGAACATTATGAGAACCGTAATGCGTTAAAAGACCAGATCGAGTCGAAGGGCGGAAAAGTGACAGGCAGCGTTACCGGTAAGACTACCTGTCTGATTAATAACGATACTGCTTCGCTATCTTCCAAGAACAAGAAAGCCAGAGAACTTGGGATACCTGTTTTGTCAGAAGAAGACTTTATGGAACAGTATCTGTAAAATCTTTTCTTCCGATGCAGACATTTTGAACCGCCTTCCAAAAGTTAGACCAAAAATCTAACGATTGGATGGCGGTTTCATTTTTACAGTATTTCCCGCACATCATACGGTGTCGTCTGATACACGTAATAATTGAGCCAGTTAGAATACAGAAGCTGCCCCGTGGAGCGCCAGTTGACAACAGGAGGATTCTCCGGATTGTCATCGGGAAAATAATTTGCCGGTACAGCCGGGTTCATTCCTTTATCCAGATCTCTGAAATATTCTTTTGACAACGTATCCGCATCGTATTCGGGATGACAGGTAACGAAGAAATGTCGGCTGTCGGTGGTCTTGACGATGGTGACGCCGGCTTCATCGGAGACTGCCATCAATTCCAGTTCCGGCACGGAAGCGATCTTTTCGGCGGTAATGCCCATAGCACGGGACTGGGGGGCATAGAAGATGTCGTCAAATCCACGGAACAGCGGGGATTTTTTCTTAAGAACCCTGTGTGCGTAGACACCGGACAGTTTGGTTTCCATGTCGTAGCGGTCCAGTCCGTAAAGATAATACAGGCCGGCGTAGGCACCCCAGCAAAGATGGAGCGTACAGTGGACGTGGGTTTTTCCCCATTCCATAATGGTACAGAGTTCCTTCCAATAGGTCACATCCTCGAATCTGACATAGTCAAGAGGAGCGCCGGTAATGATCATGCCGTCGTATTTCCGGTCTTTGACCTGGTCAAAAGTGGTGTAGAAGGACTCCATATGGTTAGAATCCGTGTGCTGCGGGGTATAGCTGGCAGTCTGCAGGAATTCTACGTTAACCTGAAGAGGCGTGTTGGACAGCTTGCGCAGAAGCTGGGTTTCCGTTACGATTTTTGTAGGCATCAGATTCAGGATCAGTACGTTAAGCGGACGGATATCCTGATGAATGGCGCGGTATTCTGTCATGACGAAGATATTTTCATTTTCCAGCGTAGTAGTCGCCGGTAATGAATCAGCTATTTTAATAGGCATATGGTTCCTCAACTTTCCTGTGCTGTCCGGTGCCCTGACCAAGTTTTTGTATTCTGAGCAGGTCTGAACAGCGCCAAACAATTTATAATATAGATTAACATAAAAAAAGCAGTCTTGCAATAATTGCACAATTGTACAAAATACGCTATAATTATTACAGTTCAGCTTTATTTCCGCGGGTAACGGGGCAGACAGTACATTTGTAAACGTATGATGCGTCTGTTCCGGACGATACGGGAGGCACGGAACCGGCGGAGATGTAGCTAAAGGGTTTGACAGAGGGGGATGACATGGAAACTGCTTATCAGAAAGTGAAAGTGCATAATGAACTGGAATGGTGCCAGGTGTCAGATTTGGAGACGAAGGAGAAGATTGAAAAGGTACTGCTTAAAAACAGAGTGTCTTATTTCGTGAAATGGGAGAAACCGAAATTCTTTTCCAGTGATAAGTTTGGAAATTGTATCTTTTGCGTGAATCAGCTTCAGAAGGAGATTGCCGACGATGCGATTCATGATCTGGCGGAAGAAGTGAAGGGGAAGATACGGTTTGTGAACCGTAAAGTAGAGAAGACATTTTATTAGGCAAAGCAGGGCAAAGGACGATACAATAGCAATATCGGTTGTTATCCATAGTGGCAGGAATTTGTGGAAAAACTGTATTTTACGAGAGACACGGCAGGTGGAGAAGGGGATTTTACGAGAGTCGCAACAGGTGAAGAAGGTGACTTTTACGGCATTTCGCAGAGAGAAGAGGTAAAAAGATGAGTAATTGCGATACATGCAGCAATTATCAGTACGATGAAGATTACGAGTGTTATGTATGCATGGTGGATCTGGATGAGGACGACATGAGCCGGTTTTTGAGAGGAGGCAGTTTTGAGTGCTCTTTCTACCAGTTAGACAATGAATATTTGATTGTAAGAAAGCAGATGTAGGAAATAATTTCCAGCATCTGCTTTCTTATGGTATAGGAAATTTTTATGCTTCTTTTTTCAGATTTTTCTGAGCGGTAGACAGCATCAGCTTGATTCGGTTGAGCTGATTGACTTCGCTTGCTCCCGGATCGTAGTCAATGGCCACGATATTGGAGAGCGGGAACCGCCTGCGAAGTTCCTTGATTACGCCTTTGCCTACCACGTGGTTAGGCAGACAGCCAAAGGGCTGGGTACAGACGATATTGTTGACACCGCTGTGGATCAGTTCCACCATCTCTCCAGTAAGGAACCAGCCTTCGCCGGTCTGGTTGCCGATGTTGACGATGGGCGCTGCGTATTCCACCAGCTTATAGATGCTTACCGGCGGCGTAAAGTGCCGGCTTTTTGCAAATTCTCCGGCGGCAGGACCGCGCAGTTTTTCCAATGCCCAGATTCCCAGACGGGACAGGGAAGAGGCTTTGCGGGAAGTACCCAGATAGTCAGCCTTGTAGATCTGGTTGTAAAAGCAGTAGAGCATAAAGTCCAGCAAGTCGGGAACCACTGCCTCTGCACCTTCGGATTCCAGCAGTTCTACCAGATGATTGTTGGCGGCAGGGGCAAATTTTACAAGGATCTCGCCTACAATGCCGACCCGTGGCTTTCGCAGATCCTCATGGATCGGTATGGCATCGAATTCCCGGATAATCTGGCGGCACATTTTACCGAATGTAAAGTAGTTTATATGTTTGCGCGACACAAATTCGCGGCATTTTTTCGCCCATTTTGCATGGAGGGCATCCACCGAGCCGGGTTCTTTCTCATAAGGGCGCATCCGGTAGACACAGCGCATAAAGATATCCCCGAACAGAGCGCTGTATGAGACGCGCATGAGCAGTTCGGCATTCAGATGGAAGCCGGGATTGCTCTCGATACCGGCCAGATTCAGGGAGATAACGGGAATCTGTTCCATGCCAGCCTTTTCCAGCGCGCGCCGGATGAATCCCACATAGTTGGTGGCACGGCAGCCGCCGCCTGTCTGGGTCATGATAATGGCCACTTTCTGCAGGTCATATTTGCCGGAAAGCAAGGCATCCATGATCTGTCCCACCACGATAAGGGAAGGATAACACGCGTCATTGTTAACATATTTCAGTCCCACATCCACAGCATGACGGTTGTCGTTGCCGAGCACTTCAAAATGGTAGCCGCAGGCTTCGAAACCGGCCTGCATAATCTCGAAGTGGATCGGAGACATCTGCGGGCACAGGATCGTGTAGTCTTTGCGCATCTCTTCTGTGAAAGGCACTTTGCTGATGGCGCTGGAACGGATCGTGCGCTGTTTGTGTTTCTGCTCTCTGACTTTGATAGCGGACAGCAGAGAACGGATACGGATTCTTGCCGCACCCAGATTATTGACTTCGTCAATTTTCAGACAGGTGTAGATTTTGTCTGAACCGGAAAGGATGTCGTTTACCTGATCGGTGGTGACGGCATCCAGCCCGCAGCCGAAAGAGTTTAACTGGATCAGATCCAGATCATCTCTGGTCTTCACATAGCTTGCGGCGGCATACAGTCTGGAATGGTACATCCATTGGTCGGATACGATCAGCGGCCGTTCGGGTTTTGCCAGATGGGAAACGGAATCTTCCGTCAGCACTGCGATGTCATAGGAGTTGATCAGCTCCGGTATGCCGTGGTTGATTTCAGGGTCAATGTGGTAAGGTCTGCCGGCCAGCACAATGCCCCGTTTGTGATTCTGTTCCATAAAACGGAGTACTTCTTCTCCTTTGTCACGCATATCCTGCCGTGCCCTGGCCAGTTCGTCCCAGGCATCTCTGGCCGCGTTCATCACTTCCGTGACAGGCAGTTCGCTGAATTCCCTGGTGAGGGCGGAAGTGATTGTCTGCAGGTCGCGGAAAGACATAAAGGGATTGCGGAATACCACTTCACCCCGGCCGATTTCCTCCACATTATTCTTAATATTTTCAGAGTAGGAGGTGACAATGGGGCAGTTGTAGTGGTTGTTTGCCTCATGGAACTCGTCCCGCTCATAAAACAGTGCCGGATAGAAGATGAAATTTACTTTCTGGCTGATGAGCCATGCCACGTGGCCGTGAGCCAGTTTTGCCGGATAACATTCTGATTCGCTGGGAATGGACTCGATGCCCAGTTCATAGATTTTACGGTTGGAGTTGGGCGAGAGTACAACCTGATATCCCAGTTTTGTAAAAAATGTGAACCAGAACGGATAATTTTCGTACATATTGAGGACTCTTGGAATACCTACCGTACCCCGGACAGCCTTGTCAGCGGACAGCGGTTCGTAGGAAAAGAGTCTTTTCAGCTTATAATCATAAAGATTGGGCATACCGTTCTCATTTTTCGCCTTGCCAAGACCTCTTTCACAGCGGTTGCCGGAAATGTATTGACGTCCGCCTGTGAATTTGTTAATGGTGAGACGGCAGCTGTTGGTGCAGCCTTTGCATTTTGCCATGCTGGTCTCAAATTGCAGGTTTGTGATCTGTTCCAGATTCAGCATGGAAGAGCAGTAACCCTCTTCATAATGGTTTCTGGCAATGAGAGCGGCACCGAAAGCGCCCATAATACCGGCAATGTCGGGACGGATCGCCTGACAGTCTGCAATTTTCTCGAAGCTGCGCAGTACCGCGTCATTATAGAATGTGCCGCCCTGTACCACGATGTGTTTGCCCAGTTCTGAAGCGTCCGAAACCTTGATAACCTTAAAAAGAGCGTTTTTGATGACAGAGTAGGCCAGTCCGGCAGAAATATCGGAGACAGAAGCGCCTTCTTTCTGCGCCTGTTTTACTTTGGAATTCATGAATACGGTACAGCGTGTGCCCAGGTCAATGGGATGTTCTGCGAACAGCGCCGCTTTCGCAAAATTATCCACGCTGTAATTCAGGGATTTTGCAAAAGTTTCAATAAAAGAACCGCAGCCGGAAGAGCAGGCTTCATTGAGCTGTACGCTGTCTACCGTCTGGTTTTTGATCTTGATGCATTTCATATCCTGACCGCCGATGTCGAGAATACAGTCTACTTCCGGGTTGAAAAATGCTGCGGCATTATAGTGTGCTACGGTCTCTACTTCGCCGTCATCCAGCAGAAAAGCCGCCTTCATAAGCGCTTCGCCGTAGCCGGTGGAACAGGAGCGGACGATCTGCACGTCTCCGGGAAGCAGAGAATAAATCTCTTTGAGGGAACGGATCGCTGTTTTTAACGGACTTCCGTCGTTGCTGCTGTAAAAAGAATAGAGCAAAGACCCGTCTTCACCTACCAGTGCTACCTTCGTGGTGGTGGAGCCGGCGTCAATACCCAGAAAACATTTGCCTTTATAGGTAGACAGGTCTGAGGTGGAGACATGATGGGCATCATGTCTGCTGCAGAAGGCTTCGTACTCTTTTTTGGAAGCAAACAAAGGCTCCATACGTTCCACTTCGAATTCCATCCTGATGTCGGAGGAGAGTTTGCCCACCATATCCTCCATCGTGAAAAAAGATTCTTCTCTGGCATTCAGTGCAGAACCGATGGCGGCAAAAAGATGAGAGTTCTCCGTGTCAATAATATGTTCATCGTCCAGTTTCAATGTGCGGATGAAAGACTGCTTTAACTCTGACAAAAAATGCAGCGGGCCGCCCAGAAACGCCACGTGCCCGCGGATTGGTTTGCCGCAGGCGAGGCCGCTGATGGTCTGGTTGACCACCGCCTGGAAAATGGAGGCGGAAAGGTCTTCTTTCGTAGCGCCTTCATTGATCAGCGGCTGGATGTCGGACTTGGCAAATACGCCGCATCGTGCTGCGATGGTGTAAAGGGAATGATAATTTTTGGCGTATTCGTTTAAACCTGTCGCATCGGTCTGCAGGAGGGAGGCCATCTGGTCGATAAAAGAGCCTGTTCCGCCGGCACAGATCCCGTTCATACGCTGTTCTACGTTACCGCCCTCAAAGTAAATGATCTTGGCATCCTCGCCGCCCAGCTCAATGGCCACGTCAGTTGCCGGAGCCAGAGTCTGCAGAGAGGTGGAAACTGCAATGACTTCCTGCACAAAAGGAACCTGCAGATGGTTTGCAAGGGTCAGACCGCCGGAACCGGTGATCATCGGATGTACTGTCAGATTGCCCAGGCCGGCATAAGCTTTCTGCAGCAGATCGGACAGGGTTTCTCTTATATTTGCAAAGTGTCTTTGATAGTCGGAAAAGAGTATCTGCTGTTTTTCGTCCAGTATGGCGATCTTGACAGTGGTGGAACCGATGTCGATGCCGAGGGTATATTGCATTTCACTCATTTCGGATATCACTCCTTATCTTGTTCATGTTATGTTGCGCACTGTCTTTGTACCTATTAAATGCTACTTGACAGACCATGTCATTATACGACAGGGTTTTGCAAAAAGCAATTGGCTAATTGTTGGAAAAGTATAAAGATTTTAGGCTTTATTTATTAAATTTCTATTACTTATGTATTTTTGAAACGGGCAGCGTTTACTTTTAAAAAAAGGAATGTTAAAATGTATTCAGTTTTGTATCCGAAAATACATTGTAATGAAAGAGGAGATTGAAAAATGAGTCCTTTCGAACGAAAGTTTGGAAAATATGCGATCAGAAACCTGTCCTTTGTACTGGTGATCTGCTATGCGGTGGGGTATCTGCTTCAGATGATGGACAGGAGCAATACGCTGATTTTTTATTTGACGCTGGATCCCTATGCGATTCTGCACGGACAGGTGTGGAGGCTGGTGACATGGATTCTGATTCCGCCGCCCAGCGGTAATATTTTCTTTATGCTGCTGATGATGTATTTTTACTGCTCCATCGGCACGACGCTTGAGAGAACCTGGGGAACCTACCGGTATAATGTATATCTCTTTCAGGGTATGCTTTTTACCATTGCGGGCAGCTTCCTGCTGATGGCTTTTCAGTATATTTTTAACAGGGAAGGAATCGCCATGTCGGGGCCGGAGTATTATTTTCTGATCTCGTCGCTGTTTTTCAGCACCTACTATGTGAATATGTCGATTTTCCTTGCTTTTGCGGCTACGTTCCCGGATGTGCAGGTGTTGCTTATGTTCATCATTCCGATCAAGGTGAAATGGCTGGGAGTGATCTATGCGGTGATGCTGTTATTTGACTTTTTCCAGTCGAGTGTAGACGGTAAGTTTGCAATCGCCGCATCCTTACTCAATTTCGTCGTTTTCTTCGTTACATCGCGCAATATGATGCACCTGAATCCGAAGCAGATCCACAGAAGGCAGGAGTTCAAGCGGGATGTGCGCAGAAACACGGGGATTACAAAGCACAAGTGCGCGATCTGCGGCAGGACGGAAGTGGACAGTCCCCAGTTACAGTTCAGATTCTGTTCCAAATGTGACGGTAATTATGAGTATTGTGAGGAACATCTGTATACCCATACCCACGTCAGAAAATCATAGGACTGGCGCGCATAAGACAGGTACAGACAGGGTATTGGTTTGGAAGAAAGTAAAATGTGAGCAATATTCCGGGTGGACAGATTACGGAACATTGCTCCGGAAAGTGCAGAGTGTATATGGATAGAGAGGTTCTGTTTGCGAAGACGCTGGAACAGGTGAAGAAGACAGCCAAAGAACAGGGGAACTGTATTTCAGGCGAACAGGTGGATGCAGCTTTTGCTCCGCTTGGACTGGGGCGGGAGCAGATGGACATGGTGTATGATTATCTGCACCAGCATAAGATCGGTATCGGAGAACCTGTGGATCCGGACGAATATCTGGCGGAGGAAGAGAAGGATTATCTGGAAACTTATCTGGAAGAACTGCGGGAACTGCCGGAGGTCTCGGAAGGTGAAAAAGAAGCAGTCACACTGTCCGCTATGGCGGGGGACGGGGATGCACAGAAAAGACTGACGGAGATCTACCTTGGGGAAGTGGTGCAGATTGCAAAGCTCTATGCCGGACAGGGTGTTTATCTGGAGGATCTGATTGGAGAGGGCAATGTGGCGGTGGCCATGGGCGTTACCATGCTGGGGGCGTTGGAACATGCTTCCGAGGCTCAGGGGATGCTGGGCAAATTGATTATGGATGCCATGGAAGAGTACATTGCGGAGAACGCCAGTGAGGCAAAGAAGGACCAGAAAATTGCAGACAAAGTCAACAAGGTGGCAGATGCGGCAAGAGAACTGGCGGAGGAAATGCATAGGAAGGTGACGGTGGAGGAAGTGATGACAGAATCCGGAATCAGCAGGAAAGCCATTGAGGATGCCGTCAGGATGAGCGGCGGCAGGATTGAGGATCTGGCAGGCGGAAATCTGTCCTGAAAAGAAGATACGGAGTTACAGCCGGAGCAGGCAGAGGGACTGGTATCTGAGGAGGTTTCCGGTGGCTGGCAGATTCAGTAAAGGAAAGGCACGGAGAGAAGAGAAAGTGGAACGACAGGATAATGATTTCAAATATTTTATGCAGGATACGGGTTCCCTTTATCTGGGTGCAAGATTCAGCTATGCGGAGATTATGGAACAGGAGATGGTCTCTTTCAAATACAAGAGTATTGTGGAACACTATATTTTGAAAGATACGGCGCCGGAGACGACACTTGAGAGCCAGTTATATTATATGACGCCGGATCAGTTTTCCTATAAAACTTATATACAGCTGAAAGCGAAAGTCAAGGTCTGCGTCATGGTACAAAAAAAATCACTTTTCGGCAAAGAGAAAACGGGATATGAAAATAAAGTGATGAAACTGGACGAACTGGTGCAGATGAATCTGGCACAGAAGAAAAAGTGCGGCATGATCATACAGGAACTGATTTTGTCGAAGCTGGCACTGATGGGTTTTAATGTATAAGGATGTATAAACATGTAGAAAAGCGCGACAAGTGACAAGTGAAATCCAAGGATACGACTTGATTATCGCACCATTATCTGATAAACTGACATTGTCGGACAGGATGGACGACGAAGCGACAGCGCAATGGCAGATTATTCTGCCGTGTTGTGTTTAAGCATAGTAAAATTCCCTTTTTACACTGAACGGGCAGAGATGAATGAAGTAGTCTCTGCCCGTTCTCTTCTTTTTTTCGAGTTCGCGAAGTTATTTGCGAAGCAAATTACTTTTTTTGTCGCGTATTACGACATAAGAAGCGGCTGTTTGCAATATTTAATCTGACAAAAAATATCGACAGATTTTTCAGGTTAAGCGCCGTGAATTTCGGACGGGTTACAATTCACACCTATGCCAGATTTCGCATTAATTTACGGTTATCCAGTGTGAAT
>ERZ808035.1122-NODE-1122-length-15943-cov-5.023131_pt1 | contig 15943 bp, 17 predicted proteins | sample MGYA00380189_ERZ808035 | MGnify/ENA primary metagenome ERZ808035 (study PRJEB31490, sample SAMN06133407) | mouse gut metagenome | isolation source: M5_1 | host: mice | place: China: Chengdu | collected 2015-05 ...
CGGAATGAGATTGCCTATGCGGTTTCCCTTGCCCTGAAAAGCAGTGATCCCCAGATTCAGAACTTTTGGAAAAAAATCCCCTGTGAAGGCGAAAGCCCTACTGTAGAAGAGATCATTGATTATATAGTTACCGGACTTGCCGCACAAAATTAAAAAAACTCAAAATCGCATTTTGTTTGTGTTTTATCAAACAAACTACATATATAGGATATCTGCTCGACTCCACACAGCAATGAAGCTGCCGTATAACGCCGGCTCATTCTACAATATATGGTCAAAATCCACAGACCCCCAAACCATATATCATGGAAATACACAGGACTACGACAGCTCCACAGGATGATTATCTGCTGCGTTATTTCTTGATCATCCGTGACATATATGCAAACACCCGGTCTACAAACAGATCCTTCTGCTCCTTATTGCAGTTGGCTATGTAACAGTCCACGTCAAAGTCGTTGTTCAGACAGTCTCCCGTGATCAGATAAGTAGGATCAATCCCATATTTGTGATACAAGATCAACAGCTGATCCGCCGACAAACCTGTCGCGCCGGATTCATATTTTCTGTAATGCTCTTCCGACACGCCAAGCGACACCGCAATTTCTGCCTGTGTCCGGCCAAGACTATTCCTTGCTTCCCTCAACCGTTTTCCCACCTGAATGTTTGCTTCTTTCCTGTAATCATCCATGATTTTCACCTCCGTATGAAAATCATAGCAATACACAGGCAAAACATACAGAATATATATTGCCCAACGTGCGGTTATTTTGTGATATGTACCTGTTTTACTGCTTTTTCATAAAAAACCATTGAAATATCCGTTTTTCTTCCATTTCTGCCGGTCAGCCCGCACCTCCGGCCGGTATCCGGCCTGCCGGAACTCACATAAAATACGCTAATATCCGAAAGGCTATTGCATTTCTGACACATAGTGCTATAATGAAGTACATGGAAGCATAGCTCAGCCGGGATGAGCGTTCGCCTCACACGCGAGAGGTCATGGGTTCGAGCCCCATTGCTTCCATTTTTTTAATTCATCTCTGCAATGACATCATCCATGGAATGCGTCGTGATATACTCAAAAATATCAGCCATCTGCTCCGGCGTCAGGCTCATATCCAGTTTCAGCCACTGAAGTACCACGAATGCCATAGAGCGGGCATAGTATTCCGCCACCAGATCTGTTGTCAGCCCTCTTCTGGCCAGTTTCTTCTCACCGGCCTGCTTATTGATAAAGGGATGCAGAATCTCCTTTATAAATTTCTTGGCAATATTCTCGCAGGAATCCTGCCCTTCCAGCCGGGACACCTTTTTATAGAATTTCTTATCCTTCTGCAGATTTTCAAAAATCAGGATAAGACTCTCCCTGATGCGCCCGGTCTGCATGAGCGGAATCACGGGATCCAGGATCTCTGTGCGTATCATCCATTCCAACAATTCATATTTATCACTGAAATGATTATAAAAAGTCGGACGGATGACTCCCGCACCTTCCGTGATCTCCCGGATCGTAATTTTATCAATAGGCATCTTGAGCGCCAGATTTCTAAAGCTCTCAGCCAGCATCTGATCCATATTGGTTTTGGATTGCATGATTGACTCCGAATTAATTGTTGATCAGTTTATCCTCGCCATTCCAGCTGTAAAGTTTTCTGATTTCCTCGCCTACTACCTCTGAAGGATGCTCGGAAGCCAGTTTTCTCATAGCCTTAAAGTGTACCTGGCTGCCTGCAGAAGACATATCCAGCAGGAAATCTTTTGCAAAAGTACCATCCTGAATATCAGACAGAATCTTCTTCATCGTTTTCTTCGTCTCTTCTGTGATGATCTTCGGTCCTGTAATATAATCTCCGTACTCAGCCGTATTGGAGATGGAATATCTCATGCCTGCGAAACCGGATTGATAAATCAGGTCTACGATCAGCTTCATTTCATGGATACACTCGAAATATGCATTTCTGGGGTCATAGCCTGCCTCAACAAGTGTCTCGAAGCCTGCCTGCATAAGTGCACACACACCACCGCAGAGAACTGCCTGCTCACCGAAAAGATCTGTCTCTGTCTCTGTTCTGAATGTAGTCTCCAAAACGCCTGCTCTCGCACCGCCGATGGCAAGCGCATAAGCCAGAGCCATATCCTGTGCTTTGCCTGTAGCATCCTGATGAACAGCCACAAGACAAGGAACACCTTTACCCGCCTGATACTCGCTTCTTACAGTATGGCCCGGTCCTTTAGGTGCGATCATGGTCACATCCACGTCCTTAGGCGGTACGATACAGCCAAAGTGAATATTGAAACCGTGTGCAAACATCAGCATATTGCCTGCCTCAAGGTTCGGCTCGATATCTTTCTTGTACATAGATGCCTGCAGTTCATCATTGATCAGGATCATAATGATGTCTGCCTTCTTAGCAGCCTCAGCCGCCGTATAAACTTCAAATCCCTGTGCCTCAGCCTTTGCCCAGGACTTGGAGCCCTCGTACAGACCGATAATAACATGACAGCCCGATTCTTTCGCATTCAGCGCGTGAGCATGTCCCTGGCTGCCGTAGCCGATCACTGCGATCGTCTTACCGTCCAGAAGGGATAAATTACAATCTTCCTGATAAAAAATCTTTGCCATTTCAATCCTCTTTTCTGCGCACGTTTTTTCGCATAACGGGTTTGTGTCAAGTGCGCGCAGACACAAATCCCGCGTGTTAATTGATTACTGTAACCTTACATATTTCTATATAATTTCAAGGGAAATCCCCATTCATTACCGATATTATTGCCATGTATGACATAGTTCGCCAGGATTCATCCTTTGATGCCTCAGCACAGCTTCATGCCTTATTCCAGGTAAGTAACATTCTCGATACCCCGGCCCAATCCGGCGATACCTGTCCTTGCAAGTTCCAGGATCTCATAGCCGTCCAGCATCCTGATAAACGCCTCTATCTTATCCTGATCACCGGTCAACTCGATCATCAGACTCTCCGGCGTTACATCTATAATATTGGCGCGGAACAGACTTGCAACCGCAATGACATCCTGACGCTGAGCCATAGACACTCTGACCTTGATCATGGCCAGTTCCCGGTATACACTTTCTTCCGGCCGAAGTTCCTTAAGATCTCTGACATCAATCAGCTTGGCTACCTGCTTCTCGATCTGATCCAGAATCTCATCGTCCCCGGAAGTAACGATCGTAATACGGGTAAACCGGGGATCAGCAGTCACGCCTGCCGTGATACTGTCAATATTGTAGCCGCGTCTGGAAAAAAGACCTGCTATACGGCTCAACACACCCGATGTATTATCTACCAATAACTGCAATACTTTTTTCTGCATAATACAAACCTTTCTGCAACTGCGCATTTCTTGTCACGCACTGTCAATAATTGTATCAATTCAATTGCCAAAAGTCAATATTCGACGATCGCCAAATCTGCCGCCCTACACATCCGTCTCCATACACTTCTGCAGCGCCAGGGTTCCCGTTCTGGCAACCTCCACGATGCTGATAGACTGCATCATACTGATCAGAAGCTGGATTTTCTCCGGTACATCGCAGATTTGTATGATCATTGTCTTCTTGGACATATCCACGATCTCGGCTTTCATGATCTCACAGGTTTCCATGATATCACGCCGGTTGCCTTTGTTATATTTGACTTTCATCAGCATAAGCTCTCTGCTGACGCTGGCTGTCTCGTCAAAAGTCTTTACTTTGATGACATCCAGCTTCTTATTCAGCTGCTTCTCGATCTGCTCAATGGTGCGCTGGTCTCCGCTGCTGACAATTGTCATGCAGGAAGTTGCGGGGTCATCCGTCTCCCCTACCGCAAGACTGTCAATATTAAAGCATCTTCTTGAAAACAGTCCCGCAACCTTACACAGTACACCGGATCTGTTTTCTACTAAAACCGAATATATCTTCTTCATTCCGCTTATCCTTTCATCTTATCGTCTCTGATCCATAATTTGTCTCCGTTTCAGAGATTTACGTGACAGAACGATACAAATCTGAGATTTATGTCTGCAATCAGACAAACTGTCTGCATCAGCCATCTTCCGCCAGTACATGCCATTTATTTCACCAGATCCATGGGATCTATGAGACATTCCAGCAGCACGGCTTCATCATGTGCAAGGAATTCACTGATCACTTCCTGCGCCCGCTCCATGGTGTGAAGACGCATAAATCTCATATCATAGGCGGATGCCAGCTTTTCCAGATCCGGGCTTCCGGACAGATCCACTACCGAATAGTTATCTTTATAGGTGTAATGCTGGTATTCACGTACCATGCCCAGATAATTATTCTTAAGCACAATAATTTTCACCGGTACGTTGAACTGCCGCATGGTCGCAAGTTCCATCATGGACATCTGGAAAGAACCGTCACCGCATACGGCAACTACCTGCCTGTTTCTGTCTCCCAGTTTGGCTCCCATAGCCGCCGGAATGGAGTATCCCATGGTTCCCATACCTCCGGTAGTCAGGAACCTTCCATCCTTGACAATATGGTAATTACAGGACCAGATCTGATTCTGCCCCACATCCGCCACATAGACTGCGTCGTCTTCCATGGCTTCTGACAGCATACGGATAAATTCAGCCGGATCCACATAAGCCGGATCAGGCTTTCTGATACGTCCCATCGTCTCCCTGTAACCGTTTAACGTCTGAATCCACTCTTCATAATCACAGTCAAACTCTTCTTCCATAAAATCGGCTATAATATGTCTGGCATCTCCTACAAGCGGAATGGTCGGCCCCACATTCTTGCCGATCTCGGCTGGATCCACATCGATATGTACCAGAACTTTATTTTCCGTGATCAGATCCGGCTGGCTCACGGCACGGTCAGCCACCCGGGCGCCTACCATAATCAGCAGGTCGGATTCATTCATAGCCCTGTTGGCATAGGGATTACCGTTGTTTCCCACCATACCGTAATACATCGGATGCTTCGTGGGCATTACACCGATTCCCATCATGGTGGAAACCACCGGCACCCGATGGTCTTCGGCAAACTTCCTGAGTTCTTTCTCCGCATCGCTGAGAAGCACCCCGCCTCCCGCACAGATGATCGGCCGCTTTGCTTTTGACAGTTCTTTTACCACTTTTCTGATCTGTACCGCATTTCCCTTTACAGTGGGCTTGTAAGTACGCATATTCAGTTCTTCCGGGTATTTAAATTTGCTTACGGCCGCATTCTGCACATCAATCGGCACATCGATCAGCACAGGCCCTTTTCTGCCGGAATTGGCAATATAAAAAGCTTCTTTGAAAATCTGTGGAATGTCTTCCGCATTCCGTACCAGATAACTGTATTTTACAAAAGATTCCACAGCACCGGTGATATCCGCCTCCTGAAACACATCGGAACCGAGCAGTTCACTGTTTACCTGCCCGGTAATGCACACAAGCGGTATACTGTCCGCAAAAGCCGTGGCTACACCGGTGATCAGATTGGTTGCACCCGGACCGGAGGTCACGGCACAGACGCCCACCTGTCCTGTCACTCTTGCAAGGCCGCTGGCCGCATGAGCCGCATTCTGTTCCGTGCGGATCAGGATCGTATCGATCTCAGAGTCCAATATGCTGTTGTAAAAAGGGCATATCGCCACACCCGGATAACCGAACACATATTTTACGCCTTCTTCTTCAAGGCATCTTACCATTGCATCTGCACCTAACATACTTCCTCTCCCTTATCTATCTGACTTTTTATAACAATCCATCCACGACTTCATCATCATGATCATGTGAATAAAATAACGCATAATCGTAATTCTTATATATAGCCCTAATCATCATGTATCCTCAATCTGCAGAATCCGTTTTGTCAGCTTCACAGCCTCAGCCGCATCTCTGGAATACCCGTCAGCACCGATTTCATCCGCATACTCCTGGGTGATAACCGCACCGCCCACAATGATCTTGGCATTCACATTCTGTTCTTTTGCGTACTCGATCACGTGCTTCATCTGCTGCATGGTGGTGGTCATGAGCGCCGACAGTGCAATGACCTGTGCATGATGTTCTCTGGCGGCTTCAATTATCTTTTCTTTGGGTACGTCCTTACCCAGATCAATCACTTTAAATCCGTAATTTTTCAACATCAGCGCCACAAGGTTTTTTCCGATATCATGAATATCCCCTTCCACTGTGGCTATTACCACGGCAGGCATCTCCCGCCCGGCCTGGGCATCCAGCAAAAGAGGTTCCAGATACTCTATGGACGCTTTCATCGCCTCGGCGCTGGCGATCAGCTGGGGCAGAAAATATTTTCCTTTGTCAAAAAGCTCCCCCACCTCATTGATGGCTTTCAAAAGCACATCGTCCAGCAGTTCTTTTGCAGCATGTCCCTCATCCAGTGCTTTTCGCGTATCTTCCACAATGGCGCTGCCGTTCCCCTTGAGTACATCGGCATACAGTCTGCCCGTCACTGTATTGTCAGAACCATCCTTGCCCTGTACAGAACTGTTAAAACGGATCCCTGTGCTTTGTACCGGTGTTTGTCCCGACGCTTCCCGCTTAGCTTTCACGGCATCCATCAGTTGAATATAACGCAGATCCGCGCCTTCCTTGTTCAAGAGCAGATCCGACGCAAAGGCACAGCTTACCAGCAGTTCCTGCGAGGGATTTGCAATGGCCATCGTAAGCCCGGCCTGAATCGCCATCGTCAAAAATGTGGTATTGACAAAACTCCGTTCCGGCAGGCCGAAGGAAATGTTAGACAATCCACAAATCGTAGCCAGACCGTTCTTTTTGCAGTAACGGATCGTCTCAAGTGTTTCCAGCGCCGCATTCTTATTGGCACCCACGGTCGTCACCAGACCGTCCACTACGATATCTTCCTTACTCATTCCCAGTTCACAGGCACGAGTTTTTATCTTTTCTATAATATCAATCTTCTCTTCCAGACTTTCCGGCAGTCCTTGATCCGACAGCGGAAGAAGAACAAACATCGCACCATATTTCTTCACGACAGGCAGAAGCGAGTCAAATTTTATTTTTTCATAGGAAACGGAATTGACCAGTGCTCGTCCGGGATATCTCCGGAGAGCCGCCTCAAGTACATCCACATGGCTGGAATCCAGCGAAAGCGGCAGGCTTGTAACGCTGCCCACCGTGTCCAGCGCCTTAAGCATCATGGATTTCTCATCAATACCGCCCATTCCCATATTTATATCCAGAATACCTGCACCGCAGGCTTCCTGTTCCTCTGCAAAATCAGCAACCATATCCATGGAGCCTGTCCGAAGCTGTTCCTGCAGCTTCTTCTTGCCCGTAGGGTTGATCCGTTCTCCGACAATAATGAAATTATCGTCCAGTCCAAAAGCGATCGTCTGACGCTCGCTGGTCAGAAAACGCTGCTCTGGCTTTTTCCTGAGGGGCAGATTCAGATCCTTTGTCTCTTCACAGGCCGCCCTGATATGTTCCGGCGTAGTCCCGCAGCATCCGCCTATCACAGAGGCACCGGCTTCCACCAATGCCTTCATACAGCTGCCGAATTCTTTTGCGCCCATGTCATAGACAGTATTTCCGTTCCTGTCAAGAGATGGAAGACCGGCGTTGGGTTTGGCAATGATCGGAACTGTTGTTACCGATGCCATCTGGCGCACTACATCGACCATCTTGTCCGGCCCGGTAGAACAGTTTGTGCCAAGCGCATCTGCACCCAGACTCTCCAGTACCACAGCCGCAGTTACCGCATCGGTTCCGTACAGCGTTCTGCCGTCCGATTCAAAGGTCATCGTTGCCATAACGGGCAGGTCGCATACCTCTTTGGCTGCGATCAGCGCCGCCCTTGTCTCCTGAAGACTCATCATCGTCTCCACCACGAGAAGATCCACTCCCGCCTCCGTCAGATAACCGATCTGCTCCTTATATACATCGATCAGTTCTTCAAAATCCAGAGAACCGATAGGGGAAAGCTGCTCCCCCGTCATGGTAAGGTCTCCCGCCACGTATGCCCGGCCGCCCACTGCCTCTCTGGACAGCGCCACCAGATCCAGATTCATCTGGCGGATCCGGCCTTCCAGACCGTATTCCTTCAGTTTAATCCTGTTTGCCGTAAAAGTTGGTGCATAAACGATATTAGAACCTGCATCCACAAATGCCCGCTGAAGCTGTATCATGATCTCTCTGTTTTCCAGAATCCACTGTTCCGGGCATACGCCTGTGGGCATCCCCTGCCGCTGCAGGTTTGATCCGGTTGCTCCGTCCAGAAAAACCGGATGGTTCCTGACTATCTCACGAAATTGCTGTTTATTCATCCTGTTGCGTACTCTCCTGTGTGCCGTCTTGTTCCGGTTCTTCGTAGAACACTGTGTCGTCGGTATCAAAGTCACCGCCTGTTTCAGTATCCTCCGACTCCGTATCCTCTGTACCGGTATCCTGCTCTTCCTCATCGTCCTGTTTGTTCAGAAAGCCGCCGCCAAGAATACTGTTCTCCTCAATATAAGTGACACCCTCGCCCTCCGGTATTTCCCCGTGCAGGATCATTACGATATATTGAATGCGGATATTTGCTCTGTCATAATATTCCCGTGCTGCCTGTGCCACCCCTTCATCAAAGGTCTCCGATTCATAAGCCCGGTGATATAAAGACACTGCCTGCTGCATATTTTCATCCGCCTCGTCCGCAAGGCTTTCCACCGCGGAAAAGCGTTCCGGCACTTCCAGTTCCGCCATCCAGGTAAACTCCTCCTGCAGCTGATCCAGGTAAGAAAGCAGCTGGCTCTCGGCGTTTTCAGCCGAAGCGTCAATGGCATTCATGTCATCATTAAATGCAGCAATATGTTCAAAAAAAGTATTCATATCCTCCTGATATGCAGTCAACGACTCATCCTCGCCACATGCCGTGAGAAAAATTCCGCACAGCAGGACTGCGCACACCGCCACAGTCTTTCTTATGGCATTGGAAATTTCCTGGTATATTTCAGGTTTGCAAAGCAAATCCCGCAAAGTTAATTTGCGAAGCAAATTTACTTTTTCTATCTTTTTCAAGCCTGTTTCCTCCGATAAAACCCTTTTTGGCACAATCCGGCCTTTATTTCCGTGCGGCATTAACCATCCCGGAAACTTTGAAAACTATTTCGTACCGAATATTCTATCTCCCGCGTCTCCCAGTCCCGGACAGATATATGCATTCTCATTCAGACAGCGGTCAAGATGCCCGATATAGATCTGAATATCCGGGTGATCCTTGCGCAGACGCTCCAATCCTTCCGGTGCGGCAATAATACACATAAATTTGATATTCTTTCCGCCACGCTGTTTGATAAAATCAACGGCTTCGGAACCTGAACCGCCGGTAGCCAGCATGGGATCCACCACGACGATCGTTCTCTGGTCGATAGGTTCGGGCAGCTTACAGTAATATTCATGTGGTTCATGAGTCTCCGGATCTCTGTAAAGCCCGATATGTCCGACTTTGGCACTGGGAACAAGGGCAAGAATGCCGTTTACCATCCCAAGTCCGGCACGCAGGATCGGAACAATCGCAAGTTTCTTGCCTGCGATCTTCGGTGTCATGCACTTCTCGATAGGTGTCTCCACTTCCACATCTTCCAGTGGCAGATCCCTGAGCGCTTCATATCCCATCAGTGTAGCGATCTCTTCGATACATTTCCTGAACTCATTTGTTCCCGTATTGATATCCCTGATCTGGGAAATCTTATGCTGAATCAACGGATGCTCCATAATAAATACATTTTCCATCATTTGTCCTCCAATTCGAAATCTGTGTACTCACACGTAAAAACCATACATGAATATCTTCTGAGCGGTTACCCCTATTTATAAATAGTACTGATTTCCATCCTTTTAGTCAACAACTTTTCATGAATCATCTTGCCAAAGCGCTTCACAGTCTATATAATCTCTTTAGGTTTATCCATCAAATGAGGAAGGAGATTTATTATGAGTAAAAGTTTTGAAGCGATCCGTGATGCCCGTACACTGGGTATCCCAAAGATGCTGCTGCTCGGTTTGCAGCATATGTTCGCAATGTTCGGCGCAACAATTCTGGTGCCGATTCTGGTCAACAGCTATTTTAACGGAGAGGGCTTATCGATTCAGGTGACATTATTCTTCGCCGGTATCGGTACCCTCTTTTTCCATGTCTGTTCCAAATTAAAAGTTCCGGCATTCCTTGGTTCTTCTTTTGCCTTTCTGGGAGGCTTTGCCACGGTTGCGGAACTGGATACAGGCATCTTCGCCGATATGACCTACGGCGAAAAACTGCCTTATGCCTGCGGGGGCATTGTGATCGCCGGCCTTTTGTACCTGATTCTTGCAATGGTAATCAAAATAGTGGGTATCAAACGCGTTATGCGGTTTCTTCCCCCTGTTGTCACCGGCCCCATCATAATCTGTATCGGCTTAAGCCTCGCGCCCTCGGCCGTAAACAACGCATCCACGAATTGGTTTCTCGCACTGATCGCCCTTGCAGTAATCATCATTTTTAATATCTGGGGAAAAGGAATGTGGAAGATTATACCGATTCTGCTGGGTGTGGTTATTTCCTATGCAGCAGCCCTGATCATGAATGCACTCGGCTTTACCAATGCTGACGGAACGGCGATTCTGGATTTCACCAGCGTAGCCGAATCATCTCTGTTAGGACTTCCGCCTTTCCAGATCTGCAGATTCGATATCACGGCGATCCTTGTCATGGCGCCCATTGCACTGGCCACCATGATGGAACATATCGGTGACATTTCCGCCATCTCTGCAACGGTAGGTGAAAACTATCTGGAAGATCCCGGTCTGCACCGCACTCTGGTCGGCGATGGTCTTGCAACTTCCCTGTCGGCAATGTTCGGCGGCCCGGCCAATACTACCTACGGAGAAAACACAGGCGTATTGGAATTAAGCGGTGTCTTCGATCCCAAAGTTATCCGGCTTGCCGCCCTGTATGCCATCATACTCAGCTTCATCCCGAAAATGGCGGCTGTCATCGGTTCACTTCCTTCTGCGATCATCGGCGGCGTGAGCTTTATCCTGTATGGTATGATTTCTGCTATCGGCGTCAGGAACGTTGTTGAGAACAAGGTAGACTTCACCAAATCCAGAAATCTGATTATTGCTGCGGTTATTCTCGTGTGCGGTCTTGGATTTTCCGGCGGCCTTACTTTCACCGTGGCAGGTACATCTATTACCCTGACTTCTCTGGCCATCGCAGCGCTGGCAGGTATTATCTTAAACGCGGTTCTTCCCGGCAATGACTACAGCTTCGGTGAAAATCCCAGCGGAGACGTGAACAGAGGCGTCAGCTTTAACCCTCAGCCTAAGAAAAAGTAAGTCTGCCGTTTCATGCAGAGTACTTTCAGTCTGATATAATGTTTTATAATGAAGCAGGCGGTTGATCCTTCATGATCAGCCGCCTGCTTCATTATGGCAATTATTCTGTTTTTTCTTTATACACCTGTTTTACAAATCTGTTTTCGGTCTGTTATCCGTATATTTTCCTATGATTCCTGAAAACATGCCAACTAAATTTCTATCTCACAGTCCGGTTCCACTTTCCTGCATGCCTTCAGAACTTTCTTCATAACGGCCTTTTCATCGGCTCCCTCAACGAAGTCAACTTTCATCTTCTGCGTCATAAAGCTTACCACAGCATCCGCAACTCCCTCTGTCTTCCTGGCCGCTTCCTGCATCTTCTCCGCACAGTTCGCACAGTCAACTTCAATCTTGTAAGTTTTACTCATACCTTCTTCCTCCATATCTTTTCTGTACATAATGATCGTAACAACACCAACAAATCTTTCACCCTTCAATCCACAACCCAATCCTGGCATTTCCGCACTTCCCATTACGTGAAACAACGCTGATTTCACCCCAGGGAAGAATGCTCGCCGCAGGCGGCATTCTTCCAAACATGACATAGTGATACTTAAGCAGCGTACTTTGCTGCTTTCGTATCACTTCATGTTTTATTCCTCAACATGCTCCATTCCCATACTGATAATCGAACGCACATGTTCATCGTCCAGTGAATAGAAAATGGACTTTCCCTCCCGTCTGAACTTCACCAGTTTGGATGTTTTAAGGATCCGCAGCTGGTGACTCACGGAGGACTGACTTAAATTCAACAATCCGGCTATATCATTTACGCAAAGCTCATGCTCGAACATGGAATACAGGATCTTGATTCTCGTAGAATCCCCAAATACCTTAAAAAGTTCCGCCAGATCATACAAAATCTCATCATCCGGCTGCTGTGCCAGTACTTTGTCTATGATATCTTTCCGCGTTGGCTGTGAATCCCTTACGTCTGTCTCCGCCTTACTTCTGTTCTCCTCCGTCAAAATCATCTCCTCCAAACAGATTACGTATATACATATGATTATTTGTTCATATGTATAATAATATAATAAATCCCATATGTCAACAGTAAATTAAATCTTATTTCAAGCATCTCATATCAAGCTGCGGCGTTACAGTGCTGCCATTCACACCCGATGTCAGATGGCCGCCCGGACCATCGACATCGTTACCGGATCTGTCCGTTGCCGCGTATCAGATACTTGTATGTAGTCAGTTCCTTCAGCCCCATAGGCCCTCTGGCATGTAACTTCTGGGTGCTGATCCCGATCTCCGCACCGAATCCGAATTCAAACCCGTCCGTAAAACGGGTTGATGCATTGGCATACACGCAGGCTGAATCGACACCCTGTAAAAAGATTTCCGCATGTTCTGCATTCTTCGTGAGGATGGCATCGGAATGCCGCGTATTGTATCGGTTAATATGCGCCACAGCCTCCTCCACGGAAGCCACCGTTTTCATCGAGATAATATAATCTAAATATTCCGTGCCATAGTCTTCCTCTGTCGCCTCCAAGGCTTCGGGAATCAGCGTCCTCACCCTCTCGTCGCCGCGTATCTCCACGCTTTTTTCCTTCAGCGCTTTTCCAAGTGCAGGCAGGAAACGATCCGCAATCTTCTCATGTACCAGCAGGGATTCACAGGCGTTGCACACGCCGATGCGCTGTGTCTTGGCATTGATGATGATGGGAACCGCCTGCTCTAAATCCGCATCTTCATCCACATAGATATGACAGTTTCCTGTTCCCGTCTCGATCACCGGTATGGTGCTGTTCTCTACCACGGCACGAATCAGCCCCGCGCCGCCCCTCGGAATCAGCACGTCCACATACTGCTTCAACTGCATAAAAGCATTGGTCACCGCCCTGTCATTGTCAGTGATCAACTGTATCGCATCTGCGGAGATCTGCAGACTTTGCAATGTTTCCCTGATCACTGCCGTGATTGCTTCATTGGAATAAAAAGCGTCTTTGCCGCCTTTCAGGATAGCTGCATTGCCGGCCTTAAAGCACAACCCGAAAGCATCCGCCGTCACATTGGGTCTCGCCTCATAGATAATACCGATCACACCCATGGGCACTCTGACTTTGTCGATCTGCAGTCCGTTTGGTCTGTCGAAAGACTCCATGATCTCCCCGACCGGGTCTTCCAGCGCCGCAATCTGCCGCAGCCCCTCCGCCATGGCTTCAATCCGTTCCGGCGTCAGCTTCAGACGATCCAGCAGACCTTCGTTCATGCCGTTCTGTTTTGCGATCTCATAGTCCTTCTCATTGGCCGCGAGAATACGGTCTGTCTCTTTTATGAAAGCCGCAGCGGTTTCCTGCAACGCTATGTTTTTGACTTCTTTAGTCAATTTCTGCAACTCATATTTTGCCGCAACGGCTTTTTGTCCTAAAGTTTCTAAATATTCCATGTGAATCCTCTCCATTCTATCCGTTTTCCGGTTTACACGCCATATCCGTTAAACCACGTTTATTCTGTTTATATTATGCAGCATATTTTTTCATCTGCAACAAATAGATAATTACGAGATACTTTACGAAATACTTTATCCCATAAATTCTTTCTTTACCTGACTGCTCGCAATTCTCCTTTTTCTGTAATCAGCATATCCGGTATTATATCATGTGCCTCATAGGGAATCTGCGCAAGCACCTGGCAGCTGTAAGCAAGCGCCGCCGTGGTCAGAAACATGCTCGGCCGCTTCCGTCCTGTGTCCGCACTGCTTCTATGGTCTTTTTCTTTCATACACGCAAGACGCTGTAAGTACCGGTCATAGTATCCTCCGCCGTAGCCGATCCGGTGTCTTGCCTGATCAAAGACTGCACCCGGCATCCACATCATAACACGGCAAATCCCCTTTTCGCAACCTGCCACAGACTTCCTGCCGGCGCTATTTTCCGTTTCATGTACATCGCCGCACACGGCTTCCGGAATGCATTGCCGTGCGAACCAGGCGGGGAAAGAAACGCTCTCCGCCGGCTCCGGTATCCCCCGGTATCCTTCCTTCAGATCTTCCATAGCCGTAATCCGCCAGAATTCCATATCATCACCGGAAATCTTCGGTGCAAATACATATTTTCCATCCGCCAGCGCCCGTTCGATCAAGGCGGTCGTATCGACTTCACTCCGGTAGCTTGCGTAAGCGAGAATAACCTGTGTTTTTTCATAGACTGACCAAGTCAGTATACGCCCCCTGATTGCTGCGTTATATTGTTTCCTGTCCCCAGCGGATATACTGTCCCGCACTGCCAGAACCTGTTTACGGATTATTCTCTTCTGCTGGGTGATATCCGGTTTCTCTTCCACTATTTTCTCCATTCTGTACACTTCATTTTAATCTCTATCGAAATATTTAGAAAATTCATTCGTCGAAGCCGACACAAGGGAGCACTTTGTGCAATATGCCCTTTCATTTTGTGAAATGCACCTTTTGATACCCTAATCCTTTGTATGAGTTTTGCTGCAATTCATGCAATTTTAATCCGATTCTTTTTTCTCATTCCCGAATTTTTCCCCCAGATCGGTGACGGAGCCGTCCTTCTCTACAATGGAAATATTATTAAGCTGCCCCCGCAGATTCGCCCGCACATTGGCGACATATGCCTGCCTGAGCTGCTTCTGCTCTTCTTTCTCTGCGTCCGTAAGCCCGTCTGCCTGGGATTTATGGTATAATTCGTTGATTCTCTTTGTCATCTGTTCTACGGTCATATTAATCTCCATTCCGCAGACGCTTTAGCGTCACACTATTCTCTCCTGCATTTCTATCTTTGTTACAATCCTTGATTATGGTTTTACTGCGCGTGTAGCCCAGAATGAAGGAATATTGTGTTCATGCAATTTGCCCTCACCATTTGTATCTTCATATAGACTGGTAAGCACAAATCCGGCTTCCAACTGTCCTCCGATCTGTTCTTCAAGCGTATGGGAAAATTGTATCCCCCAATCATTTTTGATTGATTCTTCATACTGCTGCGGATCCTTCAACGGATTAAAAGGCAGCTTATATTTAATATCTGTCTCTGTATCGTCAAATATATAGTTGATTCCGTTGTCTAATCCACACAAAAGAATGCCGCCCTTCTTCAATATTCGAAAGCATTCTTTGAATATCGGCTTTACTTCTTCAACATAACAATTTGACACAGGATGAAAAATAAGATCAAATGTTTCATCATCAAAGGGCAGTCTTCTGGTCATATCGAATTGGATGATTTCAACATCATACCCCTCTCTCGCGGCAATTTCTCTTTCCCGTTCGCATTGCTCACCAGAATAATCCAACACGGTACATTCTGCGCCAAGCGCTGTAAAGATCGGAATCTGCTGTCCACCGCCGCTTGCCAGTCCTAAAATCTTTTTATCTTTCATATTACCAAACCAGTCGTGAGGGACAGCCTTTGTCGGCGTAAGAAGTACATTCCACTCACCATTTAAGGCTTTCTGGTACTCTTCATGTGAAATTGCCTTTCCCCATTGCCACCCATTCTTACACCATGAATCTATGGATTTGGCATTAATGTCTTGATAATTCATATTTTTCTCCATTTCTGCGCTGCTTTTGTCTCAACTATGTTGAGACGTCGCATTAAACGAGTTTGTGGCAAGC
>ERZ808035.1124-NODE-1124-length-15905-cov-6.118335_pt1 | contig 15905 bp, 15 predicted proteins | sample MGYA00380189_ERZ808035 | MGnify/ENA primary metagenome ERZ808035 (study PRJEB31490, sample SAMN06133407) | mouse gut metagenome | isolation source: M5_1 | host: mice | place: China: Chengdu | collected 2015-05 ...
CGTCATCCCGGCAGCCGACTCAATCGTCAGCTTTCCAGATTTGTAAAGCGTCCAGCCCACGCCCCAATTCTCAGGCTTGTCCTCCGTGCCGTCTATTCCGTCCGTAATATAGGCCGCCCACTCTGTCCATGCGTTTTTATATGTATCCACACTTCCCGCCGGAACCTTTATGCCCTTTGTGCCTTCGTTCTTGAATTTACAGCCTTCAAAATGAGCCGTTTTCCCGCTTGACGATACTCCAAGCGTCGGCGGCGTGCTTCCCAGTATGGTTACGGTTTCCAGACTGCTGCAGTTTTGAAATGCCGTCTGCCCTATACTTGTCACTCCGGCCGGAATCGTTATGTCTGTCAAACTGCAACCGTAAAACGCCCTTGCCCCGATGCTTGTCACCTTGTCCGGAATTGTTATGTCTGCCAGACCGCTGCAATCACTAAACGCCACTGCCCCGATGCTTGTCACATCATCCGGGATTGTTATGCCTGTCAGACTGCTGCTGCTCATAAACATACCTTCTGGTATGCTTGCCATGCCCGATGGAAGCCTTACTTCTTTCAGATTGTTGCAGAAGCTAAGCGCATAGTCGCCTATGTTAGTCACACTATCCGGAATCGTGATACTTTCCAGGACCTTACAATGCTGAAACGTGGCCCTATCTATGCTAGTCACACTATCCGGAATTGTGATGCTTTTCATCGTCTCAATACACATGTCGAACATTTCCATATCCAAGCCCGTTACAGGATCATCAGCATTCATTTCAATTTCTACACTGATTACATACTGACCATATGTATCTTGCCATCGAACCCAGTCCGCGCGCCCGACACCTGACATGATCGTCAGCTTTCCAGCTTTGGTAAGCGTCCAGCCTGTACCGGAAGCAAGGAGCTCGTCCTCCGTGCCGTCTGTCCCGTCCGTAATATAATCCGGCCACTCTGTCCATGCTGCTTTATATGTCGCCGCAGTTCCCGTAGGCACCTTTATGCCCTTCGTGTTATCTGTCACGAACTTGCAGTCATCAAATACATACACGTCAATTGCTGCCGGATCCTCTCTGAGCACGGTCACGCTTTCCAGACTCTTGCAATGCCTAAACGTGCCTGCCCCTATGCTTGTCACATTTTCCGGGATCGTTATGCTCGTTAAACTTGTACTGCAGGTAAATGAATGGTCTTGTATCTCTGTCACGCTGGACGGAATCGTGATAGCTGTCAGCGAAGATGCTTCAAATGCATAAAACGGTATACACGTCACACCATCAAGTAGTTCTACCGTTGTTATTTTCTTCTTATTGCCAGAGTGGTTTACATCGTTCACCCATTTTGTCATCCCGGTATCCGACGCAATCGTCAGCTTCCCATCTTTGTCAAGCGTCCATCCCTCGCCGGAAGCAATATCATCTCCTGCCTGCTCCGATACGCCGTCCTCTTCCGCTGCCGCGGGGTTCTCCACAGGTTTCTCCGTTTCTTCGGATTCTTCTGTATCCCCGGTTGTCTCCGCCTCAGAATCTGCTGCGGTTTCTTCTCCGTCAGATTCCTGCGTGTCTTCTCTGGATTCCGGTACGTTGTCTTTCTTCTCGGATTCCTGTTCTGTTACTTCCTCCGTCACCGTATTCCCGCTGACGCTTTCCTCTGCCGTGCTATACCCCCCCCGGCATTTTCCTGCGCCATGACGGTTAGCGGAATCGCATCCAGTGCCATCCCCGCAGCCAGCACCACCGAGAGCAGCAGCGCCACCGTTCTCTGCAACAGGTTTCCTTTCTTTTTTCTCATAGTAATGATTCCTCCATTTCTGCACCTTCTTTGTGTGCCGGTTTATCTTATGCATTCACTTTACCAAACCGGTGTATAATCACAACCCCTCCAGCACAGTTTGCACTTTTCAGGGTATAATTTGTAAACGGGCTACACTTTTCGCAGGCAGGAAGGTTACAAGCAGGAAACCGCCGGACAGAAACTGCCCGGCGGTTTAATAATTATGAATGTTAGTTGAAGAAAAGTTCTTCTTTATTTATCTATCTGTTGTTTTATTGATGGCCCTCTTTAATTTATTTTTGATCCTCTGCAATGCGTTATCTGTTGACTTTTCATCTCTCCCCAGCACTCTGGCAATCTGCTGATACCCCATACCGGTCAGATAAAGATCCAGTACCTGCTTTTCAAAACTACTGAGTTCCCGTTCAAACATCTGCTCAAGCTGTACCACATTTTCTCTGTCGATTACAACTTCTTCCGGGCTCTGTCCGGCGTGAGAGGCAAGCACATTTACAAGTTCTTCTTCCTCTCCGTCATGGTTCATGCTTACATTGCCGTAAAGAGATACATAAGTATTGAGCGGAATATGTTTTTGCCGTCTGGATGCCTGCACAGCCGTGTACATCTGTCTGGATACACATAAATCTGCAAAAGTCAGAAAACTGGCATCCCGGCCGCTGTCATAATCCCGCAATGCCTTAAACAGCCCGATCATGCCTTCCTGGATCAGATCCTCATTATCTGCCCCCAGTATATACATAGATTTTGCTTTGCTTCGCACAAGATTCTTATATTTATTCATAAGATATTCCGTGACACTCTCCTCACCGTCCCTGAGACGGATGATGAGCTCCTCATCACTGTATAACGCGTAGTCTTCGTTCATATCGCTCCCGATTTCCTTATTCGTCCGGATTTCCTGTTCCTGTCGGCTTTTTATCTTCTTCTCCGCTTTGGTCTCCGGATCCGGTCTCATCATAATGTTCTATGATCCTGGCCGCAAAATGTTCCGCCATAATCTGATACCCTTCATGATTGCCGTGCACGCCGTCGGGCATATAGTCCGCTACAACATTCGCATCATGGGAGTCAAGAATATTGGAATTATACAGATCTATCACCTCATAGTCATGCTCATCGGCCAGCGTCAGCATAACATCAACAAACCTTTGCTGGGGAAGCAGATAATCCCGTTCTTTCATCAAATAATCCTGCAGTACGTTAGGCAGTGGTGTGGCAAAGAAAATCTCCGCATTCGGATATTTTTCGCTGAGTCCGCCCATCAATTCATCCAGATCGCCGCAAAAAGTACGGTATGCTCGCTCTTCCAGGCTGCCAAACTCCTTGTCCGAAACGCAAAATCCGTCATTTGTGCCTCCCATAACAATAATAATATCCGTATCCGCCGGTATCTCCTGATAGCGGTCCACATACGCATCCGCCCAATAGCGGCCGATTGACGAACCGCCGATACCCAGATTATATACTTCCTCCGCTCCAAGCAGCTCTTTCAGTTTTGCCGGATAGGAATACTGCTGGTAATTCTCTTCTCCGTCCAGATTAGATCCCGCCGTAATGCTGTCGCCAAGGCAGGCGATCTTAAGTTCGGAAAAATCCTGCCGTTTCTCGGCAATCCGCTCCCGGTCTGACTGATTCACCTCCAAAGTTTCTTCGAGAGAAGTCCGCAGTTCCCGCCGCTGCGCCAGCGTCATGCCCTCCGGTTGTTCATAGATTTCCCGCCAGGCATCAAAAATGCTGCTGTTTGTCATGGACCCGTCATAATAGTTCACTTCTCCGTCATTGCCGGATGTTCCTTCCTGAAGAGCCCCGGACAGTAAACCATTGGCCGATACCGTACCACCTGGCCATAGAATCATATTACCCGATACCGTGCCATAGGGCAGTCTGATTGTGTTGCCTGAAACAGTAACGCCCGAAAGAAGAACTGCATTACCCGACACCGTACCTCCCGGCAGGATCACCCTGTTCCCCGATACCGTACCGCCCGATAAAATTTCTGCACGATCCGAAGTCCTGCCGTCCGGCAGCATCACCCTGTTCCCCGAAACTGTATCATCTGACACCATCAATGTATTCCCTGATACCGTAACGCCCGGTAAAATTACTCCATACCCCGTTCCTGCACCGTCAGGCAGTATCACCCCATTCCCTGACACCGTACCCTCCGGCAAAGCTGCTCCATACCCCGTTCCTGCGCCATCAGGCAGTATCACTCCATCCCCTGACACCGTGCCGCCTGCCAGTATCACCCCATTGCCTGACACCGTGCCGCCTGTCAGTACCACCCCATTGCCCGGCACCATGCCGCCTGTCAGTACCACTACATTTCCCGACACCGTACCCTCCGGCAGCACTATGGTATTCCCTGAAACCGTACCGGCCACCAGTACCATATCATTTCCTGATACAATGGTGTCTGGAATATCGGTTTCGATGACTATATCAGTCAATTCACTTTGCTGAACCTGTGTCAGAAACTGTTCCAGCTTATCCCTGTCTTTGGTCAGTTCCTGAATCTCACTCCGCATCTCCTGCACTCTGCCCTGGGCTTCTTCGTTTCGGGCAAAAACCTGCGCAAGCTCCAATTCTTCCTGTTCTCTGGCAAGCCGTCTGTCAGTATCATAGACCTGATAGGCTTTCAACCCGGCTACGGCCACAAGTACCGCAGTCAATATGAAGATCATTACGATCAAATACTCATTAATCTTTTTCATTACTCCGCCATTCTGCCGCACAGACGATCGAATTATCCCCGCATTCTCTGCCGCACGATTTCATAGGCCAGCACTCCTGCCGCCACGGAAGCATTAAGGGAATCTATATCCCCTTTCATCGGTATTGCGGCCGTAAAATCACACTTTTCTTTCACCAGGCGACCCACGCCGCTGCCCTCACTGCCGATCACCAGACCGACAGCGCCTTTTAAGTCCAGATCATACATTGGCGTGCCGTCCATATCAGCACAGACAAACCACAGCCCTTCCTTTTTCAGTTCCTCGATGGTTTTTCCCAGATTTGTCACCTTGGCCACCGGCGTATAGTTAATGGCACCGGCGGAAGCCTTTGCCACCGTGGCCGTCAATCCCACCGCACGGTTTTTCGGAATGATCACACCGTGAGCACCTGCCAGATTCGCGGTACGAATAATTGCCCCCAGGTTATGGGGATCTTCAATATTATCCAGCAGAAAAATGAAAGGCGCCTCTCCCTTCTCCCGCGCTTTATCCAGAATATCCTCTACCTCCGCATAGGAATAGGCCGCCGCACAGGCTATGACCCCCTGATGTTTTCCGGTTTCGGACATCTGGTCGAGACGTTCTTTTGCCACATATTTGATTATTGTGCCTTTCTTCGATGCCTCTCTCTTTATGGTAAGAACGGGGCCGTCCTGACACCCGTCAAGTACGAACAGCTTGTCTATCGTTTTACCGGCGCGAAATGCTTCCAGAACGGCATTCCGTCCTTCTATTGTAAATTCGGTGTATGACATAATAATGTTGTATTCCTTTCTCAGACTGTATCATATTATCATTTCAAGCGCATTGAGCGCCTCCCTGATCAGGGAAAGCATCCTCTCCTGCCGCCCCTGCAGATACAGATAACCGCAGAGTGCCTCGAATCCGGTAGCCTTTCGGTATTCGATGACGGATGCATTCTTGGCAGAAGTGTAAGACTTGGCGTTCCGGCCGCGGTGGAAAACCGCCTTCTCCTCTTCCGTAAGCCGGTTTTCCAGCGCATCAATCATCTTCGCCTGCACACGGGCATTCACATAGTTTACCGTCTTCTTATGCAGATTGCTGGCGGAACGGTTGCCCCGCTCCACCACGATGGTCCGAATCACCAGATCATAAATGGCATCCCCGATATAGGCAAGGGTCAATGGCGAATAGGTTCGAATATCCACTTCTTTACAATCAAAATCTCTTTTGATCGCATCTAAGATCGTTATGCTCTCTTCCATTTGACACCCTCTCGTGTATCTTCCAGAATAATCCCCTGAGCCGCCAGGGTATCTCTGATTTCATCCGCACGCGCAAAATTCTTCGCTTTTCTGGCATCCTGCCTCTCCTGGATCAGCGCCTCAATCTCTGTATCCAGTATTTCTTCTTTTTTATCTACGATCAGGCCGCAGATATCGGACAGCAGAACGATTTCATCCTTTAATGCCTGTACAAAAGCTTTTCCTGACTCCTCCGACACATTGGTATTTGTAAATTTTACCAGTTCAAAAATAGCCGAAACCGCATCCGCAGTATTAAAATCATCATCCATCGCCTCATCAAATTTTGTGATAAAGCCTTTTGCCTCATCAAGAAGCTCCTGCTCTTTTGCCGTCAGTTCGCCGTCCTTTGCATTTTCCAGCAGGAAATTCAAGTTTGCCACGCTGGTCACGATCCTGTCCAGTCCGTTTTTCGCCGCCTCCATCAGATCCGCGCTAAAATTAAGGGGACTTCTGTAATGTGCCGACAGCATAAAGAAACGCAGCACCTGCAGATCATATTTTTCACTGATGTCCCTGACCGTGAAAAAATTGCCGGCTGATTTGGACATTTTCTTATTATCAATATTCAAAAAACCGTTGTGTACCCAGTATTTTGCGAACGCTTTGCCGTTTGCCGCCTCCGACTGGGCAATCTCGTTCTCATGATGGGGGAAAATCAGATCTTCGCCGCCTGCATGAATGTCGATTTCATCTCCCAGATACTTTTTACTCATGACGGAACACTCGATATGCCAGCCCGGACGGCCGTCACACCAGGGAGACTTCCAGAAAGGCTCTCCTTCCTTTTTCGGTTTCCAAAGCACAAAATCCAGTGCATCCTGCTTCTGGTCTTCACCGGACACCAGCAGAGAACGCCCGCCGCTCCTTAAATCGTCCAGATTCTTGTGGGAAAGTTTGCCGTACTCTTTAAAGCTTCTGGTCTTATAATATACTGTGCCGTCTTTCGCCACATAGGCATACCCCTTGTCGATCAGCGTCTGGATCATCTCGATCATGCCGTCAATCTCCTCGGTGGCCTTGGGATGAGTGGTTGCCTCCTTCACGTTCATCGCTTCCATATCCTTCTTGCACTCCTGGATGTAACGCTCGGAAATCACGGAAGGATCTACCCCCTCCTCATTAGCTTTCTTAATAATTTTATCATCCACATCGGTAAAATTGGAAACAAAATTCACCGCATACCCTTTATGCTCCATATACCGCCGTGCAGTGTCAAACACGATCATCGGCCGTGCATTGCCGATATGGATCAGGTTATACACCGTTGGCCCGCAGACATACATGTTAACCTTCCCTTCCTGCAAAGGAATAAACTCTTCTTTTTGTCTTGAAAGTGTGTTAAAAATTTTCATTTCATGTGCTCCTTCCACTTAAAATCATATTTTTCTGCCACAAGCCCGGAACATAACTTCGTTACGTCCGGCAGCGTTCTCTCTGTTCTTTCTGTGATATGCACGGATATCAGTGAGCTTCATGTCCTGTTCTCATATCCTCTTCTCATGTCCTGTTCTCATATTCTGTTCTCATATCCTCTTCGCGTCCCCATCTCTTAATCTCCCGCTCCAAATCCAGCAGCCGGTTGGTCAGTTCCGCATTGGCCCGCTGTAATCCTATGATATCTTCTCTGACCGGATCGGGCAGATTGATCTGATCCAGTTCCTCCTGCGGCAGCGACTGGTTGTTGCGCTTCACCACCCGTCCGGGCACACCCACTACGGTGGAACCGGGCGGCACTTCCTCAAGCACCACACTGCCCGCGCCAATCTTACTGTTATCACCGATTTTAAAGGAACCCAGCACTTTAGCGCCCGTACTGATCATCACGTTATTGCCGATGGTAGGATGCCTCTTGCCCTGTTCCTTGCCGGTACCGCCCAGCGTCACGCCCTGATATAGTGTCACGTTGTCGCCGATGACCGTAGTCTCTCCGATAATGACGCCGTTTCCATGATCAATAAAAAATCCTTTGCCAATCTTCGCACCCGGATGGATTTCTATGCCTGTTTTACGCACTGCTCTCTGTGATACCCATCTGGCCAGAAAAAAATGCCGTCTGATATACAGCTTATGTGCAATACGATAATAGATCATGACCTTAAAGCTGGGATACAGAAAAACCTCCATATCGGAATGAATGGCCGGATCACGTTCTCTTATGATCTTTATTTCCTCTTTAATGTTTTGAATAAATCCCATATCTTTTCCTTCTTCCTGTCCCACAAAAAAACCGCGGTTTCTGCCCTACTCCGGTCTGGAAATAGAGACGAAATAATCCGCGGTTCCACTCTACTTAAAGAATGCCTCTATGCCGGCATTCTTTCACTCAAAAACCTGTAACGGGGTCAGCCGGGCCAAAGGCCGGACTCCCGGGCGCACTTCCCATTGTCTTCGCAAGAACCGCTTACAGCCGGCGGCGGCTCCTCTCTGCTGCTTCTGACGAAGGTACTCTTCCCTTTCAACATCCTGATCTATTCACTTGCCAGCGTCTTACTGCTCTTCCTGTATTTCGTGTCCAGTTCCTGCAGCCGCTTCCGGCACTCCAAAAACAGTTCTGAATCATCGCCTGCCGCAGGAAAATCACTATATCGGCGCCGCTCTGCCTTGTTTTATCCAGCAGGTTCTGCTATTAGAATATGCAAAATACATGATTTTGTCAACCGGATTCTGTCTTGCTGTCTGGCTTCACTGTCACAGCATAACACTCGTTATTCCTGTCTCGGACAGCCGCTGCAGCCACTGCACTTCCCGGCACTGACATCCTCACTGTACAGTTCTCTCGGACTGGTCAGCATACACACCGCCTGAGACGAAATGCCTTCACCCGTACCGGTAAAGCCAAGCCCCTCTTCGGTGGTTGCTTTCACGTTTACCTGTTCTGTCTCGATCCCCAGCGCCGCCGCGATGTTCTCCCGCATCCGGTCGATATGGGGCCGCATTTTAGGCGCCTGGGCAATGATGGTTGCGTCAATATTCTCGATCAGAAATTTATTTTCTTCCAAAAGGCCGCCCACATATTTCAACAGTTCTATGGAAGATATTCCTTTATATGCAGGATCCGTGTCCGGAAAATGTTTCCCGATGTCCCCCAGCGCCGCCGCACCCAGCAGCGCATCCATGATGGCGTGGAGAAGCACATCCGCATCCGAATGCCCGAGAAGTCCTTTTTCATAGGGTATCTCCACCCCGCCCATGATCAGCTTTCGCCCTTCCACAAGACGATGCACATCGTAACCCATTCCAATTCTCATAGATACTCCATTCCGAAGCGTTTTACACTGAAAATGCGGCAGAGTCTGGATTTTTCCGAAAGAAAACTCCCTTTTTCTCTGCAATCACCAGAACCTGTGACGCTTCAACACAAATCCCAGAGAAATCTGTTCCGTTTGTTGAACAGGCTTCATGGCGGCCTTACAATACTTTACAATGCTTTCATAATGTGATCCAGCAGCCTGTCCGCCACTTCTTCTTTGCTCATGATCGGAAGTTCCACTGTCTCATCTCTAGTCAAAAATGTCACCACATTCGTATCCGTGCCGAAGCCGGCGCCTTCCTGCTTCAGATTATTGGCAACGATCATATCAATATTCTTTTTCTCAAGCTTGGCACGGGAATTTTCCAGCATATGCTCTGTTTCCATGGAAAAACCGCACAGAAACTGCCCTTCCTTGCGGTGGGCTCCCAGAAAAGCCAGAATATCTTCCGTGCGTTCCAGTTCTACGGAAAGCTCCTCATCCTTTTTCTTCAATTTCTCGTCCGCAGTCACCCTTGGACGATAGTCGGCCACCGCCGCCGCCTTTATAATAATGTCCTGCTCCGGTGCCGCCTCTTTGACCGCCTGTGCCATATCCGCCGCAGATACCACCGGTACTGTCTTTACCTCCATTGGCGATTCAATGCTCACCTTTCCTGACACAAGTGTCACATCCGCTCCCCGCATCATCGCCTGTCTTGCAATGGCATAGCCCATTTTACCGGTGGAGTGGTTGCTGATATAGCGTACCGGGTCAATTTTTTCCCGGGTGGGTCCCGCCGTGACGAGCACCTTTTTTCCGGCCATATCCTTAGGTGTCAGCGCCTTGACAATATACTCATACAGCACCTCCGGATCCGGCATCTTGCCTTCTCCCGTATCTCCGCAGGCCAAATAACCCCTGGCCGGCCGGATCACCTCCATACCGTAACTGACAAGAGTCTTCATATTATCCTGCACGATCGGATTCTGATACATTCTCGTATTCATTGCCGGAGCAAAAATCTTCGGACAGGTGCACGCCAGCAGTGTAGTCGTCAGCATATCATCCGCAATGCCCCTGGCCGCCTTGGCAATCACATTGGCAGAGGCCGGAGCCACCAAAAGAACATCTGTCTGTTTTGCCAGGGAAACATGCTCTACCTGAAATTCAAAATTCCGGTCAAAAGTGTCCACAAGGCACTTATTGCCGGTCAATGACTCAAAGGTAATGGGATTGATAAAGTTCGTGGCATTTGGCGTCATAATCACAGTTACATCCGCTTTCTGCTTCATCAGCATACTTGCCAGTGAGGCGGTCTTATACGCCGCAATGCTGCCCGTTACACCAAGTACAATATGCTTTCCTGCCAGCATGTTATCTTCCTCCGTTTCTCTTTTTGTATTTATTCGGTTCAGTCTGTCTCTCTTTGTGTGTTCGTCCGGTTCAGTCCGGCTCTTTACGTGTTCATTCGGTTCAGTCTGTCTCAGTATTCTTCCTGTATATGATACCCAGCCCTTTCAGAGTCAATTCATTGTCATATACGATCTTTCTCTTGCAGTAAGGAACGATGCTGCCCGCCAGCCCGCCTGTAGCCACCACCGGCGCCTCATATCCAAGCTCGTCAAAGATTCTTTCAATCATGCCGTCCAGACACGCGGCCTGTCCCATCACGATGCCGCTCTTCATGCAGTCAATGGTATTCCTGCCGATCACCTTCTTTGGTGCCTCAAGGCTGATCCGGGGAAGCTGGGACGTGCGGTTGACCAGAGAATCCAGTGAGACCTTAACCCCCGGCAGGATCATCCCGCCGATATAATTCTTTTTATCATCCACAACGCTGATGGTGGTAGCCGTGCCCATGTCGATCAAAATGATTGGAGCGCCGTAATACTGCAGTCCCGCCACCGCATTAACCACCAGATCGGAACCAAGCTGCCCCGGATTGTCCATCAGAATATTCAGACCGGTCTTCAGCCCCGGCCCCACCACAAGAGGCGTTTTATGAAATAATTTCTCCAATGCCGCTTTGATGATATTATTGACCGGCGGCACTACCGAAGAAATAATACTGCCTGTGACCTCCTCCATGCCAATATGATACAGTTCAAACAACGTGCGGAATTCCACCACATATTCCAGTTCCGTATTGGACAGATTGGTGGACACGCGTTCTGCAAAACACACCCGCTCTCCCTCAATGCAGCCGATCACTATATTTGTATTTCCGATGTCAATCGCCAAAATCATGCCTGTTCCCCGCCTTTTGCTCTGTTTTTATTTAAATGCTTTCCCCGATCACTTTTCTTGATCTGCCCCAGCCGGTAATCGGGTTTCTCACAGCTAAAATATTCTATTTCTATTACTACTACTTTCACTTCTATTTCTCTCTGTGACAGGCCGGCCAGCCGCACTCCGCCGACGGCCGGTCTGTTCTTTTGCCTCACAGTGTATTGTTCTCTTTCTTAAAATGAATCCAGTTTTCCCGGAATTAAAAATTTCCAGAAACTTTCTACCCGTAACCGGTTCACATCCACTATACTTTCGCCGCTTCCGTAACCGGTTTATGTCCGCTACGCTTTCGCCACTTCCTTACCAGCATCGGCCGTCTGCTCCTGCTTTGTATAGACCGGTTTTACTCTCGTAAGTGCAAAACCCACGCCGGCCACAATGATCGCCGCCACCACAGCCTCCACAATACCGTTGAAGGTCACAACGCCCATGATCACATCAAGTACTGCCTCTCCTGCTACGCCTACCGCCTGCGCATAAGCGTCTTTATATAAGATAAAAATACCGCTCATGACAAACAGTGTATTGGTAAACGCTCCGGCCAGTCCCGCATATGCCAGCGCGATATTGGCGGATCCTTTCTTATTGCCGCTGACCGTGAGAACAGCCATCAGCACAGAACCTGCCGCTATTCCGATGATGGTACACACAAGCATACTGAGTGTTTCCGGAAAAAGCCGTATCATAAATGCCCTGACGGAAATAAACAAGATCAGAGATGCCAATGCATTTACAACAATCCTGCCTGCCTGTCCTTCGCCCTTAAGCGCTTTTCGGATCAGAAGGTAGATAAAATAAGGCACCACGCCAACCAGGATCCTCGGCACAAAACAGATATAAATGCTCTTGAAGATACCGGAAACACCTGCTACATTGTAGGCCAAAACCGGTGAAAACACAAATGCCGATGCTGTAGCCGCCTTAAAGGTATTGTTGATAAAGCTGGTCAAACCAAATACGAATCCCAAGAATGCACCTTTCTTCGGTCCGAGAAATAGCGCTCCAAGGATGACCGGGATATGAATAATCGTCGCATTGATTACTACAAGCGGGATATATCCCAGCGGTGTGAATGCCATAATCACAATTATGGCGGTGAACAGTGCCGTAAGCACCAGTTCGTAAGTCTTTTCATTTTTCATGGTACAAATCCTCCTGTTATTATTCTCATATGAGATACAATACGGTGTCATCATACCACATTGATATTTTTTTGACAATATTTTTGTTTGCAAAAAAAACATCAAAAAAGACAAATAAAAAAGAATCGGAAAAAAGATGCACAAAGAATGGAAAAGGGTGCACAAAGAATCGAAAAAGGTGCACAAAGAATCGAATAAGGTGCACAAAGAATCGAAAAGGGTGCACCGTCATTCGGCGCACCCTCTTCCACTACTACTGTCCTTTTATATTTTTATGGCCTGAGTGTAAATACCGATACAAGGCCATTAAGTTCAGTTGCCTGTGCAGTAAGTTCCTCGCTTGTTGCCGATGTCTCCTCTGCTGCCGCGGAGTTGTTCTGAACAACCTCTGCAATTCTTTCTACTGCCACATCTACCTGTTCCATACTGCTTGCCTGTTCCAGTGAAATTTCTTTCATCTTCTTTGCACTGTTCGCAACCATCTGCACGCCTTCCACCACTTCTTTCAGCGAATCGGAAGCCTGGCCTGCATACCTGTTTCCTTCTTCCACCTCATGGATCGCAGTCTCAATCAACGCCTTGGAATTTACAGCTGATTTTGCACTCTGTTCTGCCAGATTCCGTATCTGGTCTGCCACAACTGCAAAGCCTCTTCCTGCCTCTCCCGCTCTGGCTGCCTCAATAGATGCATTTAAAGACAGGAGATTGGTCTGGCTTGCAATATCCTCGATCTGGACGATAATCTCGCCGATCTTTTCCGACGCCTCGCTGATACGGGTCATCGCCCCCATCATGGCCTCCATATCGCCACGGCTGTTTTCTGCAACATTTGCATATTTATATGCCTCATTATAAGCCGTTCCAAGTTCATCCGCGGTTGACTTGATTCCGCTGCTCAGTTCATCAATCGTCGCCTGCATTTCCTCTACCGAAGCGGCCTGGTCCGTCGCACCTTCTGCTACAGACTGTGCAGCTTCCGCGAGATTTGTAGCACCTGCCAATACCTGCTCCGTTGCCGAATTGACACCTTTCAGCGTCTCGTCGATCTGACGGTTCAGTTTTATCATTTCTGTCAGTAAGGCATTAAATTCTCCCACATACTGCTCTTCGCACTCCGATGCAACAGCAAAGTTGCCGTCTGCCATCTCATTTAACACTCTGCCCATATCGACAATAATGTTCCTGATTCGTCCGGCCATTGTATTAACACTCTGGACAAGTTCTGCAATCTCATCCTCAGACTCAACCGCCGGAAGGGGCGAACTGATATCACCTTCCGCAAACGTGGCAAATCTATCCTTCAATTCGTTCAACGGTTTTTCGATGCTCGTTGAAATGACCCTTGCAAGTTTCATAGAGTAGAAAATAACACCTGCTACTACAACTGCAATCACTGCCAGCAATATGTAGAACAACGATCCCAGGAATGTTCTCTTCTTAGTACCCATAGAAGAATTCACATTCATCAGATTTTCCAGTGCATCATCCAGCGCCTGATACTTCGGTGCTGCTTCCACCGCCATCATATCCTGTGCTTTCATGCATTGTTCCGTATCGGTTGTTGCCCCCAGCTCAGCCACCTGTGCATCAATTTGCTTATATTCAGCCCATGCCTTGTCAATGGCCTCCATACAGGCATGGCCTTCCTTCGAAACCATCGTCGGGCGGACAACTTCCAGCAGTCTTTCAAATTCGGAAACAGCTTCTTCGTGCTGCGCTACCATATTCGCGATCTGCTCATCTGAATCATATCCTATGATTCCTCTTGTGGCGGCACGTACCTCCGCCGATTCATTCATGACCAACGCAATGTCTCCCTGGGGATATGCATAATTGTCCAGAACATGTTCAAACTCCGTCACCATATAGAACATAACCGCTATAATCAGTACCGATAACACCCCGAAAATCCGAATAACCTGCGAAAATGCCCTCTTCAGCCGTACACCTATCCTCAATTTACTAAGTTTCTCAATCACTCTGTATTTCTCCTTTCAGCTTTGTATTCGCCGTTGTTCATCAGCTTCTTCGGAATGTTGATTTGCAGTCTTCCTAATTTCTCATATCCGGCATAGGTGAACCTTTCCCTTACAAAAAATTGATCATTCCCAAACTTCCCATAGTCAGAAATAGTGCGCCGGAACAGCCTTCTCACTTATCCACAGCCTTACCCCTGTCTTTTCCATATCCACCACAACATGCTTAATTTAATAATACCACTGCCGCCCTGATTTTCAAGTGTTTTAACACTATTTTCTTTTATTTTTGAGAAGAATAATGTTTTTTCTTTCGTCAGCCTGCCGGAAGCGTCTTTTGATACCCAAATAAGCGGAGAACTTTCCTATACCAAAAGTAATTTGCTTCGCGAACTCGGATAAACGGAGGAATTTCCTATACAAAAGTAATTTGCTTCGCAAATAACTTTGAGTAATTTGCTTCGCAAATAACTTTGAGTAATTTGCTTCGCAAAATAACAAATCGAACAAGTTCGATTGCGAGATTCGCTTCGCGAACTCGGATAAGCAGAGGAATTTCCTATCCCGTAAGAGAAAAATGCCCCGCCGTCCCCGGCAGGGCATTCTCTATTCTTTAAAATGAATAAAATGATAGCTCTCCATGATCTGCATATATTTCACCACCCGCGGATACAGCGGTTCCACTTCCTCGCCGAACTCCGCTTTCTGAAGATCGGCCAGTTCCATCACGCTTCGCACGCCGTCGATCAGCGGCCACAGGAAACTTCCGTATTTCTCCATATGGACCTGAGTGACCTTCGGCCTCTTGAAAAGCTTCTGTGCAATCCGGTTGAAAGCACCTGTATTCTCCACTTCCAGAATAATACTTCCATCCTCGTCGCATTTCCACGTAAGCTCCGCCGCCCGTTCCGGGATCAGATCAAGATAATTCTTCTGCTGCTTTTTCTTCTTCATCAGTTCTTACTCTTCTTCCACAAAGAGAATTTCAACAGACACAGGATCATGACAACCATCAGAACCACGCCGCCGATATTGCCCAGATTCAGCAAACCGGACAGATCCATGGTAACGCCGCAGACCGCAAGAATTGCCAGCATGATACCTACAAGTCCTTCTCCTGCAATCATACCTGCACAGTACAGTGTACCGTCGGTAGACTGACGTTCTTTGGTCTTCTCATCCACTTTCTTCCTGCCATCCATGAACATGCGTACAACACCGCCGATCATAATGCTGGCATTCAGGTAGATGGGCAGATACAGACCGATTGCAAAAGGCATAACCGGAATCCGGAGGATTTCCAGTCCGAGTGCCAGGAATACACCGATAAATACAAGATTCCATGGCAGTTCGCCGCCCATGATACCTTCCACGATCATCTTCATCAAAGTTGCCTGAGGTGCCGGAACCTCTGCTCCGCCGTAGCCCCATGCCGCATTCAGCAGATACAATACACCGCCGATCGCCAGACCCGAAGCAACCACACC
>ERZ808035.1125-NODE-1125-length-15894-cov-3.493962_pt1 | contig 15894 bp, 14 predicted proteins | sample MGYA00380189_ERZ808035 | MGnify/ENA primary metagenome ERZ808035 (study PRJEB31490, sample SAMN06133407) | mouse gut metagenome | isolation source: M5_1 | host: mice | place: China: Chengdu | collected 2015-05 ...
GGACTGCGGGACCGGGCGGAGGCCATGGCCCTGCTGGACCGGGCGCTGGCGCTGCCCTCCTGGTGGGGCCGCAATCTGGACGCGCTTCACGACTGCCTGACGGGGCTGGGCCGGCCGGTGCGGCTGGAGGTGGAGCGCCGGGAGGCCATGGAGGAGACGGCCTTCGGCCGGCGCCTGCTGCGGGTGCTGGAGGACGCGGCGGCGGAAACCCCCGGACTGGAGCTGGTATTCCTGCCCTGCGCGCCGTCCGGCGGAGAGGAGGGGCGGTCTATGGGGCTGATCGACGCCCACGCCCACGTGGTTCAGTGTATCGCCGGCACCGGCTCCCAGGGGGAGCTGCGCCCCTGCGGCGGGGGGCGGGCGGCCTATGCCACCGGGCAGTCCTTTCAGATTCTCCCGCCGGAATTCGGCGCGTTTGACGCCCCGCCGGAGGCCCTGCTGCGGGTGATGGACGCCCACGGGGTGGACAAGGCGGTGCTGCTCCAGGGGAACCATTTCGGCTTTCAGAACCTGTACACCTGGGAGGCTGTACAGGCCTATCCGGACCGGTTTGCCGGGGCGGCCGCCTACGACCCCTTTTCCGCCCAGGCGGACAGAATCCGCACCCATCTGTTTGACGAGCTGGGGTTCCGCATTGTCAAGTTTGAGGTGAGCAGCGGCTCCGGCCTGATGGCCAACCACCCGCCTGTGGATCTGGACGGGGAGGTCATGCACCGGGAATACCGCTACGCGGCGGACCGGGACCTGATTTTTGTCATCGACATCGGCAAGCCCCGCAGCGTAAGCTGGCAGGTGGACGCCCTGGCCCGGGCCATTGCCCGCTACCCCTCCATGCGGTTTGTGGTGTGCCATCTGCTCTCCCCCCAGCTGGGGGACGGGGAGCTGCTCCGGCGGGCGCTGGGCAGGCTGGCAATGCCCAACGTGTGGTTTGACCTGGCGGCCCTGTGCCTGAACTCCAGCCCGGAGACCTACCCCTACCCCACGGCCCGGGGATATCTCCTGGACGCGGTGAAGCTGGTGGGGGCGGACCGCCTGCTGTGGGGCAGCGATATGCCCTCGGCCATGACCCGGGACAGCTACCGGCACTTTATTGACTTCGTGGCCCTGCACCCCCACTTGGGGGAAGCGGAAAAGGAACAGATTTTGCGCCGCAACGCGGAAGGGCTGTTCTTTTCCAGGTAAATGCCCACGGGGGTGGAAAGGCGGGGGAATCCGTGCTGCTCAACAGTTTTCTTTTATCGCTCAACACCATTGCCTCCATCTTTATCGTGATGGCGGTGGGCTACGGCGCAAAACGGCTGCTCCGGCTGGAAAAGGAACACATTGCACGCTTCAATTCCCTGGTGTTCTATACCATGCTGCCGCTGATGCTGTTTTACAACATCTACACCTCCGACATCCGCGGCGGCGTCAGCTTCCGATGTCTGGGCCTGGCGCTGGGCGTGCTGGGGGCGCTGTTTCTGATCACCTGGGCGCTGGTGGTGCGGGTGGAGCCGGACAACAGCCGGCGGGGCGTGATGATCCAGGCCTCCTTCCGCAGCAACTTCCTGCTGCTGGGCATGCCCCTGATTCAGAAGCTGTGCCCCGGCGCGGACCTGGCCACCGTGTCCGTCATGCTGGCCATTGTGGTCCCCTGCTACAACGTGCTGGCGGTCTTTACCCTGGAGACCTTCGGCCGCAGGCAGACCGGGTGGAAGAGCCTCCTGAGGGGCATTGGAACAAATCCCCTGATTCTGGCCTCGGCGGCGGGAATTCTGGTCAATCTCTCCGGCCTGCGCCTGCCGGATTTTCTCGCCAGCCCCATCGCCCAGCTGGGCGCCTCCGCCTCTCCGGTGGCCCTGCTTCTCCTGGGGGCCCAGTTTGAGTTCCAGGACGTGCGGGACCACCGGCGCAACCTGGCGCTGTGCACGGCGATGCGGCTGCTGGTCTACCCGGGCGCGGCCCTGACCCTGGCGGCGCTGGCGGGACTGCGGGGGCCGGAGTTCGCGGTGCTGATCTCCATGTTCGCCACGCCCACGGCGGTGGCCTCCTTCAGCATGGCGGCGCAGATGGGGGGCAACCGGCCGCTGGCCGCCAGCGTGGTGACGGTGACCACGCTGCTGTCCTCCGCCACCATGTTCCTGTGGATCTTTCTGTTCAAAACGCTGGGAATGTTTTGACCGGCGCGTGAAAAACGGGAGAGGCTCCGCCTCTCCCGTCTTGTTATACCTCCGCGTACAGCCGCTCCAGGAATTCCCTGGCCTGCACGGCGTTGTGGTTGTGGGTGTTCTCCAGCGTGGCCTGGAGGAAGGGCTTGCGCGCCTTGAGAAACCGCAGGATGGGCCCGTAGTCCATCTGCCCCGTTCCGGCGGCCACGGCCCGCAGCTCGTCCCCCTGCCGCACAAAATCCTTCAGATGGACCACCGCCGTGTGCTCGCCCAGCTTGTCTATGGCGTCGGCGATCACCCGGTCCCGCTGGTCCACATTCCCCGGGTACAGCAGGTTGACCGGGTCCAGGATGATCCGCAGGTTGGGGCTCCCGATGGCGCGCAGCACCTCCACCGCCCGGTCCGCGTTGTACACGATGTGCTTCCACACCGGCTCGATGGCCACGGCCACGCCCCAGTGCTCCGCCTGCTCCACCACCGGGGCCAGCCCGCAGATCAGGCGGTCCAGCGCCGCCTTTGTGTGGGTGGCGGCGTCGGTCCTGTATTCCGGATTGGGCGCGCCCGTCTCGGTGCCCACCACCCCCGCCCCCAGGAGGGCCGCCACCCGCAGGTGTCCATAGTACCGGCTCTGAATATCCCGCAGCCGGTCCGGGTCGGGATGGGCCAGGTTCAGGTAGCACCCCAGCACCGCCGTGTCCAGCCCGTTTTGGGCCAGCACCCTGCGTACATACATGGCCAGCCCCTCGGTGAGGGCGCAGCGGTCAAAGTCCGCGCCCCGGATGACCTTGGACAGGGCCAGGTGGACGCAGGAAAAGCCCTCTGCCCGGGCCGTCTCCGCCCGGCGCTCCAGGGTCTGGAATTCCGGGTCCAGCCCGGCGTTTACATCGTGCAGCCTGATTCCGATCTGCATAAAACCTCTCCTCCTGACAAAAATGGGGCGCAGCTTCTGCACCCCATTTTCAGCGTATTTACGGCGTGTATTCAAACCGGCGGTTGAGCCAGCCCTTGCACAGGGGTAGCCACGCCCGGCACGCCTCCTCCGGGGTCTCCACCTCCTGAGTGCAGGTGGAGATGCCGTGGGCCCCGCCTTCAAACAGGTGGTACTCAAAGGGCACTCCGCAGCGCCTCAGCTCCGCCGCCAGCCGGAGGCTGTTTTCCGGCGGCACGCTCTCGTCTCCGCCGCCGTGCCACAGGAAGGCGGGTGGGAAATCCGGCGTCACCCGGTCCCACAGGTGAAGCGCCTCCCGGACCGCCTCGTCCCCGCCGGACACCCAGCGGGCGGACTCCGGATGGGCGAACTCCCCCATGGTTGCGATCACCGGGTAGCACAGCACCAGGGCGTCCGGCCGGGACTCCGGCGGCAGGGCCAGCCGGGGGTCGTTCCACAGGGCGCCCAGGCTGGCGGCCAGATGCCCCCCGGCGGAAAAGCCCAGCACCGCGATTTTCGCCGGATCGATGCGCCACGCCCCGCACCGGCGGCGCAGCTCGCACACGGCCCGGGCCAGCTCCCGCAGGGGGCGGTATTCCCCGGCGCGCTCCCCGCAGGAGTACTCCAGCACGAACACCTGATAGCCCATGGACAGGAATTCCAGGACGGGCGCGTCCTTTTCCCGGGGGGAGCGCCAGCGGTAGGCCCCGCCGGGGCAGATCACCAGCGCGGGGCGGAGCTTATGGGCCCTCAGGGTGTCATAGTCATCCCAGAGATATCCCCGCACCGCGGCGTCCAGGGCCTGAAAGGAGACAGTTTCCATCGCTCAGCGGCTCTTGGCGGGGGCCGGTTCGATGACCCGCTCCGTCTCCCCGTCGAAGAGGTACACCTCTTTGCGGGGGATGGAGAAGGTGATGGTGCTGTCGATTTCCGGGGTGTCGTGGGGGTCCACCTTCAAAATGGCCTTGTCCTCCCCGGCGGTGATGTAGACGTTGGTGTTGTCGCCCAGCATTTCGGTGAGCTCCACCTGGGCCTGAAGCCGGAAGGCGTCCTCCGCGGCGCCCAGCTCGATGGCCTCGGGCCGGAAGCCGAACACAAGCTCCCTGCCCTCATACTGCCCCGCCAGACCGCCCAGCAGGGCGGACATGTCCAGGCTGTTGTCCCCGAAGGCGATGGCTCCGTTTCGCACCCTGCCCCGGACAAAGTTCATGGGAGGCTCGCCGATAAAGCCGGCCACAAACATATTGACCGGGTTGTGGTACAGCTGGTAGGGAGTGCCAACCTGCTGGACATAGCCGTCCTTCATCACCACGATGCGGTCGGCCAGGGTCATGGCCTCCGTCTGGTCGTGGGTGACGTAGATGGTGGTCGCCCCGGTCTCCCGGTGGATCTGGGCGATTTCGGAGCGCATGGTGACCCGCTGCTTGGCGTCCAGGTTGGACAGGGGCTCATCCATCAGGAACACGCCCACCTTGCGGATGATGGCCCGGCCGATGGCCACGCGCTGGCGCTGGCCGCCGGACAGGGCCCGGGGCAGCCGGTCCAGATAGTCCGTCAGGCCCAGAATGCGGGCCGTGTTCTTCACCTTTTCCTCGATCACGTCCTCGTCCACCCCCTGGAGGGTGAGGCCGAAGGCGATGTTGTCAAACACCGTCATCTGGGGGTAGAGGGCGTAGCTCTGGAACACCATGGCCACCTCCCGCTCCCGGGGGCCCAGGTCGTTGGCCCGCGTCCCGTCGATGAGGAAGTCGCCGTTGGAGATGTCCTCCAGCCCGGCGATCATCCGCAGGGTGGTGGACTTGCCGCAGCCCGACGGGCCGACAAAGACGATGAACTCCCCTTTGTCGATCTCCAGATTGAAATTGTGGACGGCGTGGTAGCCGTTGGGGTAGATCTTGTTGATATCTTTCAGGGTTAAGTACGCCATAGTCCTTGTCTCCTTATCCGTCGATTTCCCGCCCCCCCAGGGGGGCGCTCATCCGGCCAGCCGCTTGATCTCGGTATAGGCCAGCACAAAGGGCGCCACACCCTTGGCGTCGTTGGCCACCACCGGCTCGGAGATGTAGTATTCATAGGAGCCGTCCCGGCGGCGGTTGTTCTCCGGGCCCAGCCCCGCCACCAGACAGATGCCCCCCAGGTTCAGCCCGCTGTCCGTAAAGGTCAGGTATTGTTCCATGATGCCGTCAAAGGTCTTTTGCCCCAGGGCGGCGCAGGCCTTGTCCAGCACCCCCAGCCGGGCCCCCTTCAGCATGGCGTAGGCCATCATGGCGCTGCCGCTGGTCTCCAGGTAGTTGCCCTCCCGGCCGGGCTGATCGGGCACCTGCCAGTACATGCCGGTGGCCGGGTCGGACCAGGGGCGGATGCCGGCCATCAGCTCGGTGAAGATGGCGGCCAGAGCGTTCCGGTCCCCGCCCCGGGGCAGGATGTCCAGCAGGTCGGCCAGGGCCACCGCGAACCAGCCCAGGGACCGGAGCCAGAAGCTCCGGGAGCACCCCGTGGCCGGGTCCGCCCAGAAGGCGGCTCTGGACGCGTCGTAGCCGTGGAAGTACAGGCCCTTTTCCTCCGAGAACATCCTTGCCCGGACGTTTTTGATCTGGCTCACGATGTCGGAGTAATCCCCGCGCCCGAAATGCGTTTCGTAGAGGGCGCAGAAGGGCTGCGCCATATAGATGCCGTCCAGCCACACCTGGTTGGGATAGATGGCCTTGTGCCAGAAGTTCCCCTCCGGAGTGCGGGGCTGGGCGTCCAGCCGCGCCCGGAGGAAGTCCGCCGCCCTGCGGTATTTCTCCTCCCCCGTGCGGTCGCAGAGGGAGAACAGCACCCGGCCCTCGTTGATGTCGTCCAGGTTGTGGGCGTCGGGCTGGAAGGTGCGGATGGAGCCGTCCTCCCCCACAAAATGGTCCACGCACGCCCGGACAAAGGCAAAATACCGCGGGTTCCCGGTGAGCTGCTCCATCTCCGCCAGGGCGGTGAGCATGCAGCCGTCGATATAGTTCCAGGAGGCGGGCTTTCCCTCCCGGAGCTTCTCCAGGTTCCAGGCGGTGCGCTCCGGGGTGGAGTGCTCCACCAGGTGGAGAATGTACGCGTCAATTTTCGTGTAGTCCATCAGTTCTCCTCAAAGTCCTCCGTCACAACGCTGCCGCAGTGCTCCGCCGTCAGGGCCCTGCCCTCCACGCCGGACAGCGTCACATGACGCACCGCCGCCTCCCGCACATTGTCCAGGTAGAGGCCCAGGCGGCAGCGGGCCTCGTTGTGGTTGCGCATGGAGGGCATGCCGGGCTTGGCGTCTTTGGCGAAGGACACGGTGATGTGTTCCAGCTCCACCCGGTCGATGGGGCTCTCCGGCAGGCCGTCAATGTAGCAGGCGGCCACCTCCGCGCCGGTGCATTCCATGTTGCGGAAGGCGAACGCGCCCATATGGGGGGTGCGGTCGTCCACAGGCAGGGGGTCCCGGCACCAGACGTATTCCGAATACCGGTCCGGATCGCAGCAGTTGTACCACATGTTGATGACAATGGGGGTGAGCACCCGCTCCATGCGGATGTTGTCGAACAGCACGTTATCGATCACGCTGTCCTTTCCTCTCCCCCGGCGGGTCTTGATGCGCAGCCCCCGGTCGGTGGAGTGGAACCAGCACCGGGTGACGCTCAGGTTGCGGATGCCCGCCGACAGCTCGCTGCCCAGGGTCACCGCCCCGTGGCCGAACTCCATCAGGCAGTTGCGGACGGTGTGGTGGTCGGCGGGGGTCTTATACTTCCGGGCCATGTCGATCTTGCCGGACTTCACCGCCACGCAGTCGTCCCCCACGGAGAAGCGGCAGCCCACAATGTCCACGCCGTCGCAGCTTTCCGGGTCGATGCCGTCGGTGTTGGGGCTGTCCTTGGGGGCGGTGACGCGGCAGTCCAGCATGGCGAAGTTCCGGGAGTAAAAGGGGTGGACATGCCAGGACGGGCCGTTTTTCACCGTGATTCCGTGGAGGGTCACGTCCTGGGTGCGGTTGAGAAAGACCACCCGGGGCCGGGCGGCGGGAAAGCTCTGGAAGTCCCGCCACCAGTCCCCGTTCTGGCCGTTTCCGTCCAGCACGCCCCGGCCCACCACGGCGATGTCCCGGGCGTGGGAGGCTTGAATCAGGGACTGGTAGGAGGCCAGCTCCTGGCCCTCAAACCCCGCCAGGGGGACCTCCGCCCCGGTGACGGGGTCCACCGCGGCGCCGGGCACGACGGGGTAGCGCTCCCGCTCTGTGGAGCCCAGGAGGACGGCTCCCTCGTCCAGGTCCAGGGTGATGTGGCTTTTCAGCGACAGGGGCAGGGTGAGGTAGGTCCCCGCCGGGAACCAGAGCCGCCCGCCTTCGGGCAGGAAATTGACGGCGGCCTGGATGGCGGCGGTGTCCTCATGGACGCCGTCCCCCCGGGCCCCGAAATCCCGGACGCTGACGCAGCAGGTCTCCGCCCTGGTGGTAAACCGCGTCTCCTCCTCCCCGCCGGCCTCGAAGCGGACGGAGACGGCGTACTCCGTATCCGGCCTCAGGCCGAACAGGGAAAAGACGTTGGTATCCCGGGTGAACCGCTCCTGACCGTCCACCAGGACGGCGTAACGGCCCTTTGCGTAGTAGGGGGCGCCGCCGTCCAGCTCCAGGCAGGCGGAGCTGCTCCCGCAATAGACAAGTTGAATCATTGGGCACACCTCACTTGGCGGGTTTCCGGGCCGCGCCGCGGAGCGCCCGGCTCAGGGCGTGTTTCGCCTGGAGCAGCAGCAGGTCAAAGCCCAGGCAGAACAGGCCGAACAGAATGGGCTCCACGCCCAGGAACACGGTGTCCGCCGTGCCGGCGATCCGGTTGGCGGCCAGGTTGATAAGGTTGTACAGGGCATAGACCAGGAACAGCAGCACATAGGCGTAGCCGATGTTGAGGAACAGGCTGGAGAAGCCCTTCCGGCTCACCATCATCCAGCGGGAGTTCTCGCCCTTGGTTTTCTCAAAAAAGCGCAGGATGGGGTTGGTCATCAGGTCGGTGACGGCCCCCAGGGCCATGCCTGTGACGAACAGGATGTCCAGCTCGCTGCCCAGCAGTCCGCCCAGCCCCCAGATGAAGAAGAAGCACACCGCCCCCGCGAACCAGGCTTTGACCAGCAGCAGCTTGACCCAGCCGGCCACCTTCAGTTTGGGCCCCGACCGGTAGGCACGCAGCTCCTCCTCGGACACCGGGGGCGAGTTGTCCTCGCTGGCGTTCACCAGGTCGTCCACCGCCTGGGTTTTCAGCCGGTAATACTCCGACTGCTTTTCCACTTCGGGCTTTGACGGCCCGTTTTGACGCTTTTTGCTCATGGCTTCTCCTAAAAATGCTGTGATGGTTATGCCTCGCCGGAGATGTCGATGGTCTCCAGGTCGCCGTTGTCCCCCACGTCAATGGAGGTCTTGATCGTCCGCAGCCACTTGGAGTACACCGGCAGCAGCGCGGTCAGCACAACGGCGGCGGCGAGTATGCCGATGTGGATGCGCAGGTACCACTCCGCGTACATGATGTAAATGGTGTTCTCCGTGACCACGATGGGGTTGTCCGCCCGGGTGACCGCCGTCAGGACGGCGTTGATATAGTAGGCGTCGGCAAAGACCACAATGCCCACCAGGACGAACATCAGCGCCAGCATGGGAATGTTGGGCTTCTTGCGGTAGGGGAAGGCGTTCAGAAAGCACATGAAGGACAGCATGGAGAACAGCATGGTGGCGAAGCCCGCCAGCCCCATGCCCGGGCCCTGGATGCGGGCGGTGGTGTCCGAGATGTACATCAGGTTCAGGGAGTAGAACAGGAATGCCGCCACGAACACCGCCAGCGGGATCATCTGGGGCCTGCGCTTGAGGGACACCAGGAATTTGCGCCACGCCTCTTTCAGGCCGCCGTTCTTTTTCTTGACCGCTTCCATTATCCCTCACCTCCCCGGATGGCGCCGGTGGTTTCCTTGTCGAAGAAATGCTTGCGGTTGAAGGTGAAGGACGCGGTGTCCCCCACCTTGTAGTCCCGCCAGCCCTTCAGCTTGGCGGAGATCTTGGCGCTGGGGGCCTTGGACGCCCCGATGTGGCCGTGGACCAGGGTGTTCATGCCCAGGTTCTCGTTGGAGCTCACGGTGACGGGCACGTCCGGCCCCTCCACAATGTTCTCCGGCCGGACGCCCAGGGTGATCTCCCGGTTTTCATAGCCCCGCAGGCGGTGCTGCTCCTCCTGGGTCAGGGCCATCTGGAAGCCCTCGCCCACCAGCCTGCCGCCGCTGACCCGCACGTCGTAGAAGTTCATGGGGGGCAGGCCGATGAAGCTGGCCACAAACACGTTGGCCGGGGAGTCGTACAGCTCCAGGGGGGTGCCCACCTGCTGGACCCGGCCCATGGACATGCACACGATGCGGTCGGCCAGGGTCAGGGCCTCGGTCTGGTCGTGGGTGACGTAGAGCATGGTGGCCTTCAGCCGCTTGTGGAGCAGCAGAATCTCCCGCCGGGTGGCGCCGCGGAGCTTGGCGTCCAGGTTGGACAGGGGCTCGTCAAAGAGGAACACCTTGGGGTTGCGCACGATGGAGCGGCCCATGGCCACCCGCTGGCGCTGGCCGCCGGACAGCTGGGCGGGCTTTTTGTTCAGCTGGCTGGTGAGATCCAGGATCTCCGCCGCCGCCAGCACCTTTTTATGGATCACGTTGGGGTTCTCCTTGCGCAGGGTGAGGGAGAACGCCATGTTCTCATAGATGGTCATGTGGCCGTACAGGGCGTAGCTCTGAAACACCATGGCCATGTCCCGGTCCTTGGGCGGGGTGGCGGTGATGTCCCGGCCGTCCAGCAGCAGCTTGCCCGCGGAGATATCCTCCAGGCCGGCCACCATCCGCAGAGTGGTGGACTTGCCGCAGCCGGAGGGCCCCACCAGCACGATGAGCTCCCCGTCCTTCACGTCCAGGTTGAAGTCAAACACCGCCTGCACGTTGTTGTCATAGATCTTGTCAATATGCTGTAAATTCAGTGTCGCCATCTCTCCGCCTCCTTATACGCCCTGGGTGTTCAGGGTTTTGAGGTGCTCCGCCAGCGCCCGGCAGCGGATCAGGTTCACCACCGCCGACGCGGTCAGGCACAGCGCCGAGATGATCAGGTAGACCGTCACCCGGTAGAACTGCCCGTCCTGCATCACCGCGACGGCCTGGCCGCCGACCTGAATCTCGGCGGCGTGGGCCCGGGCGGGGATAATGAAGATGCGCACGATCTGGAACACGCCCAGGGCGATCAGCAGGTAGGAATAACCCGGCTTGTAGTTCTTCACGCCCTCGGAGGACAGGAATACCGCCAGCATGAACACCAGGTTGTACACGATGGACGCGCCGATCAGGATGGTGTAGTACCAGGTTCCCACGTCGGACTTGTAGATGCTGACAAAATAGAACACGTCGAACAGGATGCCCAGAATGGCCAGGTTGGAGGAGAGCGAGTTCTTGATGAACCGCATCCTGTCCCGCTGTATGGCGCGATCTTCCGCTGTCATCCGGCAATCCTCCTTCCCTCTTCCACCAGGGCCGCCTCGTCCTTCATCAGCCGGACCTTCCACACCGCGTTGGCGATGAGCAGCGCGGACGCCGCCAGCAGCAGGCCGAACACCAGATAGTGGACGTCGAACCAGAAGGTGGACTCGGTATACAGTGTGCCCCACATCTCGGCGTGCTCCTTCAGGGCGGCGAAATCCACCTGGAGGAACTGGCGCTTGGCCTCCTGAATGTTGATGTGGGCGTAGACGGTGTTGTAGACCGCAAAGACGGCGAACAGGCCGGTGGACACATAATTGCCGATGTAGTACCGCCTGCGGCTGTGGGTGTTGGTGATGAACAGCAGCGCCCCCAGCAGAATCTGCCCGATGCTGAGCAGCAGAAGCTGGCGGTTGAACGCCTGCATGGCGTAGTAGATGATGGAGCCGGACACGTCGGTCTGGGTGATGTCGTTGGGGTTGCGCATGGTGTCGTAGAGACTATCATACAGGTCGGTCATAAGGCCGAGCGAGTAGAGGAAAAAGATCGCGCTTACGATGATAGCCGCCAGACAGAGGAATTTCTGCGCGGTCATTTGTTTTTTATACATGACGGCCTCCTCCCGGGGAAATCATGGCTCCCCCCGCCGGGGGCGCGGGCCTCCCGGCGGGGCTGAGTTCACGGATGGTTGTTGTGGCGGCGCCGGACCGACGCGCTTATTTCAGAGTCTCGTAGTAGGCGGTGTCCCTCTCCCAGGCGCCCTGCTTGATGCTCAGGTACTGCTTGCCGAACCAGTCGTTGGCCACGGTGGCGGCCTGGGCCTCGGGGTCCTGCACGCCGTTGATGATCAGGCCCAGCAGCATATTGGCGTTGCCGTCCTTCTGCTGGTTGAACTGCTCCTGAAGCTCGGTGTAGCCGGCCACGGTGTCGTTCTCCACCTTGGTGGTGGGCAGCACGGTGGGCACGATGGTGTACCAGGGATTGGAGGCCATGCCCAGCTCAGGGTGCTTGATGGTGCCCAGGCCGATGGCGGCGGAGATGTAGCCCGCGCCCTCCTGGCCCACCTCATGGGTGCACTGGTACTCGAAGGCCTGGCTCTTCAGGAAGGACAGGGTGGAGCCCAGGTAGAAGCGGGCGTAGTTGGTGTAGTTGCCGCCGGCCTTATCCCACAGCTCCTCGTAGGTGGCGTCGGCGATGACGGGCATCTCCTTGCCGTTGAAGGTGAAGGTGTCGCTGCCGCGGAACGCCTCGGGGCCGTAGCTCATGAGGATCTGGCCCTCGGCGGAGTAGGCGTAGTCGATGAGGGCCAGGCAGGCGTTCAGCTTGTCGGTGTCATTGCCCACGCCGGCCTTGGAGATGCCCCAGCCGTCGGTCTTGACGGAACGCCAGGACTCGGTAAAGCGCATGTACACGCCGTCGGGGTTGGAGCCGTCGTACCAGCGGGCCACGGGCACCATGGCGGCCATGTACTTCTCGCCCTGGTCGGCCTGGAGGGCGGTGGCGTTCATCAGGGTCTGGGTCTGGTTATAGTCGTAGTGCATGAAGCCCAGGTCGTTCTCCAGATAGGTCTTGGAGCTCTCCTCGGAGCCGTCGATGAAGGCCTTGGAGATCAGGCCCTCCTCCACCATGGTGTGCATGCGCTCCATGGCCTCGTAGGCCTCCTTCTCCTGGCGGGCGTCGTGGAGCTGGTTGTCACTGCCCACGTACAGGTAGTCCTGGCGGGATTCCAGGCCGCGCACGCCGAAGAGCATCCCGGCGAAGCGGAACATATCCACCCGGCGCTGGTTGTTGTTGTCCTCGCGGGTGAACAGGCCCTGGATGGAGCTGGTGCCGTTGAGGGTCTGGGGATTGGCCACCACGCAGCGCAGCAGGGCCACCAGCTCGTCGGCGTCCCAGGCGGCGTTCTGGCCCACGAACAGGTCGGCGCGGTCGGTGCCGTAGTAGCCGTTATAGGCCTGGTCGATGTAGGTGCGCAGCATATTCACGGCGGCCACGCCGTCCATGGAGCCGGCGGCGTTCATCTTGTCGATGATGTTGCCGGCGGCGTCATAGTCCTTGGTCACCGTCTCGGTGCCGGAGCCGTCGGCCTTGACCACGTCGATCTCCACCTTGCCGGAGGTGGGCATATAGGGCTGATAGGCGGGGGCGGCGGTGCTGCCGCTGGCGGAGGCGGTAAACTCGCCCTCGCCGTTGAGCAGCTTCTCCACCCAGTCGGTGCGCATCAGGGGCATGCGCTCGATGTCGTCCACGCCGTCAAAGTAGGGGCTGAAGTAGATGGCGCCGGTGTCGGTGTTGCCGGTGATGGACATGTGGACGATGGGGTTGGCCTCCAGATAGGCCTTGAAGTTGGGCATCTGGTCCAGGTACTGGGCGATGTTCACCATGTTGCCCGCCTCGCCGTTCTCGGTGAGCTTGGTGGCGGTGCCGCTGACCATGTCCACGTCGCCCAGGCGCTCCTTCCAGAAGTCGAACTCCTTGGAGGCGCTGTTGCCCTGGTACTTGTCCTCGAACACGATGTCCAGCTTGTTCTGGACCTCCACCCAGGTGGGCTTCAGCTCGCCGGCGTGGTAGGTGACGCCGTCGGCCAGGGTGATGCCGTCGCCGGCGGTCTCCGGGTCGAAGAACAGGCCGGTCTTGGCGTTGTTGTAGCCGGTGGCCATGCGCAGCCTGGTGCCGGGGGCGTAGGTCAGGCCCGCGGGCGCCTGGCTGGGCTGGGCGGACTCATTGCCGCCGGACTGGGCGGGCTGGGAGTTCTGGGCGGGGGGCTGGGACTGCTCCACCTGGATGCTGGGGCCGCAGCCGGACAGCAGGGAGGCCGTCATCACGATGGCGAGAAGCATCGCGGCAAAGGATTTCAGTTTTTTCATAGATATCCTCCTCAGATAAATCTTGTGGGTGTCGGTATCATCATCGGGGCGGGAATTATTCCTTGACGCCGCCCACGTTGACGCCCTTGGCAAAGTACTTCTGGATAAAGGGGTAGATGATCAGGATGGGCACGATGGAGCACACGATCAGCGCGTAGATCACCGAGTCGGAGGCGAAGGTCTCGCTCCAGCCCGCGATGATCTCCGGGTCGGTGTACTGCTCCAGCCGCAGGCGGATAAACACCTGGAGGGGGTGCTCGTTTTGGTTTGAGATCATCTGCCGGGCCCAGAAGTAGCCGTTCCAGCGGGAGATGGCGAAGAACAGGGCCACGGTGGCGATGGTGGATTTGCTCATGGGGATGTACACCGTGCTGAGCACCTGGAACTCGGTGGCGCCGTCCACGATGGCGGCCTCCTCAATCTCGGAGGGCACGCCCTCGAAGGCGTTGCGCAGCAGGATGATGTTCATGGCCGCCATGCCCATGGCGATAACCACCAGCCACTTGTCGTCTTGGATTCCCACGGCGTTGAACACGTCCCGGGTGGCCAGGTAGTTCAGGTACTGGGGCACGATGCCCGCGGAGAACCACATGGTGAACACCAGGAAGAAGTTGAAGAACTTGCGGAACAGCAGCCGCCGCTTGGACAGGGCGTAAGCGCCCAGAATGGCGGTGAGCATGGACCACAGGGTGCCGTAGAGGGTGAGGAACAGGGTGTTGGAATAGGCGTTCCAGAACATGTTGTCCCCGAACATCCGGGCAAAGGCGTCGAACTGGATGTCCTTGGGGAAGAGTACGATGGAGCCGTACTCCACGGCGGACCGGCCACTGAGGGAGGCGGACACCGCGTACACAAAGGGGTACAGGCAGCACAGGGCGAACACGGTGAGCAGGGTGTAGCTGATGATTTTGAAGATCAGCTCGGAAATTTCAAGCTTTCGTTTCATAGCGCGCCCTCCCGTTTAGTACAGCGAGGTGTTGGACGCCTTGCGGGCGATGGTATTGGCGCCGATCACCAGCAGCATCCCGATGACGTTGTTCATCATCTCCGCCGCGGCCGCCACCCCCGGGAGCGGGTTGCTGCCCATGCCCACCCGGTTGGCCAGGGTGGACACCACGTCGGCGGTGACGTAGGTGTTGCTGTTGTACAGCAGCAGCACCTTCTCATACCCGATGTTCAGCAGCGAGCCGATGCGGGTGATGAGCATGATGACGATGGTGGACAGAATGCTGGGCAGCACCACGTACCGCATCTGGGCCCACTTGTCCGCGCCGTCGATCTGGGCCGCCTCGTAGCTGGTGGGCGAGATGGCGATGATGGCGGCGAAGAACACGATGCTGTCGTAGCCCGCGCTCTCCCAGATGCCGCTGATCTGATAGATGGAGCGGAAGAACGACGGGTTGTTCAGCAGTCCCGCGTTGGCCACCTCGCTGCTCAGCAGGCCCAGGTTTGACAGCGCCTGGTTGATGATGCCCATGCCGGTGGTGAGGGAGCCCTGCTTCACCAGCATGGTCACCAGCGAGGTCATGACCACGGTGGACATGAACTTGGGCAGATACGTCAGCACCTGATAGACGCTCCGGGCGGCGTTTGAGCGGATTTCATTGAAAAACAGCGCCAGGATGATGGGGATGGGGAAGCCGAAGCACAGGCCGTAGAAGCTGAGGATGAAGGTGTTGCGCAGCGCCCGCCAAAAATCGGTGGAGAGCTGATCCCCGCCCGCCAGCAGCCGCCTGAAGTACGAGAAGCCGGAAAACAGCTGCTGTGAGACGGGCACTACGTCGTCCGACACTTTGAAGCACCCCAGCAGCTCGTACATGGGGAAATAGCGCCAGAACAGGAACACCAGCAGCATGGGCACCAGCATGATGTAAAGCCGCCAGTCCTTCAGCACGGTCACGCCGACGTGGCGCCAATAGTGCTTTTCCACGTCGTCCCGGACAGCCTGCTCGGGGCTGAGCCGGTAGACCTGGGCTTCCCTGTCGAATTCCAGGAAATCCGCTGCCCTATCTTTCATAGTTTACCTCCTTTTTGCCCCTCCTCCGCGTGTATGCGGAGCAGGTAATGTTTTTGATCCTCATAGACACCGTCCAGCTTTCGCGCTATCCAGATGATCACAAAGGTAAATAAGAGGGAGAGGCTGTCGGTGGTGAAAAAGCCCACCGCGCTCCCCGGCCCGGCCCCAAGCATGAGGGCCGCCGCCGCTCTCCCCGCCTGCATCAGCAGCTGCACCAGCAGCGGGAACACCAGGGACAGGTGCCCTGTGCGCACCCGCTCCTTGCCAAAAATCTTGAGCAGCGCCACCGCCGCCACCGAGAGCAGGTTGCCCCCGCAGCAGATGTCGTACTGCTCCGCGGCGGCTCCAGAGAACAGGCAGAACACCAGCCCCGCCTCCGCCGCGTGGATGGCGCCCCACGCCCCCCAGCGCATGTAGACGATGGACGTGATGGCCGCGGCCAGGGACACG
>ERZ808035.1127-NODE-1127-length-15887-cov-4.660531_pt1 | contig 15887 bp, 13 predicted proteins | sample MGYA00380189_ERZ808035 | MGnify/ENA primary metagenome ERZ808035 (study PRJEB31490, sample SAMN06133407) | mouse gut metagenome | isolation source: M5_1 | host: mice | place: China: Chengdu | collected 2015-05 ...
GGCTCACCAACTGGGAGAACGTGGTGGTATCCGACACGCTGCCCTGGGGCGTGGTGCCCCAGGCGGGAACCATGAGGGTCGTCGTGCGCGACCTCTCCGACCTCGCCGCCGGGACGGCCCTGGCGGTGCCGGACAGCGCCTACGACGCCGCGACGCGCCGCGTGACCTACACGCTGGGCGACGTTGCCCCGGGCACCGCGAGGACCCTGGTCTTCGACGCCACCCTCACCGCGGACGCACTCAAGGACGCCCCCCTCGGCACGCCCGTGGCCAACGGCGCCAGCGTCCTCGGCACCACCGACGGCACCCGCACCCCGGAGGACCCGGACCATCCCGACGACCCCGACCTGCCCGCGGTCCCGGCCGGTCCAGCCGGCGGCCTCACCGAGGACGTGGTGCTGCCCGGCGACGGCGCCGTCCACTGGGCGTCGCCGGACATCTCGGTCACCAAGACCGCCGAGAACCTCACCGACCCTGAGGCGACGGTCACGCGCGTGGGCGACCGCGTCTCCTACGCGGTGGAGATGGTCACGGACAAGGCGGACTCCGCCATCGAGAACGGCGTCATCAGCGACACGCTGCCGGAGGGCGTGGAGGTCGACGCGTCCACCATCAGGCTCTCCCTCAAGGGCGGCGAGCCGGTGGAGGTGTCGCCCGAGGCCTACGACGCGGCGACCCGCACCGTCAGGGTGGCATGCGGGACGCTTATGGCGGGGGAGAGGGCCCGGCTGACCTTCGAGGCGACGGTGACGCCGGCCGCCCACGGCCTCTCGATCCCCAACGTGGCCACGGGCACCAACGTGCTGGTGGGTCCCGACGACACCGTCGAGCCGGGCGTCCCCTGGACCGACCCGGTCCCCGCGGGCGGGACCGACTCCGCGCCCGCCTATCCGGGTTCCGGCGACCCCGAGCACCCCGTGGTCTACGCCGACCCGGAGCTCGCCCTGGAGAAGACCGCCGAGAACCTCAGCCGCGAGGACGACTGGTACCTCGGCGACACCGTGGGCTACACGGTGGTGCTCTCCAACCGGAGGGACCCGAGCATGGGCTACGGCGCCGTGCTGGTGGATGTGATGAGCGACGGCCTCGCCCTCGACACCTCCTCGCTGGAGCTCACGCTTCCCGACGGCACGGTGCGGGCGCTCTCCATGGACGACGTCGAGTTCGACGCCGCATCCAACACGCTGCGCGTGCCCGTGGGGGACCTCGCCGGCGGCGAGAGTGCGACCCTCACCTACCGGGCCTCGATCCGCGAGCCCTCGGTCCCCGGCAGGATCGTCAACAGCGTGTCCGCCACGGCGACCGGCGAGGGCGGCACCGACACCCCCGACAGGTCCGACGGTGCCGCCGACGTGCTGATCCCGCTCTCCTCGGCGACGTTGCCCGGCACGGGCGCCTCCGCCTCGGCGGCGGTCCTCTACCCGGTGAACGGGCGCTTCGGCCTGCTCGGCCGCATGGCCGACGAGCCCGTGTTCCACGCGGCCCTGGCGGTGGCGGCGGCAGCCCTGGCCGTGGCGCTGGTGATGGTGTGGAGGCGGCGGCACGTGTAGGTACCGGGTGCCTCATCACCCGACCTGTCGAGGGGGCGGGGCCGAGGTCATCGGTCCCGCCCCCCCCCTCTTGTTCTTATGCGATGGCGTGACGGCGGTGCCTGGCCCATCCGTCACGTTACCTGTTGCCTGATTGATGGTGGGACAGAAGTGTCCGGGTGTTGGGACAGGGGAGGGGCGCCCCTGGGCCGCACACCAAGGGCACACAGTAATGCCCTCTCGACGCAAGGGGCCCTTACTGTGCGATGGTTCGTTCGCCAAGGGCTCCTTGTTTCCCGAAAACCGTTCGCCGAGGGCCCCTTGCGTCGAGAGGGCCTTGGCGAACGCACGGCAAGGCCCCTTTGCGGCAAGGCCCCCTTACTGTGCGGGCTTACTGTGCGGCGGCGCCGTGTGACAGCAAAGGGGCCCGACCAAAGTGACGGCGAAAGAGCCCGACCAACGTGACGGCAGGGCAGGCTGGGTAGAAGGAGAGCGGACCGTCCGTCGAACGAAAGCGCCCCACCATGTACTGGATCATCTGGCCCATCTGCCTCGCCGCCTGTCTCATCGGCTCCATCTGCGGCCTCGGGGGCGGCGTCATCATCAAGCCGGCGCTGGACCTCTTCGGCTCCATGGACGTGGCGCAGGTGAGCTTCCTCTCGGGCTGCACGGTGCTGGCCATGGCGCTCTACTCGGTGCTCCGGGCCAGGGCCAAGGGGACGTTGCGCGCCGAGGCCCGCGTGGACACCTCGGTGGCCGTGGGCGCCGTCGTCGGCGGCCTCGCGGGCAAGCAGCTCTTCTCGGCGCTGTCGGCGGCGTTCCCGTACCCGCGCATCGTGGGCTGCACCCAGGCCGCGGCGCTCTTCGCCGTGTGCCTGCTCACCATCGCCTACACGCTGCTCAAGGACCGGCGCGACATCCCCACCCACGAGCTTTCGGGCTGGTTCCCGGGCGCGCTCGTGGGCGTGGGGCTGGGGGCCGTCTCGGCCTTCCTCGGCATCGGCGGCGGCCCGGTGAACATCGTGGCGATGACGTTCTTCTTCGCCATGACCAGCAAGGACGCGGCCCAGGCGTCGCTCTACATCATCCTGTACTCGCAGACCGCCGCCACGGTCATGGCCCTCGTCACCCAGGACCTCGCCGGCGTCGACCCGGTGCTCCTCGCGGGCATGGTCGCCTTCGGCATCGCCGGCGCCGCGGGCGGCCGCACCATCAACACGCGGCTGTCCGACGTCATGGTGGACCGCCTCTTCATCGGCCTCCTCGTGGTCATCATGGGCATCACGGTGGCCAACTTCATGGGGTTCGCGGCTATGTAGGGGCAGGGCCCGGAGGCACGGCGCACAAGAAGACGCCCCGCACCCGGGGTCGTGGGTGCGGGGCGGTCCGTGCGGCAGGCCCGTCGGCGCGGTCGTCGCGGCTCCCGGCCGCCTAGAGCGTCTGCTCGGTGCGGGCGATGATGTCGTCCTGGGTGGCGCGGGACAGCACGTTGAAGAACGCGGAGTAGCCGGCCACGCGCACGATGAGGTCGCGGTGGTTCTCGGGGTGCTCCTGGGCGTCCAGCAGGGTCTCGCGGGACACCACGTTGAACTGCACGTGGTAGCCGTGGAGGCGGTTGAAGTAGGCCCTGAGCATGGACTCGAGCTTGATCTTGTTCTCGGGCCTCTCCAGGGTGGAGGGGTTCACCTTCTGGTTGAGCAGCACGCCGCCGGTGATCTTCTCGGTGGGCAGCTTGGTGATGGACTTGAACACGGCGGTGGGGCCGTTGAGGTCGCGGTTGTGGGCAGGGCTGCAGCCCTCGGCGAGCGGCTCGCGGGCGTTGCGGCCGTCGGGCGTGGCCATGGTGCCCATACCCTGCCCCACGTTGGCGCTGATGGAGCTCGTGCCGGCGTAGCGGATGCCGCCGATGGGCCCGCGGTCATGACGGGTGCTCGGGTACTTGGCGACCTCGTCGATGTACGAGTCGTAGGCCTCCACGACCAGGCGGTCCACGTAGTCGTCGTCGTTGCCGTACTTGGGGGCGTCCTCCTGCAGCATGCGCTGGATGCGCTGGTTCTCAGGTGCCTGGAAGTCGTCGAGGATGGCGTCCCAGAGCTGCTGCGGGGTGATGCGGTGCTCCTCGAACACCAGCTTCTTCATGGCCGCCAGCGAGTCGGCCATGTTGGCGATGCCCACCTGCAGGCCACTGATGAAGTCGTAGACGGCGCCGCCCTCCTTGATGGTCTTGCCGCGGCCGATGCAGTCGTCGGTGAGCGCCGAGCACAGCACGTCGGGGACGTCGCGCTCGCTGGCCAGGTCGATGGCGTTCTCCACGATCACGGAGTAGCGGCACATCTCGCGGATGGTCTTGTCCCAGGCGTCGAGGAGCTCGTCGTAGCTGGTCATCTCGGTGAAGCGGCCGTAGTCCTCGGTGAAGCGGCGGCCGGTGGTGAGGTCCACGCCGCCGTTCATGCAGCACAGCAGCAGGCGCGGGAAGTTGAGGTAGCTCATGCCGGTGCAGCGGTAGCCCCACTTGCCGGGCACGGCGGTCTCCACGCAGCCGATGGCGGAGTAGTCGTAGGCGTCCTCGCGGGCCACGCCCCAGTCGATGAAGCTGGGGATGATGACCTCGTCGTTGTTCATGGCCGGCATGCCGAAGCCCAGGCGCATGACCTCCACGCACTCGTCGAGGAAGGCGGGGTCGATGCCCGCGTGGTAGCGCACGGTGAGGTTGGGCTGGGTGAGGCGGGTCTGGGCCACGGAGCGGAGCACCAGCCAGGAGAGCGGGTTCACGGCGTCGACCGGCTCGCCGTCCTCCAGGCGCTGGCCGCCGATGGTGACGTTCTGGTACATGGGGGAGCCGGCCGAGGAGAGCGTGTGGGCCTGGCTGCGCACCTTGTTGATGGTGAGGCTCTTGATCCAGAGGTTCGTGAGGAGCTCGAGGGCCTCGTCCTCGGTGATGCGCCCGGCGGCGAGGTCGGCCTCGTAGAAGGGCAGCAGGTACTGGTCCAGGCGGCCGTAGGACAGGGAGTGGCCGTTGGACTCGATCTGCAGGATCACCTGGAGGAACCACACGGCCTGGACGGCCTCGCGGAAGGTGCGGGCGGGCTCGTAGGGCACGCGCTCGCAGGCCTCGGCCATGGCGAGAAGCTCGGCGGCGCGCGCGGGGTCGGCCTCGGCGGCGGCCTGGGTGCGGGCGAGCTCGGCGTAACGGCCGGCGAAGCGGCGCACGGCGTCGACGACCTCGAGGACGGCGTTGTAGAAGACGCGCTTGTCGATGGAGGCGGGGTCGGTGAGGTCGAGCTCCGCGCTCAGCCTGCGGGCGCGCTCCTCGTAGCCGCGCAGGCCCTCGGCCAGCACGCGGCGGTGGTTCACGGCCAGGTGGGCGTCGCCGGCGTTGAGCTTGCCCTCCATGCCGAAGAGCCCGGTCTCCATGAAGACGGAGACCTCCTCGGGCAGCAGGGCCTCGCCGCGGGCGCGCAGGTTGTTGCCCTCCCAGAACGGGGCGATGGAGCGGATCTGCTCCTTGGTCTCCTCGGTGATGTAGAAGACGTCGCCGTCGCGCTTCTCGAAGAGGTCGAGCTCGTCGAGCACGAAGCCGAGGGTGTACTCGGGGAAGACCGGGGCGTTGCAGTTCTTGGTGGCCTGGTTGCCGCAGATGAGGGTCTCGGGCTCGATGTAGACGGTCATGCCGTCGAGGATGTGGGAGAGCATGAGGGCGCGGCGCATCACGGGCGGCTGGGCGCGGGTCTGCTCGTAGGACTCCGTGCAGAGGACGGCGCGCTCGCCGTCGACGTAGGGGCGCTCGTCGAGCACGGCCTCGCGGAAGTGCTGCATGCGGGGCGTGAGCTTTCCGAAGTGGTCGAGCAGGGACTGCCGCTGGGACGTCATGGGTTCCTCCTGTGGATGCGTCTGAAAGCCGCTTGATGCTTGCTACGATTGAGAGCATAGCTTAAGCTCGCTTACGAAACAAGAATTACTTACGAACGAAAGAGATTGTGGAGCAACCATGGCGATGACGGCACCGGTCTTCAACATCCAGAAGTTCAGCCTCGACGACGGGCCCGGCATCCGCACGGTGGTCTTCCTCAAGGGGTGCCCCCTGCGCTGCGCCTGGTGCGCCAACCCCGAGAGCCAGGCGCCCTACGCGCAGCTCGAGTGGGACGCCCGCTCCTGCCGGGGCTGCGGCGCCTGCGCGGCCACGAGCGATGCCGTGACGCTGGCCTTCTGCGAGGACGGCTCGCCCCATGTGACGGTGGGCCACCGGCGTCTCGCCGCCGAGGGCGCCCAGCAGGCCGTGGCCGACGCCTGCCAGTGGGGTGCCATGACGCTCGTGGGCGCGGACCGCGGCGTGGACGAGGTGGTTGAGGAGTGTCTCAAGGACAAGCCCTTCTACGAGGAGTCCGGCGGCGGCGTGACCTTCTCGGGCGGCGAGGCCCTGCTCTGGCCCGACTACGTGGTGGAGGTGGCCGGCCGCCTGCGCGACGAGGGCGTGGGCTGCGCCATGGAGACGACGGGCCACGCCGCGCCGGAGGTCTTCGGGCGCGTGGCCGGGGCGCTCGACCTCGTGCTCTTCGACGTCAAGCACTGGGACGACGCGCGCCACCGCGAGGGTGCGGGCGTGGGTCTGGAGAGGATCGGCGCCAACCTGCGGCAGGCCTTCGCCTCGGGTGTAGAGGTGCTGTGCCGCACGCCGGTGATCCCAGGCTTCAACATCGACGCGTCGCTCTCCGGCGAGGCGGTGGCCGAGACGGCCGACGGCCTGGCCGGGTGGGTCATCTCGGCCTGGCGCGACGCCGGGCGGGAGGGCGACGGGCGGCCCAGGCTGCAGCTGCTGCCGTTCCACCAGTTCGGCGAGAATAAGTACACGCTGCTGGGCCGCGACTACGGCCTGGAGGGTGTGGCCCAGCTGCGCCCCGGGGACGTGGAGCCGCTGGCGGAGGCCCTCCGCGAGCGCGGCGTGGACGCGTTCGTGTAGCGCGGGTGCGTGCGGGGCGCGGGACGAGCGGCCCCAATGTGCGGCCTTTGTGGCGCGAGCGGCCTCCGCTGCGCGACTGGGGCGCGGTCTGGCGCGAACGGCCGCGGATGTGCGACTCCAGTGGCGCGAACGGCCTCCGTGGCGCGAAAGGCGGCGCGGTCTGGCGTGAACGGCCTTGAGTGCACGGTCGTTCTGGCGCGAAGAGGCGTCGATGCGCGGTTCCGGGCCCTTTTCGGCTACCTTTTGCGCCACGTCGCGCATCGGAGGGCTTTCGTGCCGGCCGGTCTGGGGCGCGCCCGGGTCCCGTGAGGGGAAATCGCGATTCTCCCGCACGGAGGGCCCGTATGGCGAGGAGAAATCGGGATTCCTCCTCGCTGGGGGCCGGCAGGACGAGGGGAGATCCCGATTCCTCCTCACGAAACGAGGGGAAATCGGGATTTCCCGCACGGGTGGGTTGATGGGATGCGGAGCGGTGCGCCCTGCTCCGCGCGGACGGCCCTCGGAACGCGGAGCAGCCCCGCCCGCTCCGCGTGAACGGCTCGCAGGATGCGGAGTTGGGCCGCTCACTCCGCACGGGAGGCTGGGGCGGTGCGGAGCGAGAGGCCCCGCTCCGCACGGGAGGCCAGCGGGGTGCGGAGCAGCCCTACTTACTCCGCACGGATGGCCTGCAGAGTGCGGAGCGGGACGTCCGACTCCGCACGCGGCGGCTCGCAGGATGCGGAGCGAGGCGGTCGGCTCCGCACGAACGGCTCGCAGGATGCGGAGCAGCCCCGCCCACTCCGCGTTGGCGGCGGGTCGGGCGCGGAGTGAGCCAGCCCGCACCGTGCGGTCGGCCTGCAGGACGCGGGGCAGGCCCCGCTGCCCCGCGTCGCCCTCCAGCCTCGGCCTTGTGCGCCAATCCCAACCCGCCACCCATACAGCCCCGAGCTGATGAATCGCCCAGCGCCCTCCTCTAAGGTGAAAACCTGATATTGAGGAGGATGGAATGGTCGATAAACCCAAGCTGCCGGCCCTCTCGCTGCTCCTGTGGGGAGCCCTCCTGTTCGGCTCGGCGCCGCCGGTGCGCGAGGGCGCCCCGTCGTTCGCGGGCAGCGGGTACTGCTTCGTGGCGTTGGGTCTGGCCGGCGGCGCCGTGGCCGCGATCGCCGCCGACCGCCGGGTGGGGGCGTGGCGGCTCTCCCCGTGGCGGGCGCCGCTCCGTCGAGCCGCCCTTGTCGCGGCGGTGGCCGCCCTCCTCCTCCGGATGGTCTTGGGGCTCCGGTTCCCGGGTCCACACGCGCCGGCCGATGTCGCGCCGACAGACCCGCTCGTCCTGCTGCTCCCGCCGCTCCTGATGGCTGCGGCCGTCCTGGGCTCCTCCTCCCTTGTCGGTGAGCGGCCTGCAGAGGCCCCGCAGGTCGCAACCGCATCGCCCGCTCTCGTGCGCGCCGTCGCCATCGTGGCGGGGGCGTCCATGGCCGTTGCGTGGGCGGGCGGCTCGGGCCTCCCGGTCATCCCCGTCGTCGGTGGGGCCCTCTGTGTCGCGGCCGCATGCCCGCTCCCGAGGGAGAAGTCCGCCCAGGCTGTGGGCGCCTTCTCCCTCGGCCCCTTGGTCGTCGGCTCCCTCGACCGCGTCGCACCGCTCCCCGTCGTCGGTGCCTTGCTCCTGGCGGTGCTGGGGGCCCTCCTCGCGCTCGGCGTCGGCGTCCGGCTCGTCCGTTCGCGGCCCCGCCGAGAGAACCCTGCGGTTCCGGCGCCTGTCCCAGCTCCGGCCGTCGCCGCAGCCTCCCTCGGCCTCTCCGGCCGCGAGCGGGAGGCCGTGGCCTGCCTGCTCCAGGGCATGACGTCCGAGGAGTCCGCGGCCGTCATGGGGGTCAAGGCACCGACGGTGCGCACCTACCTGCGGCGCGCCTGTCAGAAGGCGGGGGTGGCCGACGGCGACGCCCTCCGGTCCCTGTTGGGCGAGGGTCCGGCCGGAGAAGACGGCCCCGCGCCTGCCGAGCCGATCCATGCCCCCGCCTCCGCGCCCCGGGGCGCCTGGGCCCTGACGGCGCTCCTCACCCTCCTCCTCGTGGCGCCCATGGGACGCCAGTCCGTCTGGGGCGCGGGGACGCCGCAGGTCATCGGTTGCGCCTGGGGGCTCGCGGCGTTCGCTCTCCTCGGCGGGCGAACCGGGCCGGAAACGTCGTCCCGCCCCCTTGCCGGCCACGGAGCGGCGCGCGCCCTTGCGGGGGGCCTGGCGGCCCTGGCCCTCACCGTGGCCTGCGCCCTCAGTGCCGCCACCGTGGACGTGGCGATGCCCACCGTCCCTTCCGTTGCGCTGACGGCGTGCCTGTCGCGCGGGGCGGCGGTGGCCCTCTGCCTGCTGGGCCTGCGATGGACCCTCTCCACGGTGGACGCCTTCCCGCACCCGGCCAGGTTCGCCGCCGCCGGTGTAGCCGCGGCCCTCTGCACGTTCTCGCAGGCGGCATGGCTCGTCGCCACGGCCGTCGCCCTCCTCGGCGCGGTCGGCTTCGGGACCATGACCTGGCTCGAGGAGCGCCCGGAGCCCCATCGGCCCCAGGGAGACGCCCCGACGCCGCGCCCGTTCGCGCTCGCGGCCTGGGGTGTCGCCGGCATCGGGTGCGGCCTCCTTTTGGAGGAGGGTTGGCGCCTGCTCAACGCCACGAGCCTCGCGCACCTCGTCGTCCCCCTCGCCGTGGGGCTCGCGGCGGTCACCCCATGGCTCGCCCCGCGCCCGCTGGCGTCGCGTTCCCTGCCGCGGGCGCCCCGCGTCGCATCGGCGCTGATCGCTGTCGCCGTCTCCGCCGCACTCGCCGCGACCCGGCTCCAGCTCCTCCTCTTCTCGGTTGCCGGCCTGCTGCTCGGCACCGCCGTGGCGGTGCTCGCCCGCTCCTACGCCCCCGACGCCCGGGACGCGTTGGGGCACTGCGTGGCCGCCGGGACGGCCTCGGGGATGCTCGCGGCGTTCCTCGGCGCCTCGGTCCACGGCGACATGACGGGCTACAACCAGGCGGCCCTCGAGGCCGTGGGCGGCATCGCCATGGTCCACGGGCTCGCGGCCTACGCGGTGGGGACGGTGAGCCTCGTCGCCGCGGCGGCATGGTGCGCGGCGCTCCACGGTGCCGGCGTCGACCGCGAGGCGCTGCAGGGCGACGCCGGCGATGCGGACGACGCCGTGCGGGCGTGGCTGGAGTCGGCCGGCCTGGGCGCGCTCCAGTGCGAGGTCGCTCTCGGAATTTATCGGAACGAGAGCGGTCCGGAGATGTCGGAGCGCCTCAACTACTCCCGCAGCTACATCAACAACACGCGCAACTCCGTCTACCGGCAGCTCGGCGTACACGGGCGCACGGAGCTCGTCGACGCCATAACCCGAGCTACATCCGTGTAATCAGCAGAAGGTACGCAGGTCGGTAACCCCTGATGACAGACCGCGGGCGTCCTGTGGCGTAAAGAATGTGCCACGGGATCCCGACGGGTGTCGATCGTCGACGGGGGCGAGGGCCATGCGCATAAGAAGAGGTGAGGTCGCCGCCGCCGTCGTGGTCGTCTGCGCGGTGGTGGGGATTTGGGCGTTCGGGCAGGTGCGCGCCCAGGTGAGGGACGACCAGCGGCGCTCCTTCGAGGAGGCTCACAAGGAGCGCTATTCCCAAGCGAGCGCCATCGTCCTGGACAGCGAGGAGCAGAGGCGGTGCGTCGACGGCGAAGGTCATACCTACTCTGCCGGCTTCGGCTGGGAGGGTCGCATGGAGGCCGTGGTCCAAGAGGCCGTCTGCTACGGCGACCCGTCGGAGGTCCCGGGGTTGGAGCCGGACGACTTCCGGAGCTGGCAGAATGCTGAGTCCGTGGTCGTCGTGAAGATGCGGCTGACCAATGTGGACGCCTTCGTGCCGAGTGCCGAGGAGTCCCACAGGGACCCCTACGAGTTCAACGCAAGCATTTTCAACCTGCGGGGCTCCTCTGTGGACGATCGGGCCGTCGTTGCCGGTCGGGGCGACCTGGAGCCGTCCCCGACCAACGGCTACCACTTCGTGCTCGCCCCCGGGCAGTCGACGGTCCTGGAGATCGCCTACGGCCTTGACAGTCCTGAAAAGCCCTCGCTGGTGGTCCTCAACATCGGGGCCGACGGGAGCGAGGCGGACAAGATCTCCGTCGACCTGGCGCCGGTCTCGGCCGAGGTCTCGGACGAAAGCGGTGAAGCATGATAAGCACCCTCCTCTCCATGGAGCTCCGCAAGGCCTTCGACGGGGCGCCGTTCAAGATCGCCCTGGCAGTCGGAGTGCTCCTCGGTCTGGCGAGTGCGGGTCTCTATGTCTTCTGGTTCCTGGGCTTCAGCGTGGGTTCGGACGGGTCGGTCATCAACCTGGGTGTCATCGATCTCGCCGTTCAGCCGGATTACTACGGCATGCTCTATCTCAGCTCCCCATACGTGCGCATGATGTCCCTCGATGGCATGGCGGCCGCATCCTCGTTGTTTTACGTACTCGTCCCGCTCCTATGTCTCGTCCCCTATGCGTGGTCCTACCGCACCGAGCTGTCCGGCGGTTACCTTGCGCAGGTCTATTCGAGGGCGACGAGGAGGTCGTACTATCGCGCCAAGGCGGCGGCTACGTTCGCAAGCGCCTTCGTGGTGGTGCTCGTGCCGCAGGTGGTCAACTTCATCGTGCTCTGCTGCATATTCCCGCTCTATACCCCTACGCCGGTCGATGCCCTGTACACGGCGATCATCGGGTCCGACCCGTGGGCCCGTCTCTACTACTCGGTGCCCTGGCTCTACACGGCCCTGTACTTTCTCGTCTCGTCCTCCCTTGCCGGGCTGTGGGCGACCCTCGTGCTCGCCGTCTCGCTCCTCGTCTCCAACCGCGTCGTCCTGCTGGTGGGCCCGTACCTAGTTCTGTGGATCGTTTCCGCAGTGTGGAACGAGGTCTTCTCGTCGCTCGGGCTATGGGCTCCGGAGCTGGGGCTCTCCGGGCTTATGAGGATGGCAGGCGGCGCCTTTCACTCCAACCCCTGGGTGATGCTGATGGAGGGGGCGTTTTTCGCTCTTATCGCTTGGCTCGTCCCTCGGCGGCGCCTCGGGGGCGATGTCCTATGAGGGTCTTTACGGCGATGCTTCGCGTCGATGCGAGGGAGGGGCTTCGGGCCACGGCTCGCTGGTGGGTCGCGGCGCTGGCTTTCACGCTGTTTTTCCTTGCGACGTTCGCGTTGTCTCTGGGCCGACGCGCCTCCCGTCTCGTGGGCCGACTGTATCGCCTTCGTCTTCATGGGCTCCCCTGACGAGCCCGCTGCGCGATCCGACCTCCCCGTCGCGTGGCTCGGTCTTGTCATGGTCGCGTTGTTCCTCGTGCTTTGGTATCCCTACCGCGACCTCATGGGCGCCCGATGCGAGCCAGCCGTCGTGGACGGCCTCGACCCTGTGGCCGGCATGGCCGTCTCCCTGGCGGTCTGCGTCGCGAGCGTCCTCGTCGGGGGCCGGATCTTCTCGATCATGAACATCCTTCCTAAGGAGCGCTGATTGCCATGGCTGTGACCGTCAACGACGTCTCGGCGTCCATCCGGGGCGTCACGGTGCTCGACCACGTGAGCGCCACCTTTGAGAACGGGCGCATCTCGGGTCTCGTGGGCCCCAACGGCTCGGGCAAGACCATGCTTTTGCGGGTGATCGCCGGGCTCGTGCGCCCGTCCGGCGGAACGGTGTCCGTGGACGGGGCCACGCTCTGGCGTGACGTCTCGTTCCCGCCGGACGTCGGCCTCCTCATCGAGAGCCCCCACTTCCTCGACGACCGCACCGGTCTGGAGAACCTCCTCATCCTCGCCTCGATCCGCGAGGTCGTGGGCCCGGAGGAGGTGCGGGACGCGATCTCGGCGTTCGGCCTCGACCCCGACGATCCGCGCCGGTTCTCCAAGTACTCGCTGGGCATGAAGCAGCGCCTGGGCCTGGCTGCGGCCTTCATGGAGCGCCCGCGCACGCTGCTACTCGGCGAGCCCACCAACGCCCTGGATTCCGAGGGGCTGCGGCTCTTCTCGGAGCGCGTGCGCTCGGTCCGACGCTCCGGCGCCGCCGTCGTGCTGGCCTCCCACGACCGTCACCTCATCGACGAGCTCGCCGACGGGGTCTGGGTCATGGGGGAGGGCCGCATGGAGGGGCGCGAGCGCCCGGGCGAGCGCCCGGAGGGGAGGAGCGATGACGTGGAGGCGTGGGGTACTCGTGGCCGCGGCCGTCCTGGTCGCCGCCGTGGTGGTGGCCCGCATCCTGTACGTGAACCTCTCGGCGCCCCACGTGCCGGTGGAGCATCACCGTGTGGGGGAGCGGGTGGAGCTGGGCGGCGCCTTTCTCTTCGAGCGTGACACCGAGGACACTGACGGCTACTCCGTGACGGTGGAGAGGGTCGAGGTCTTGACGCCGGCGCAGTACCTCTCGTCCATGGGCGTCGGCGACGGGGGCGTCCCCTGGGCGGACGAGCCGTACGTCCTCGCGGTGACCATGGAGGTGGAGAACGAGGGCAACGACGCAGGGTACATCGACCTGGTCACGTTGGGCGTCATCGACGGCGGCGGGGACGACATGGTGCAGGTGGACACCGACCTGCTGTACCGCGCCTACCCCCAGATCGACGGGAGCCCGGTGCTCAAACTCGTGAGGGACTCCGAGTTCACGCTGACGGTGCCCTTCTCCCTCAAGGGCCAAGGCCCCTACTTTAAGGAGGCAACCGGCGCCTACCCGGTGCCCTTCGAGCGCGGGCGGTGCGAGCTGGTGCTCTCCAACCAACCGGTGCAGAAGCTGGTGGACCTGGACGTGTGATGGCTGGGCGGGTCGCGGTCGCGGGGCTGCCTCTGGCGCGAAAGGCTGCGGATGCGCGACTCCGGAGGCCCCTCGCGCCAGGGCGACCGCGCATCCGGGGCTGTTCGCGCCAGGCCGCGCCTCCATCGCGCAACGGAGGGCGTTCGTGCCGGCCGGTCTGGGGACGCGCCGGGGTCCCGTGAGGGGAGATCGCGATTTCCCGCACGGGGGGCTGATGGGGGGCGGAGCGATGCGCCCTGCACCGCACGCGCGCCCGCCGGAACGCGGAGCAGACCTGCCCACTCCGCATGAACGGCTCGCAGGGTGCGGAGCAGCCCCTCCCACTCCGCACGGACGCCCGCCGGAATGCGGAGCAGCGGCGCCGACTCCGCACGAGATGGCGGGGAGGTGCGGAGCGGGACGGCAGACTCCGCGCCCATGGCGGGTCGGGTGCGGAGCAGCCCCTCTCGCTCCGCACGAACGGCTCGCAGGGTGCGGAGCAACCCCGCCGGCTCCGCACGCGGCGGGTCGGGTGCGGAGCGGGGCCGCACGCCCGTCGCTACCGCGAGCGCAGGTGCTGGTAGAGTGCGATGGCGAAGGCGAAGGCCCAGTAGAGCGCCCAGGCCGCCAAGGCGATGGCGCCGATGCACACCAAGACCATGAGCAGGGAGAAGCCGTTCATGGGGCCTCCTCGGCACGAGGGGAATCGCTACCGTTCAAAGTATACCCTGTTGAATGATTTTCATCCAGCCAGCCGGCCAGCCCGCGCGTCGGCCCGCCGCCCGCACGGCCCTTACCCCACCGGGCCCCAGCTCACGCCGTCGCGCTTGAGGCGCACGGAGAAGCGCGTGTGGTCGCCCGGGGCCACCACGTGGCTCATCTCGAACGGCGTGCCCCGGCCGTCGGCGGCCGTGCGCGTGATCCTGAACGCGGCGCTGCGGCAGGCCCTGCCGAGGAGCTCGGCCTCCCGCTTGCCCAGCAGCACGCTCTCGTAGATCTCGGTGGCCTGGGCCGCCTCCACGCCCCAGCCTCCCGCCAGCGCGGCATAGAGGGACCCGGCCACGTCGGCCTCGGTCAGGCCCGGGAAGAGCCGGCAGGGCAGGTAGCTGGTCTCCAGCGACATCACCACGTCGTCGGCCAGACGCAGGCGCTCCACCCTGAACACGTCCTCGTCGGCCGGGAGCCCCAGGGCGTCGGCCACGGGCTGCTCGGGCCGCACCGTGGAGAACGAGAGCACCCGGTTGGCAGGCTCCATGCCGGCGGCACGCACCACGCCGGAGAAGTCGTACAGGCTGTTGAGCGTGCGGCGCATGGTGGCCGGCGCCACGAAGGTGCCCTTGCCGGCCCTCCGGGTGACCATGCCCTCGTCCACCAGGGCCGAGAGCGCCGCACGCACCGTTGAGCGGCCCACGCCCAAGGCCTGGCAGATCTCCTTCTCGGTGGGCAGCGGGTCGTCGGGCGCCAGCACCCCCTCCGTGACGAGGGCGCGCAGGGCCTGGGCGATCTGCTTGTAGAGGGGCTGGGCGGCCGTGGGGTCGACGGCGGCGAGCAGGGCATCCAAGGTATCCATGGCACCCATGGTATATCACCGCTCCCTCCAAAACTCCCGTTGCAAATGTACCAAACATTTGGCATGATGGCCCCAGAGAGAGGGCGCGCCCTGGCGGCGCGCCGCGAGAGCCCCGGGCCCCGGCCCGGGGGATCTGAGACGAGCCCCTTGGAGGAGCCATGTTCCACAGCCCGCGCCCCAACGTCCGCGACCTCGTCGACCCCATGGCGGGCGGCCTGATCGTGAGCTGCCAGGTACAGCACGACGACCCCATCTACACGCCCGACATGGTGGTCAAGATGGCCGAGGCCGCCGCGTGGGCCGGCGCCGTGGGCATCCGCGCCAACAGCCCCGAGCAGATCCGAGCCATCAAGGAGGCCGTCGACCTGCCCGTGATCGGCCTCTGGAAGGTCTGGCACCCCGACACCGACGTCTTCATCACGCCCACCATGGCCGAGGTCGACGCTATCGTGGAGGCCGGCGTCGACATCGTGGCCCTCGACTGCACGTTCCAGACCACCCACGAGGGCACCCGCGCTGCCGACCTCCTGCCCCAGGTGCGCGAGCGCCACCCGGGGGTCCCGCTGTTCGCCGACGTCTCCAACGTCGAGGAGGCCCGCCTGGCCGTGGACAGGGGCGCCGACATCGTGGCGCCCACCCTCTACGGCTACACGGCCGAGACGGCCCACATCGAGGGCGCCGACTACCGCATGTTCGCCGGGTTCTGCCGCGAGCTGGGGGACCGCGCCTACGTGATGATGGAGGGCCACCTCTACACGCCCGAGGACGCCATGAAGTGCGTGTTCCTCGGCGCCCACGCCGTGGTGGTGGGCAGCGCCATCACCCGCCCGCACCTCACGGCCAAGCGCTTCGTGGACCTGCTCGGCGGCTACCGCGACAATTGGAGGGACGCCGAGCGCGCCAGCCACTGAGCCGCTCACCCGCAGCCCGCAGCCCGCCCGCCGCTTCCGAGGAGGAGCACCATGGCCCGCACCAACGTCGAGGGCGCCCAGAACGTCGAGGTCTCGCGCCCCATCCCCTGCGAGAAGACCCCCGCCGAGCAGCTCCGGATCATGGAGCGCTACACGGCCG
>ERZ808035.1129-NODE-1129-length-15868-cov-4.555633_pt1 | contig 15868 bp, 9 predicted proteins | sample MGYA00380189_ERZ808035 | MGnify/ENA primary metagenome ERZ808035 (study PRJEB31490, sample SAMN06133407) | mouse gut metagenome | isolation source: M5_1 | host: mice | place: China: Chengdu | collected 2015-05 ...
GCGGCCAGGAATACCAAGGACCTGATTCAAAACGCGATCATGGCAGTGGAGGAGGGAATCCAATTCGCTAATTCCACAGCGGATTCCCTGGTTGCAGTAGTGGAAAACGCCAAGGTGGTGAACGAATCCATGGAGGAGATCGCGGCGGCATCGGACAATCAGGCCCGGGCGGCAGCCCAGATTTCGGAGGGCATCAACCAGATTGCCGGTGTGGTGGAGTCCAACTCCGCAACTTCCCAGGAGAGTGCCGCAGCGTCCGAGGAGTTGTCCAAGCAGGCAGATTTGCTGAAAGAACTGGTGGCAAGATTCCAGTATAGAGCGTAGCGTATGTCACAGCCGGATTACAATGAGATTTACAGCTCTGTTTTTCCTTTTTGGGATCAGATCACGGAGGAGGATCGGACATATCTGTGCCAGAATTCCCATGCCGTCACCTATTCCCGGGGAAAAAATATCCATGGCGGCAATGACTGCTCCGGCGTGGTCCTGGTCCGCGAAGGCAGTCTCAGACTTTATATGATGTCGGAGCAGGGGAAGGATATCACATTGTACCGCCTGCACAGCGGGGACCTGTGTATGCTCTCTGCCTCCTGCGTGCTGGAGGCCATTACCTTTGATGTGTTTGTGGACGCAGAGGAGGACAGCCGGTGCATTGTGATCGGCGGTCCCGCTTTCGCCGCCGTCTCAGAGCGTAACCCGGCGGTGAAAATATTCGCTCTGGAGACGGCGGTGAGCCGGTTTTCGGATGTGATGTGGGTGATGCAGCAGATTCTCTTTATGGGGGTGGACCGAAGGCTGGCCATCTTTCTGCTGGATGAAGCAGCCAGAACCGGTTCCGACATCATCCCGCTCACCCACGGGCAGATTGCCCGTTATATGGGGTCTGCCCGGGAGGTGGTGTCCAGGATGCTGAAATACTTTGCTGCCGAGGGGGCTGTGGAGGTTTCCCGCAAAGGCGTTCGGATTCTGGACAAAGGAAGTCTTCGAAAGCTGGTGTGACGCGCGCTCCGTCAGTCCACAGGCATGGCGAGAATCCGTATATTCGGATCTGCGCCGGTGGACTGGCGGATTACTTTGTATCTCATTGCTTTTGGGAGTCGGTTACATGTCTGGCTTTGCAGATCAGCTGCGTCATGGTTCCCATGGGACAGTATACGCACCAGGAACGGGGTTTGAACAGGATCATGGTAATGAATCCCAGCACGGTGGAAGTGAGCATCACGCTGTAAAAGCCGAACGCGAACTGGGCTACTCCGGCGGAAAAGAATGTGCCGTGATAGGCCCAATGCCATGGAAGTTTAAAAGTCCACAGCAGAGTGACAGCGGTACCCAGTTCCCTTACACCTGCAAATACCAGATAAGTGTTCCATAACATCAGAAAGAACATGGTAAAAAAGAATACCAGGAAGCCGTAGCGGAAATATTTTGATTTCATCCATCCGGGTACATCCTTCCGGCGGGAGAGTCCGAATCTGCCGCCTACAAGAGCAAACAATTGTCCCCGGCCGCAGTATTTATTGCAATAGGCTTTGTTACCTTTCACAACGGCTATGGCCAGGGGGATAAAAAAGCAGAGAAGCCCCAGCCAGGCGAACAGAATATTGAAAAAGCCCAGGACCAGATAGGTGAGGGAAAATACCCAGAGATAGTCATACCATTTGTTTTTCCGTTTCATTATTCTGCCGCCTCCAATCTGATCACGCTGGCCGGGCATTCAACAACACATTTTCCACATCCGACACAGAGATCTCTGTCAATTTGGGCGTTTATGCCCTTGGGAATGGTAATCGCCCCTCGGGGGCAGACCTTCATGCAGCATCCGCAGGCCACACATTCCCGGATGCTGACAGTCGCTTTTTTCTTTTCCATATAATTCTCCTTCCAAATTTAGATATTGTAAAATATACAATAGAGGAACGATTTATTCAGTGACAAAGTCACAGGAAAAAATCCGTCATAATGCCCACAGAGCTGCCATATAATACGGTGGTTTTATGGGCATTGTTTCTCTTGCAAATCGAAGTTAGCAATATCTGGATGGCAAATAGCACAAACTGATAGGCAAAAATGATAAAGATATTGTATTTTAAAATAAGTAATACTAATTCAGATAGGAGGGGTATAAAATGAGTATGGGGTTTCGACGAAAAATGGCGCTGCTCATGGCGGGCTGTCTGGTGTTCGGAAGTATCCAGTTAACCGAATTAACGGTACAGGCATCCCAGACTGAGGATGGGGCAGCAGCCTATGTCGGCGCTGACCTGGGGGAGACAGTGACCGATGGCAACAGCGTCACCTCCGGCGATGAGGGCGGCAATGAGAACCATGACGGGGTAAACAATGTTCTGATGAATACTTCGCAGGACTTCCGGGCCGGGCAAGAGTTGACTTACGCGGCAGCGGATCTGGGAGCTTATGAACGTTGGAGCAAAACGCCCGTGGAACTCACGGACGGCAAGATGGTCCTGACTTTTACAAAGCAGTATGAGGAGTTCTGTCTGGACTTGCCAAAGACTCTTGATATGTCCAAATGTGAGAGCATTACCTTCAGAACGGCAGATCAGAACGGGGCGTTGTGCTTTAAGGTTTATAATGCCGCCGGGGATGAACTGAAGGCATATTATGGCAATTCCGGCCAGAACGAATACACCTTTGTCCCTGATTTTACCGGCGATGCTGCCTTTGTCGGCGTGATGTCAAACAGTGGGGAGGATGCATATCCCTTTACCTCCCAGGTGGTGAGCGTTACATTTAATGTGAACGGCTTATCAGAAGAGGAGGGGAATGTCGAGAACTACGCGGCAGAGGATCTGGGAGCATATGAACGTTGGAGCAAAGCACCGGTGGAACTCACGGACGGCAAGATGGTCCTGACTTTTACAAAGCAGTATGAGGAGTTCTGTCTGGACCTGCCAAAGATGCTTGATATGTCCGAATGTGAGAGCATTACCTTCAGAACGGCAGATCAGAACGGGGCGTTGTGCTTTAAGGTTTATAATGCCGCCGGGGATGAACTGAAGGCATATTATGGCAATTCCGGCCAGAATGAATACAGCTTCACGCCTGATTTTACCGGCAATGCTGCCTGTATCGGCGTGATGTCAAACAGCGCGGACGATGCATATCCGTTTACCGCCCAGGTGGTGAGCGTTGCATTTAAAATGACTGGCTCATCAGAAGAGGACGGGAATGTAAAGATTTACGCGGCGGAAGACTTGAAAGCATATGGCCGCTGGAGCAGCAGTACCCAGATCCAGCCCACCGATGGCAAAATGATCTTTTCTTTTGCCCAGCAGTGGGACGAGTTCTGTCTGGATCTGCCGACGGCTCTGGATATGTCTGATTGCGAAAATATTACCATCAGGACGGCGGATCAGGGCCTTACCCTGGCGTTCAAGGTATATAACGGCGCAAAGGATGAACTGAAAGCCTATTATAACAATTCCGGCAAGAGTGAGTATTCCTTCACACCGGATTTCACCGGCCAGGCAGCCTGCATTGGCATTATGAGTACCGATGAGGCGGGATATCCGGGCACGGTTCAGATTGTCAGCCTGGAATTTACAATGAACGGAGACAGTGAGGAGATTCCTTTAGGGGAAAATCTGATTCAGAATCCCAACTTCGCCGACCCGGATGATCTGGGCGTGTGGGGCGTGGAGCAGGGAAGTTCCCTCATCACCGCCGAGACGGCGGGAGATGCGGTGTTCGATGAGGTTACCACCTATGGTAAGATCACGAACCGGGAATCAAATTATAACTGCTTCGCACAGGATATCACCAATGTGGTGCAGAAGAATTCCCAGTATCAGTTTACGTTTTATGTGAAGCTGGATGAAAACGATTATAAGGACGCTTCCGAGGAAATGCGCACCGTGCAGATGGCGCCGTTTATCGTGTCGGACGGTGTGGCCAACTATAGCTGCAATATGACGGGGGATACCAGCCAGGTTCTGGAACCGGGCGTGTGGACCAAATTCACCGGCACTTTTACGCCTTCCTGGACCGGCACGCTTGACAGGGTGGTTATGCGTATCCTGGAGCAGGGAACGGAGTATGGGAGCGGCCCCGGTGTCAAGGGTACATACTATGCCACCGGCGTGGAACTGCGTGAAATGATCCTGCCCAAGAAAGAGATTCAGCAGGATGTTCCCGATTTGAAAGAAGCAGTCGCTGCGGAGATGGGAGACGATTTCCTCATGGGCGTTTCCATCGTCAATTCCGAACTTTCGGACGATTTGCTTATGCAGCTTGTCACAAAGCATTTTAACGCTGTAACTTTGGGCAATGAACTGAAACCGGACGCCATGTTCGGCTATGCCAGCACTTGCCCCGGCACGGAAACAGCCACCATAAACGGACAGGAAATCCAGGTTCCCAAGCTGAATTACAGCCGGGCAGAAGCCACGCTGAACGCAATCTATGACTGGAACCAGGAGCATCCCGAAGACTTTATCCGCATCCGCGGTCATGTACTGGTGTGGCATTCCCAGACTCCGGAATGGTTCTTCCATCAGGATTATGACGCCGGAAAGCCTTATGTGGACAAGGATACCATGAATCTGAGGCTGGAGTGGTATATCAAGACCATGGCGGAGCATTTTAACGGTCCTGACAGTAAGTACAAGGATATGTTCTACGGCTGGGACGTGGTTAATGAAGCGGTGAGCGACGGAACGGGCACATATCGGAACGATAAGGAGAAGTCCAGCTGGTGGGCAGTTTACCAGAGCAACGAATTCATTCTGAACGCTTTCATTTACGCCAATCGGTATATGCCGGCCAATGTGGAATTGTATTACAATGACTATAACGAGTGGTTTACCAATAAGCGCAACGGTATTGTACAGCTTCTGAAAGATGTTAAGGCGGCCGAAGGGGCCAGGATCGACGGAATGGGAATGCAGGGCCATTACCAGACAAACGGATCCCCCACTGCCGAGGAGTTTGAGGCAGCGGCAAGGGCTTACTGTGAAGTGGTGGGAAAAGTGCAGGTCACAGAATTGGATATGGCCGCAAGCAGTTCTTACGATGGAACCAGCGCTACCCTGAAGGCAGAGTACGAGAGACAGGCGAAACGTTATCAGGAGATCTATACCTCCATCCGCCGTCTGAAAGAAGAAGGCTACAAGGTGGGTAATATTACCATCTGGGGTGTTATCGACAAGAATTCCTGGCTGCAGACTTCCAGTTCTGTGGGAGGCGGAACCGATGGAAAGAGAAAGCAATGTCCTCTGCTCTTTGACGATGATTATCAGGTGAAGCCTGCGTACTGGGTCTTTGTAAATGTGGACACTGTGAAGCCGTCCATCCATAAGCTGGCGGTGGTGCAGAGATGGAAAGAGCCTTTTGCCTCCGGCATAGCGCAGTCCTTTACCCGCAACGGCACGGCTGTTAGTTTTAAGCCTGAGTGGAGCGGCAACACCATTTCCGTGCAGGTGATGGTTGCGGATCCGGTGAAGGATCCGGAAGATAAAGTGACGCTGTATCTTACCAATGCAGACGGCTCGATTGTAACCGCGGAGTGCCTGCGCACTGAAGCGGAGGAGACGGAGGGTGGATACGTAGCTGTTTTGAGCAGGGAACTGGACAGTTCCGTTATGAAAACCGCAGCTGCCATCGGGTTTGACATTGTAGTTACCAATGGCAGTCAGAAGGTGGCATATAATGATACCACCCTGTCTCAGGAGACAAGCAGCGAGTATTACGCAGTTGCGACTTTAAAGCCCTACACCGGTATTCCCATGGGGACCGCAGTAGTGGATGGAGTGATGGAAGGCAGTTGGGACAAGGCCGTAACCGTTCCGCTGACCATCCGCGCAGGCGCCAATGCCGACGCCCAGGCAAGCCTTATGTGGGACCAGGAGTTCCTGTATGTCTTTGCACAGATCAGGGACAGTGCTCTTGACAAGACTGCTTCCCAGGCCCATGAGCAGGATTCCCTGGAAGTATTTATTGATGAGAACAATCACAAATCCGTCGCTTATGAAGAGGATGACAAGCAGTATCGCATTAACTATACGGCGGAGCAGAGCTACAACGGTGTTAAATGTGTTGCCGAGAATATTGTTTCCGCAGCAAAGACCACGGCTGACGGATATGTGATTGAGGCGGCGTTTAAATGGACGGATATCGCACCTGTGAAAGATATGGAAATAGGTCTTGAACTGCAGATCAACGATGCGGAGGGCGGGAAGCGGATCGGTACTCTCAGCTGGTATGACGAATCCGGTCAGGGCTGGTCTTCTCCCGGCGTGTTCGGAACCGCAAGACTGGTAGAAGATCTCACCGACCAGGAGATACCTGAGCCGGAGGAAACGCATAGGCCCCAGGCGGCCAGCGCTCCCAAGGAAACCCCTGCGGACTGGGATCAGGTTATAGCGGATTTGAGCAAGGAAATTGTTCAGCCTGAATCTGTTTTGGGCCAGAGTAAGCTGCTTGGTGTTACCACCGGAAGAGAGACCGTTGTTCCCATCTCTGTCCTGCAGCTGTTGGCAGGCAGAAACCTGACGTTGGCAATGGATACTAAAGAGGGATTAACTTTCAGCGTAAACGGCATTAATATTCCTTATACGATTTTGGGAACGGAGTTGGATCTGAGGATTTCCAAGAAGGCGGACACAATTCCCGATGCTGTTGCTGAGAATACGGTAAAAGACGCCATAGTCCACAGGCAGATTTCCATGGTAAGCCGTCAGGAGTTTGGCACGGTGGTCAACATGCACCTGGCTCTGGGCAGTGAAAATGCCGGGAAATATGCTAATCTGTACCGTTATGATACACAGCAGGGCAAACTGGTTTATCTGGGCTCTTTCCAGATTATAGAGGAAGGGCAGGCCATGTTCTGCATCAGCGGAGGAGCGGATTATCTGGTGACTGTTACAACGACCCAACCGAACAACGGCTATATTGTGGCGAGAGGGGACACTCTTTCGCGGATTGCCGGCAGATATGGAATTCGGGTACAGGATATTCTTGCTGTCAATCCTCAGATTGGCAATAAGAACAGGATTCGTGTGGGACAGAAAATCAATTTGCCATAAGGAACATTCAGAGGCGGGAACGAAAATTCCCGTCTCTGTTTTTGGCTATTTCAGTAGCTCTTGTGATATGAGGAAATAAGTTGAAATTGGTGTTTATATAGGGTATAATAAAAAATAAATTATGATTTTACAGGGAATATTTTTCCGGCCAACGGGTCCGTACTGGTGGATGATTTGGGAATGGATATAAACCAGTTCATGGAGGCGCATGTCATATTTTACACAACGGATTTTGCGGATCTGCAATTTGATTATGGGGTAACGGCCATTATTTATGCGGATGGAACTACCAAGTAGGAAGCAGTAGTATGCAAATTTAGTTTTGTGAAGATAAGTAAGGAGATTAACCTGAAAGGATGTTATAAGTATGGTAGATGAGATTGTAAAAAGATTTCCCGGAATCGGCTGCGGGTATATTGAAAAGAACGGAACTGCCAAGTATACATTCCATGGGGCCGCGGATCGGGAAAGTCATTCCGAAGTGGATGAACATACCATATTTCCGGCCTGTTCAATCTCCAAGTTTATCACCGCTATTTGTATTATGAAACTCTCCGAACAGGGAGTCGTAGAGATTGACCAACCGGTAAACTCCTATTTATCAAGATGGAAACTTCTTGATCTGAATGGGGATGAAAGCAATGTTTCCATCAGACATATACTCGAACATACATCCGGAATCATAGACGGCGAAGACGGCTTTTATGGACATCGGCTGACGGATCAGGCCATCGGTTTAGTGGAAATCTTAGAGGGTTCAACGACCTATAATAATCTTCCTGCGCTTGTGCGGCAGAGTCCGGGAACCGTTTTTGAATATTCGGACGCAGGATTTTGTGTATTGCAATTAATGCTGGAGGAAGTTTCCGGAAAAGAATTTGCTGATTTAGCAGAAGAACTTGTTTTTGCTGTATTGGGCTTGAAAGACATCTTTTTCGGGACCCGGGAAAAAATTCGGGTTTTTTCCCGGAAAGGAAATCTGGCCACGGGATATAAAGGAGACGATTCGCCCATTGAGGGGAAATATCCCATAAACCCCGATCTTGCGGCATCCGGGCTATGGAGTTCACCGGCAGAACTTATGGTTATCGCCAGGGATTTTATAGATTCTTTCAATGGACGGGGGCGTATTTTAGGCCAGGAATCCGTTAGGGAAATGATGAAGCCGGTTGAAAATTTTCCCTGGGTGGGTTTAGGCTTGTTCAAGTACGGTGAAGATACGATTGTCTCTAAAGGATGGGGGGAGAACGGGCAGTGTATGCTGAAAATCAACTGCAAAGATTCTTCCGCTGCCGTTGTCATGACCAATAAAGATCCGGAAGTACCTCAGGAAGAATCCGGTGTTGAGTGGCTGCTCAATCATATCTGATAAGAGAGAAGTAAAGGCATCTTTCCCGAGATGCCTTTTTTATGATCCCAATTTCCCCAATTCCACAAAAAAGGTATTAATACCGTTTTTGCTTTCTGCCCATATTTTTCCTTTATGGCGCTTCACAATAGACTCGGCGATAGAGAGTCCAAGTCCAAAACTGCCGTTGCGGCTTCTCGCCTGATCGGCCCGATAGAATCTTTTGAAAAGATTGTACAGATCCTGCGGAGGGATTGTTTCACCTTCGTCGGCAACGGTCAACAAACAGTGATTTTTACCATGTCTTTGTAGAGTGACCCATGTGGAACCATTTTCATGGGAATATTTTTGCGCGTTATCCAGCAGGATATCCAGAACCTGGTGCAGTTCGGAAGGATTGCCGTTTATTCGGATATTCTCGGTTATATTTGTGTGTAATGTAAGTCCCCGTTCGAAAAATACAGGTTCAAACGGCAAAATAGCTTCCGAAACAAGCCGGCTGAGATCAAAAGAGGAAAAAACCATGTCATCCTGTACATTGTCGGCTCTGGCCAGTTCAAGCATTTGTCCCACCAGATCGCGCATCTGCCTGGACATGACAAGGATATTTGAAGAAAATGTCGAATGACTTGCCTCATCATAATCCATATTTTGCAGCATTTCTGCGTTCGTCATAATGACAGTCAGGGGAGTTTTCAATTCATGAGACGCATCGGCAATAAACTGACGTTGCTGACGCCAGGCTTTGTCTACCGGCTGTACAATCCAATTTGCCAATAGAAAGCTGATACAGAGGAAGGCAAGGAAGCAGACGATGCCAATGAAAATGCAGTTCCGCAATAAATTATTTAAGGTTGCCAGTTCGCCGGAAATATCCGCATAGATAAAAATCTGGCTGCCTGCGGTTTTTTTACGTAAAAATCGAAGGTTATATTCCTCTATAATACCTGTGGGGGCATCGGCGGACAAAGTGGTTTCAATCAGGCTTTTCAAAAAGTTTTCATCAGAAAGATCGTAATATCCGCCGCCTGCGGCAATCGGATTTCCCCGTGGGTCTAACTGTAGGGTAAAGTAAGGAAAGCGCATGTCATTCTGCAATTCATTGGGGAGATGCTGCAAAAACGGTTTTTCGGAAAGATTCTGCATCATATTAATACTGCCACTTTCCAGATTCCTTTTCGTAAACAAATAAATCATGGACATAATGACACAGAGCATAATGGTTACAATGCTCATAATGATCCCGATAAATTTATGACGGAGTTTTTTGGTCATGATCAGTCTACCTCTAAGTGATACCCCATTCTGCGGATGGTCTCTATGCGGATATTGGAACCGATGCTGGAGAGTTTTTTACGCAGAAAACCTACATAAACCTCCACGTGATTTTCCACGGCGTCTGAATCATATCCCCAAACCCTTGCAAGGATGCTTTCTTTGGATAGATTGTGACTGCCGGATTGTAATAAAAAACGCATAATATCAAATTCCTTTGCGGATAAACGGATGGAATTTGTTCCGCACACCAGCATCCCGGAAGACAGATCCAGAGAGGTATTGCCATAAACGACCTCATTTACCTGTGTTCCCTGGCGACGCAGCAGGGCGTTGATACAGGCCCATAACTCTCTGGTGTCGAAAGGTTTGGTCAGATAATAATCCGCGCCGGCATTTAAACCGGTTATGCGGTCCTCTAATTCGGACTTTGCGGTCAGCATCAGGATGGGGGTGCCGCATTTCGTAGCACGCACTTTTCTTGCAACTTCGTAGCCGTTCATTTTGGGCATCATTACATCCAATATCAAAAGATCATATATTCCCAATTCCGCATACTCTTTGCCTGTTTCCCCATCATATGCGACTTCCACTTCAAAGCCTTTTTTGGTTAAAAGGGCCTGAATGGAATCTGCCAGCAGTTTTTCGTCTTCGATTACAAGTATTTTCATAATGCTTTCTCCCACTTTTCTTTTTTATTATAGTACATATCAAAGCTGAAACAAAGCTGAAAAGAGGATGCAATATTAAAAAAATTGGGGGCTGTACACAGCTTCAGGCAGGAGAACACAGAATGTTCATAGTTTCAGTCCGTATTTTCAGTTTCATTTCAAGTTTTCATCCTATAATGAGGAGGCTGATCTGAAAAAGGAGGTTGGAGGAAAATCAAATGAACAGGAAAGCAACAGTTAAGCGCATAGTTCTATTTGGGGGTATTTTTTTTGTGATACTCACGGCGGCGGTTATTGCGGGAATTTTCTATTTCAAAGCCGGCGGAGAGAGAAAGCCGGCCTTTTCATTCGGTACCATACCCGAGGGAGAAATGCCGCTTGTCAAGTCTGAAGATATGACGGCGGTAAGCGGTGTAACCAGCGTGGGTATCAGGGAAGAGATATTCGGAGTGGAAAATTTGGTTACCGAGTTGGAAATAGAAGAAGTATATCTCCGTTCGGAGGAGACGGTCACGGAAGGAACCAGGGTCTTGAAACTTTCGGAAACCAGTGTTGCACAGGCGCGGGATGAGTTGGAGCAGGTACTGAAAGAGGCTGATCTGGCATACCGCTCCGGACTGATTGAATATGAGCAGAGCAAAATCAACGCGAGGTATGAGCTGGACAGTAAGCTGTTGAATGGAGAACAGGCAAAGGAAATATATGAAGAAAGTCTGACAGGACTGCAGGATTCCGTGGACACTGCAAAGGAAAGGCTGCTTGAGGCACAGGAGGAAATCGCGGAATATCAGTCCTATGTCAATGAGGATTCCTACAGAAGTTATTTCAGGGTGGATGAATATCAGGCGATTTATGATGAGACGCTTGAAGCATTGAAGGAAAAGATGAATGAATGGGGTGTTTCATGGTCCCAGGTGACGGGACAGGGCGGCAGGGATATGAGAGGTATGGACACTGTATCCGGCGGCGATGCCGTTCAGAATACGGGTCCGAGCAGTGACCAGATACAGGTGCTGGCTTCCCTTTATGATGTGTTGGAAATGCAGTTAAAGAAATTGGAACAGGCGGAAAGCGATTACGAGAGCGCATTGGTTAACGGGGCGTTTGAGTTACAGACTTTGGAATTGAAGATTCCGGAACTGGAGCAGGTATTGGCAGAGGCGGAAAAAAATTATCAGTCCCAGTTGCTGCAGGCAAAAGTAACTTATGAAAAGGCTTTGGCAAATGCGGACAGTGCGCAAAGCGATTATGAGGCAGCCCTTTTGCAGGCGGAGACAACTTATGAGATGCTGGAAAATAATCGAAAAGACGCGGAGGAAAACCTGGAATTGTTTGAAAACAGCGTGGGAGACGGATACTTCTATGCTTCCGAAGACGGAACTGTTTTACGGACGATGGTCAGGGCAGGAAGGAACCTTGCCGCGGAAAGTATTGTTTTCGTGTATAGCAATCCGAAAGAAATGACCGTTACAGTATCGGTGAGCCAGGAGGATATTGGGAGCATTGCTCTGGAAGACCGGGTGTACATTCAGACCAGCGGATATGGCGGATATGAGGGGACTGTGGAAAAGGTTAATCCCATATCTGATTCTGACAGCCGTACAAATGTAGCATACAGCGTTGTGGTCAAATTCAAAGGTGATACAGCGGCAGTTCCGGCCAATGAATCTGTAACAGTAATATTCGGAATGGACGAGGAAGCGATTCAAAATGCGATTTCCATGACGGAAGGAGGACTTCCGCGTAATCCGGAAAGCGGTAATATGGAAATTGGGAACGGAGGGAGGGCTAAATGAAAAAGACAAAAAAGAAAAGGCTGGCGGTAATAATTGCCGCCGGATGTCTATTGCTGTCGGCGGCCTGCTATACTGTCTTTATTGCGCCTCTTTTGGAAAAAGAACAATGGATTTACAAAGAAGAGACCGTTGAGCGGGGAATTCTGAAAACAGGCGTTTCGGAGAGTGGTTCTCTGGAATACGGCATTACCCCCGTTCTTTATGATTTGGATCTGGATGTCAGCGGGAACGAAGAAGAGGACCAGGAGGAAGACGGCGATGAAGCGGTGCAAAAATATTTAAAGATAGAAGAAGTATATGTAAGACCCGGTCAGAGAATTTCAGAGGGGGATCTCTTATACAAATTTACGCAGGACAGTATATCGGATGTGCGGATGCTTTTGAAGAGCGCCGCTGCGGAAGCACAATCCGAATATGCGCAGGCCCAGGCAGAGTACAGTTTATCTGTTCTGGAAGCCGGAACTGATTATGAAATCCGGAAGCTGGATCAGCAATATGCTTATTCGATTTATGAGAATTCTTCCCAGTCCATCAGCAATGAAATCACGGGATTGCAGGTAGAAATAAACCGGCGAATTGCCAACATCGCTTCCCTGCAGGAGAAGGTGGAGGAAGCCACGGAAGATTTTGACGAAGCAAATCAGGATTTCTCGAGAGCGGAAAAACCTGCTGTGGAGGGTAACAATGCTGTAAACTTTATGACGCTGCAGAAAGAGTATCTGAATTTGCAGACACAGTACGAGAATGCGAAAAGTGCTTTGAACCGGGCTCAGCAGGAATTGGAGGATAATGCCAGGGAGATTGAGGCCCTGCAGAAAGAACTGGCAGCAGAATCAGCAAGAAGTACCATTCGCAGGCTGGACGCGGATGAGACCTATCAGGAAAACATCATCAATGGTGAAAATGCCCAAATCAATTATGAAGCGCAGTTGGAGAGTTTGAAGGAGGCTCTTGAGGAGGCAGAGGAAGAAAAGGATAGAATACAGGAGCAGCTGTCGGCTTTTGAGGCATTTGTGGGAGAGAATGGCTGTCTGTATGCCGAGGGATCCGGAATCGTAACAGAGGTGAATTATGAGGCAGGAGACCGCCTGCGGGATGCCGGAACTATGCTGTCTTATGCAACGCCGGATGATATGACCATTTCTGTGGATGTAACCCAGGAAGATATTGTAGATTTGGAGGTTGGGGATAAGGTTGATATTACTTTCGCCGCATATAAAGATGCCTCTTACGAAGGCAGTATACGTTCCATTAATACCACGGCGACCTCCAGAGAGAGCAATACGGTGAGTTATACAGTGGTAATTGCCGTGGAGGGGGAAACATCGCTTCTCTATGGAGGGATGACAGCGGATATTATTTTTGTGACGGAACAAAAAGAGGATATTTTGTATATTTCCAAGAAAGCGGTTATAGAAAAAGACGGGAAATTTTATGTTTATTATAAGACTCCCGAGGGAGAAATGGAACTGAAGGAGGTGGAAGTTGGAATTGACAATGGCATTAACATTGAAATCCTGTCCGGTCTGGAAGAAGGAGATACCATTTATCTGGCAAGCCGTGTAAGTTCCGAGAACGCCGTAATGAGCAATGATTCGGAAACCAATGGTGATGTCCCCGAGAACAGACCCGGAGGCATGGGAGCTGATTGGCCGGACGGGGCCGCCGGTATGGAAGGAATCCCCGGAGAAGAGTTTGAAGGCGGTACGATGCCCGGCGGTGGAATACCGGGCGGAGGAGGGAGACCCGAAGGGGGCGGAATACGGGGCGAAGACGGCATGCCCGGCGGAGGCGGTATGCCTGGAGGAAGCGGAACAGCCGGACGAGGCGGAATACCGAACTGAGGCGGCATCGCTGCCTCTGGTTTTCCTGAATAAGTTAAGGAAAGGCAGGATCAGAAACCATGAAACGGAAAATGAAAAAAATGCAGGCCACGAAAGGGAGGGTTCTGCTTACAACCGCAGGCTGCCTGATGATTTTGGCCGTTGCTGTTTCAATAATCGCTTACAGACGGAACCAGCGGGAAAGCTATACCTATAAAGAAACACAAGTGGCATACGGAACACTGACAAGGGGAATCACAAAAAGCGGCAGTATTGACATCGGCACGGTGGAGCAAAATTTTGACTTGGATATGAACGCATTACAGAGAGTGGATACCGGAAATTCCACAGGTAATTCCAATGAAACCAATGCCGTTGGCCTGTTGTCGGGAATGGAGGGCATGGGCGTTCCCGGCGGCTTAGACCTGTTCGGTCAAATGCTTGGAGGAGGAGGGAACCTGACCGACACAGGAGATGCCGCCAGCCTGACAGTGTCCGCCGTCCGTGTGTCGGTAGGGCAGCAGGTTACGGAAGGCGATGTCCTGTATGAATTAGCGAAAGAAAGTGTGTCTGATTTGGAACAGAAACTGCAGGACAATGTGGAAAAAGCCAGGACAGATCTGGAAGCTGTATACGCGGATCAGATACTGTCGAAACAGACCGCGGAATATACTTATGAGAGCAGTATGGCTTATGGGGACTATGCAGAGACAGAATATAATGCCGCCATTCAGGAACTGAAAGACACTGTAGAAAATAATAGAATAACGCTGGAACGGACCATAACTTCTCTGGCCGAGTACCAGAGCCGCCTGGCAGATATTACAGATTCCTACAATGACGCGGTACAGGTTTTGGAAAACTGTCAATATAGCCTGGATCATACATCGACTTCCGATGTGGGGCATTATGTGTATTATTATGAATTGACTGAGAGTGCACAGGCAACGGTGGATTCTCTGAAGCAGCAGATTGAACAGTTGGAAAACAGCATAGAACAGGCGCAGGGAAATGTGGAAACGGCATCCGAAAATTATAATGGGTCGCAGCGCAATTTGGCCCAGGGACAGTTGAGTGCAAAGCAGACTTATGATTTGAGGAATCTGGCATATAAAGCTGCACAGGAAACTTATGATATTACACTGGCGTATTTGGAAGAAGATGCTGCGGCACAGGAAGAAATCGATCAGGAAACCAGGGAGAAATGGGAAGAATTCAGTTCTTACATAAGCGGCAACGCAGTAGTGGCACGATATAACGGTGTCATTACAGGCGTTGAACTGGCAGAGGGAGACAGTATTCGTACCGGCAGTGCATTGGTAACACTTTATGACATGGATGATGTGAGTATGTCCGTAACAGTCTATGAAGAGGAGAGGGCGGAAATCTCTTTGGGGTCAGCAGCGAATATCCATTTTACAGCTTACCCGGAAGAGACTTTTACGGCAGTTGTTACGGAAATTTCGGATGCATCCACGGATTCCAAAGGAAATGTCGTATATGAGGTAACCGTTACCGTGAAAGGAAATGTGTCGGGACTTTTTCAGGGAATGACAGGAGATCTCACATTTGTAACCGAGCAGAGTGAGGAGAGCCTGTATATATATATACGGGCAGTTATTACGGAAGACGGCAAAAGTTATGTGAAAATCCGGGAAGAGGACGGGAACATAATAAAAAAAGAAATTGTCACAGGATTCTCTGATGGAATATATATACAGGTCGTGGAAGGCCTGTCAGAGGGGGATGCTGTGCTGATAGAAAGTAAGGTGAGCGGATCATGAGAATATCGGAAATTTTCAGGCTTGTCTGGCTGAATCTGTCACAGAATAAATTTAAGGTAATTCTCACTTCTATTGGTATTGTGGTGGGGTCGGCTACAATTATGCTGGTAATTGCAATAGGTACCGGC
>ERZ808035.1131-NODE-1131-length-15859-cov-6.255037_pt1 | contig 15859 bp, 19 predicted proteins | sample MGYA00380189_ERZ808035 | MGnify/ENA primary metagenome ERZ808035 (study PRJEB31490, sample SAMN06133407) | mouse gut metagenome | isolation source: M5_1 | host: mice | place: China: Chengdu | collected 2015-05 ...
AACAGAAAGATGTCAACATATATTAATGCATTGGCAAAAGCAGGATTTGTAGTAGAGCAGTTAGTGGAAGAGTCAGATAATAAATCATTAAATGCTACAGGAGATGTTGACCCTAAAACAAGGAAAGCTAAAATGCTGCCAGTTTCGTTTTGTATCAAGGCAAGAAAACTTTAAGTCAGCTTAGGTATGGAATACCGGCAGGAATTATTTCACATGGCGGCGCTTCTGACTGGGCATTAAAGAGTTATAAAGCGATGGTAAATGACACAATCGCTAATGCTTTAGATACGATTCAATGTAAAACTGTTCCTTATAATTCCGAATGGAATACAGGAATATCATTACCGGTACAAAGCGTGTCGGAAGAAGAAAATATTTTTCCGGTTCAAAAATATGATTGGGATTTGCTCACACAGAAATTAAGAGATTACATTGAACTTGTTTTAAAAGAAGTATAGGATTTATTTTGTGAATTATCAGTTAATGGCGAAGGCTTTTTGGCAATAAGCGAAGCAAAAAAGTCTTCATCACTCTATTTTGTCGAATTGATTGATACAGTTATTTGCGCAGCTGTTCCATCAGAGATGCTTTGTTTTGATATCTCAATGCGGCCCATGTGACCACAAGCGTACATGAGATCACACATACACAATATATTACAGCAATTCCAATCGGAAACTGATAAGTCAGATAAGACATCAGTCCCTTTTTCAAAAAGAAACAAAGAATACTTCCCATTGCTCCGCCTATGATCAAAGAAAGGAGTAGTCCTATTGTGACTGTAATCAGACTTTCATAGCGTACCATAGCGGAAAGCTGCTTTTGGGACATTCCCACAGAACGCATAAGGGCAAATTCCTTCTGCCGGGTTATGATACCTGTCAGAATTGTGTTTACCAGATTCATAACGGCAAAGCACCCGATAAAAGCAACCGATGCCATCAGTACCATTTTCATTCCTTGTATGAAATTTTCATTTTGCGCAATAGCCGCGGAAAGAGATGTCATATTAAGCTCCGGGATACTTTGCAGTATTTGTTCTATTTCCCCTTCCGCCTGCTCCTCTGAATCCTCTGAAACCCGGACTGCATATTGGCAGGTTGTGTCACATGATGCAAGGCTGTTCATCGTATCTAGTGGCAGCATCAACATATCAATTTTATCCCCGCTATTACCGATTTTACTTTGATCGAGTACAGCGCCCACTTCAAAGTTCATGTTATAGCTGGCAGTTCCATCAAAAACCTTAAGGGTAATGGCCTGTCCGATCTTTGCCTGAATATGCAGATCTTTTTCCAGATCGTCAGGTCTGCCGATGATAATCTGGTTATTTGCGGTTAATGTATCATAATCCGGAATGTTTCCATCTGTCGTGCAGGATTGTATCAAGTCCATATCTTCGCGGCCGAAGCTGACAACAGCCATATCGGATTCTGCTGCTTTAAGTTCAGCAGATACCGGAAGGTAGTGGTATTCAGTGATATCTTCCATACCTGTAATGCTGGATAATGCATTTTTTAAGTCGCTTGTAAACGGATTCGCAGTTTGAATCTGTTCCAATGAATTGTTCCGCAATTCTTCATCACTGATATTGATAATAAACTGTCCGCGTGGAAAACCGGACAAGGACATATCTTCCGCACGAATGGAAGAAAGAACCGATGATAATCCAAGCAGCAGGATACCCGTAAGCAGCAACGATGTGATCGTTAGCGCGTTCTTTTTCCGGTTGTTTGATATGTTCTTTTTTGCAAGCATAACAGGCGAGATTCTCTCAGGATGAAATACCGGTTTCTCTTTTCCTGTCTGCGAACCCGAATAACGGCAGGCATCTACAGGTGAAACTGCTGCCGCAATCATTGCAGGTTTTCTTATGGAAAACCGCACAGTTATATAGACCAGGACTGCAACGAAAGGCCATATCCATAACAGGCTGGTAAACTGAAATCCTTGCGGCACTAATAACCAGGATAATAGGGTTCCTGCCACAAGACCAACAGGAATAGATATGACGGATAATGAAAATCCTTCATGAAACACAAGCTTTTTCACTTGTCTGCCTGTCATGCCAATTGTCTGCAGCTGGCCATACTCTTTGATTGAATGAATAATTGCGATATAAAAGATACAGTATATTACCAGTACGCCGGCGGCTATAATAATCGCCAAACCGGCAATTGCCGTACCAACCAGGAGAACGGACGGTTTTGAAAGATTGATATACGCCTCATTCATGGACGGTGTTCTTTCAATTCCTGCATTTTTCATGATTTCCGCAATCAGCTGTTCTATCTCTGCTTTGGAAGCGGCCGCACCGGTATTAACTCTGATCAAAGCCGATGGTGCATATTTCGTCCATCCGTTTTGTTCTTTGAAATATTGTTCGGAGACAATAGCAGCATACAAAGTTCTGTCAATACCGGCGGCCGCTGTTTCCAGATATCCGGAAATCATAAATGCTGTTTCCTCCTGTGTATCCGGCATAAAAATTGAAATGGTATCCCCGATTCCGGCATCTGACCCTGAGTGAAGCAGATACTCTTTTTCGATCAGTATTTCATTTTCTGCTTCAGGCATCTTTCCCCCTTTTACAGACAACCCATTCAGGATTAGAGCATCTGAATTGGCATAAGAAATATTCAGACGGCTGTTTCCGGCTTTGCTGCTTCCTAACGAGGCAGTAAGACCGGTTAATAATACTTGTTCCTGGCTCCGGATCTTATCAAATTCTTTCTGGTCAACCCCCGAAATCAGTGCATGGTAGGAACCCGTGATACTATTTCCACCATTCCTGTTTACGGCCGCAATCCCTGATACCAGAAACAACACAGCAGACATCAGCATAGTCGCTAATGCAATTGCAAAGATGGAAATTCTCTTTTTAAGCTTATCATGCTTTAACTTAGAAGAAGCGATTTTACGTGTAATCGCATTCGTATTGTTTTCAAATGGCCAGATCATAGCCTGCCACCTCCTTATCCCGCAATCCTGCCATTCTCAGTCCGTACAATGCAGTCTGCAAGTCTTTATTGTTCTGCAATTAGTTTAACAGAGAAACGTCCGTGAAATGTTACAGCAGGTTACTTTTTTTCTTTTTTGCGCTCATCTATCAGTTTGCCCATATTTTGGGAATCAACCCGGGGCCGGATTGCCGGGCGGGAATGAGGGGCAGTTGAAGCGACAGGAAATGTGTGTCGCAGCGGTTGCTGCGCTCCTGTCTTATAGTGGTGCATAGAGTCCGAAAGTGGTATAATCAAGACCATAAATCAGGAATTTGAAGCGATAAGTAAATTATGGAAAGTTGGAGATCAATATGCCGGAATTAACATCAATGATGAATATTGGTATAGAAATGGACAAAAAGCTAAGATCCGTTGGTATAGAATCGTCTGAGCAACTTATTGAGACAGGTGCAAAAGAGGCATTTCTTAAGCTAAAGCAGAAATATCCGGGAGTGTGTCTGGTGCATTTATATGCATTAGAGGGAGCAATCCATGATATAGAATTTAACAGTCTTTCAGAGGATACGAAAAAGGAATTAAAAGAGTTTAGTGATTTTCTAAAAAAGTAGTAACGCAGATAAGGAAAAGATGGCAATGTGGAGGTTCGCAGTGTTAAGCGGGACCGCAGCAACTTGTCCCCTGCTTATATGGAAAACGATATGGTGGTGTGCTATAATTGGAGCAATATATTTAGAATATACGGAGGGATTCAATGCTTGAAAATATTCCATCTCAATCTGCTATGACTAAGCTGCTTGGGCAACCTTTGTTTGAAGTCTGGCAGGCGTTATGTCTGACTATTGATGAGAAATACGAAATGGAACGATTATGGAATACCGGTGGTAAGAATTGGACTTACGAGTATAAATATCGCAGAGGTGGTAAAACACTTTGCTGCCTGTATGCAAAAAGCAACTGCATTGGTTTTATGATTATTTTCGGGAAAGATGAAAGAATAAAATTTGAAGATATAAGGGAGACTCTTTCTGCAGCCGTTTGCAGGCAGTATGATGAAGCAAAAACCTATCATGACGGAAAATGGGTAATGTTTGAACCGGTCAATACTGCTGAATTTGATGATTATATGAAATTGCTGGCTATTAAAAGAAAGCCGAACCGGAAATAGCAATTCATATTTGCAGAAGGGGCAGACAGTTATGCAAATGCCGGGAATTGCAAGGAATAATGTTCAACGCAGACAGGAGGAATCCGCATAATTGCTCCGGAAAGAGGATTATCATGGGAATTTCAGCAGGATTCATGGTACCGCACCCGCCGCTTATCATACCGGAAGTGGGAGGCGGTGAGGAAAAGAAAATTCAGAAGACGATCGATGCATACAGGAAGGCGGCGCAGATGATCAGCAGTCTGCAGCCTGAGACGATCGTGCTCCTTTCCCCGCATCAGATCATGTATGCGGACTATTTCCATATATCGCCCGGGCAGGGAGCAAGGGGTGATTTCGGGCAGTTTCGCGCCGCACGGACGTCCATGGAAGTCTCCTATGACACAGAGTTTGTACGCGTGCTGTGCGATGCCGCGGCGGAGGCCGGTTTAGAGGCGGGGACACTGGGAGAGCGGGAGAGGAAGCTTGATCACGGCACTATGGTGCCCCTGTATTTTGTCAATCAATTATGGAAGGAATACCGCCTGGTAAGAATCGGCCTGTCGGGATTTCCTCTGGCGGCCCACTATCGGCTGGGGCAGTGTATCCAAGCGGCGGCGCAGACTCTTGGGCGGAATACGGTGGTGGTTGCCAGCGGCGACTTATCCCACAAGTTGAAGGAGGACGGGCCCTACGGCTATCAGGAGGAGGGACCTGCCTACGACGCGAGGGTCATGGATGTGATGGGCGGGGCCGCTTTTGGGGAACTGCTGGAATTTTCAGAAGATTTCTGTGAGAAGGCTGCGGAGTGCGGGCATCGCTCTTTTACCATTCTGGCGGGCGCGTTTGACCGGACCGGCGTGGAGGTGGAGCGGCTTTCCTATGAGGGACCTTTCGGAGTGGGATATGGCGTCTGTACCTATCGGCCAACCGGTTATGATGAGACACGGAATTTTCTGGAGCAGTATGAGGAGAAGGAGCGGCAGGTGCTGCTTGCCGGACGGGAACGGGAAGATCCGTATGTCAGGCTGGCAAGGCATACCATCGAGGCGTTTGTAAAGACGGGAACGCTTCCGAAGATGCCGCAAGGACTGCCGGAAGAACTGTATCAAAACAGGGCGGGCGCGTTTGTGTCTCTGAAAGAGGATGGAAGGCTCAGAGGCTGTATCGGAACCATCCAGGCGGTCAGGGGATCTCTTGCGGAAGAGATCATGCATAATGCCGTCAGTGCTTGTTCAGCGGATCCCAGATTCGATCCTGTGGAAGACTGGGAAGTGGAGCGCCTGACGATCAGCGTTGACGTGCTGGGGGAGACGGAGAGGATTTCTTCACCGGAGGAGCTGAATGTGACCCGGTACGGCGTCATCGTGACAAGGGGCAAGAGGCGCGGACTGCTGCTGCCGAATCTGGAAGGCGTGGATACAATAGAACAGCAGATCGCCATAGCAAAGCAGAAGGCGGGGATCAAAGAGCATGAGAGCGTGGAACTGGAACGGTTTGAAGTGATACGGCATCATTGAGAAACAGGAGTTTAGTTGTGATGAAAACAATTTGCCGGGTATGTATGCATCGCTGTGCGCTGGAGCCGGGACAGACAGGGTTGTGCAGAGCGAGAAGAAATAAGGGCGGGGAGATCGTCTGCGAAAATTACGGACGAATCACCTCTCTGGCGCTGGACCCTGTTGAAAAGAAGCCGCTCCATGATTTTCATCCGGGAAGCATGATCCTGTCTGTGGGCAGCTTTGGCTGCAACCTCCGCTGTTCCTTTTGCCAGAACCATGAGATTTCCATGACGGACGGAAAGGAATTTAATGCAGAGTATATCTCGCCCGGACAGCTTGCGAACCTGGCGCTGATGTGGAAGGAACAGAAAAAGGCGGGGAACATCGGCGTAGCCTACACCTATAATGAACCTTTAGTCGGCTGGGAGTTTGTTCGTGACACAGCCAGGCTGGTGCGGGAATACGGCATGTTGAATGTTCTCGTGACGAATGGTACTGCCTCGCGGGAGGTGCTTGAGGAGCTGCTGCCCTTCATCGATGCCATGAACATTGACCTGAAAGGATTTCGTGAGGCGTATTATCGGAAGCTTGGCGGGGATCTGGAGACGGTCAAGGCTTTTATTGCGAGAGCGCAGGAAAGCTGCCATGTGGAACTGACGACGCTGATCGTGCCGGGGGAGAACCATTTCCCTGAGGATATGGAAGCACAGGCGAAGTGGATTGCCGGTTTACGACCGACGATCCCGCTTCATATCACCCGCTTTTTCCCGCGACATCGTATGAGGGACAGGGAAGCTACAGATGTGGGGCAGCTGTACCGCCTTGCAGGAATTGCGGAGCGATATCTGGAAAAGGTGTATGTGGGGAATGTATGAATTCATTAGGTCGTGGAGGACAATTTGATGGCATATGCAGATTTACACATCCATTCCTGGTTTTCTGACGGGACAATGTCACCGGCGGAAATATTAGAGGAAGCGGTTCAAAAGAATATAAAGGTTTTATCTATTACAGATCATGATGTTTTGCAAGGGACGAAACAACTGATCAGTCTGTGCGGTAAGACGGAGGTATGCTGTATATCAGGTGTTGAACTGAATGCCGTGGAAAACGGCGTAAATTACCACATACTCGGATACGGGTTTCATATCGATGATGCCGCTTTCAACCAACGCGTTGCCGGGAACAGGCAGCTGCTTGAGGAGGTTAATATAAAGCTTATTGAAAAAATGTTACCGGATTACCCGGATATTTCCATGGAAGAGTATCAATCTTATTCGTATCCAAGAGAAGCGGGCGGATGGAAAGCGCTTCATTATTTTATGCACAAAGGGATAACACACAATTTGAATGATGGATTTTCAGTGTATGCAGAATATGATCATACCTACACCTGCGTTAATTTTCCTGATATCAAAACTGTCTGCCGGTGGATTCATGAAGCCGGGGGACATGCGATCCTGGCGCATCCGGGCAAAGTAATAAAATGTGACGACATTACGGAATTTGAGCAGCAGGTTTGCCGCTTGCTGGACTTAAATCTCGACGGAATAGAATGCTATTATCCTTCTCATACAAAGCAGATCGAAAATATCTGTCTGCGCATATGCAGAGAGCGCGGCTTAATCGTAACCAGCGGTTCAGACTGTCACGGCACATTTCAGGATACAAGCATCGGGCAGCTGTTAACGCCGGTTGAACTGCTTAACATAGATAGATTGTAGTACTGTAACCCGATAGCATACGTTTTCGATATGTGCATAAGCTGTTCCGCAGTTTCCACTTTTGTATAAAGAGCAGTCCGCGCAGTTTTTCTGCGGGACTGCATTTTTTATGGTATAGGAAATTCCTCTGCTTATTCGAGTTCGCGAAGCGAATCTCGCAAAGTTATTTGCGAAGCAAATTACTTTTGGTATGGGATTAGGGTGTCAAAAGGTAATCTGCCCTCTCAGCCTTTCGTAAGCACCTTTTGACACCCTAACCGGTATAGGAAACAGGGAATCTGTTATGCAGAATCTGGAAGATGCCGGATGTAAAAACGAAATGATTCAGGAGTTTGCCCAGATCATGCGATAGCGTAGCTTAAAAATATTTCTTGACGTTTACCGGCATAGGGGGTATTGTGTTTATGACTTAAATAGTATTTTGAGTCATAAAAGGAGAAAACTATATGGCAAGAAGTTTTACAGAACGAGAAAAAGAAAACATCAAAAGAAGTTTGCAGGAAGCCTGTAAGCAGAGCTGGACACGGTATGGTTATAAGAAAACAAGTGTCGATGACCTTTGCAAACAGGCAGGAATCTCAAAAGGGGCGTTTTATCTTTTCTTTGAATCGAAAGAAGCTCTCTTTTGTGAAGTCTTGTGTTCCATGCAAGAACAAATCTGCAACGCGGCATCTGCGGTAATCGAAAAACACCAAGATAAGTATGGCGTTGCTGAAGCCTTAAAACTCATTTACCGGGAATATGATAAAAACAATTTTTTGTACAATTCGAATGGTACAGATTTTACAATTTTGATAAACAAGTTATCAGAGGAGCAGGCAAAAAAAATAGAGGAATCCAATCAGATGAGCCAACAGCTTTTTTTTAGCCAGCCGTATTTGAAATTTAAGGTTGATGCGGAGTTGGCGATGTCAGTTATTTACTCTTTAATTATGAATATCAAAAATAAGGATATTGTTCCACACAATCACATGGAAACTTTTGATTTTATGGTTGATCATTTGATTCATAGTTTGTATGAATAGCAGGATGGAGGTAGAAAAATGCAAAGGAAAGAAAACAGAGGTCAGCCTGTGGTATTGATGCGGTTGTTAAAATGATTTAAAATTGATGGAGGTAGGAAATGAAAACAGAAGTTGTAAAGAAAAATAATACAGAGGTTGCAGTTGTGAGCAGTGATGAACTGCTGATCACAGATGTCCAGTCGGCATTAGATTTGATTATGACAGTAAAATACGAAACAGGCTGCACAAATATTGCTGTAAACAAGGAAGCTATTGTAAATGATTTCTTTGTCTTGAGTACTTGTCTGGCAGGAGAAATATTGCAAAAATTCATTAACTATGGTGTGAGATTTGCTATATACGGAGATTTTTCAAAATATACCAGTAAGCCGTTAAGGGATTTTATGTATGAGAGCAATAAAGGAAAGGATATTTACTTTCAGTCTACCGTTTCTCTTGCAGTTGACAAGCTTTCCGGATGTGCCCGGAATGAAAAAAGAGACAGTTAATAATGATTTGCAGGAGATTTCCTGCTTTTGAAAGGAATTTTTGACAGAAAGTTTGGAGGTGCAGTATGCGTTACGATTTTGATAAACTTGTAGACAGGAGAAATACCCATTCGCTGAAATGGGATGTAAAAGAGCATGAGCTGCCTATGTGGGTGGCAGATATGGATTTTCAGACAGCGCCGGAGATCCAGGCAGCCATTCAAAAGAGAGCAGCCCATGGTGTATTTGGATATTCCATTGTACCGGAAGAATGGTATCAGGCTTATATGGACTGGTGGCAGCGGCGGCATGGCTTTTCTATGGAAAAAGAGTGGCTTGTTTTCTGTACAGGAGTGGTGCCGGCTATTTCCAGTATGGTACGCAAGCTGACCACAGCAGGAGAAAATGTGCTGGTACAGACACCGGTTTACAATATTTTCTTCCATTCCATTGTGAATAACGGAAGAAATATTGTGGAGAGTCCGCTGCAATATGACGGGAATACTTATTATATGGATTTTGAGGATCTGGAACAAAAACTTTCCGATCCGCAGACGACCCTGATGATTTTGTGTAATCCTCACAATCCGATAGGAAGAATCTGGAACCGGGAGGAACTAGGGCGGGTTGGCGATCTGTGCAGGAAACATCATGTAATGGTGATTTCGGATGAAATCCATTGTGACCTGACCAGTCCCGGCCAGGAATATATCCCTTTTGCATCTATTTCGGAAAGCTGCAGAAATAACAGCATTACCTGTATAGCGCCCACAAAAGCCTTTAATCTGGCAGGACTGCAGACAGCAGCAGTGGTCGTTCCTGATCCAAACCTGCGGCATAAGGTCTGGCGGGGGCTGAACACGGATGAGGTTGCAGAGCCGAATTCCTTTGCAGTAGAAGCGGCGGTGGCGGCATTTACGAAGGGGGAGGCATGGCTGGATGCTTTGAGAGAATATATTCAGGAAAATAAAAATTTTGTAGAGGATTATCTGAAGAAAGAGGTTCCACAGATCAAGCCGGTTTCCTCGCAGGCGACCTATCTCATGTGGCTGGACTGCCGGAAAATGCAGGGGTGTGCAACGGAATTTACACGATATCTGCGGGAACATACAGGATTGTATCTGTCAGAAGGACGACAGTATGGGGAAAACGGAAATTCCTTTATCAGAATGAATATTGCATGCCCCCGGAGCCGGCTGGAAGATGGGTTGAAACGTCTTGCAGAAGGGGTTGCACTTTATGAGAAGTGTACGCTTTTCAGATGCTGACATGGGAATTGGTAATCAAAGAAATTTTTATAGCCTGCTTTTAAGAAATGCAGTTTCATAAAATGTTCTGTGATATATTTTGCATTTGCTGTAGGAAAGCACTGGAGGTTCTCGAAGAAAAGGAGGATTAGTATGAAATGGCTTTTTAACATAATACTGTTTTGTCTGCTTATTGTTTCGTTATCAGCCTGTGGAAAGCCGTTAGGAGCAGACTCATCTGTGGATAAAGTGGCGGAACAGTCGAAAACGGGAGAACAGTTGGATACAGAAATAAAAACGAGGAGGTCTGAATCCGTTTCGACAGTGGAACAGGAGGCAGATGTGAGTACAAAAACATTAGTTGTATATTTTTCGTGTACAGGATCCACGGAACTTGTAGCAGAGTATATTACGGAGACTTTAGGAGCTGATATTTACGAGATTGTACCTGAAAATCCATACACAGAGGCAGACTTGGCATATTATACGAACAGTCGTGCCGATCAGGAGCAAAATGATCCCGATGCGCGTCCGGCAATTTCAGGAGGCGTGGAGAATATGGATATATATGATACCATCATAATTGGTTATCCGATATGGCATGGTCAGGCTCCTCGTATTATCAATACATTTTTGGAGAGTTATGATTTTTCTGGAAAGACAATTCTCCCGTTCTGTACTTCGCACAGTAGCGGGATTGGTTCCAGTGCGGATAATTTGCACATTTTATGCCCTGACTCTACTATATGGCTGGATGGAAGGAGATTTGAAGCGGGTACCTCCAAGAAAATAATAGAGGAATGGATTTGGAGCATGAAAGTCAATTAATTTATAAATTAATAATGTTTGGAGAGGAAAGATATAAAGTATTTAGCAGCAACAGTGGAAATGGCAGATGCAATATACAATATTTTACATACAACAATAAGAGCGGTATATCCAAAGTATTATCCGAAAGAGGTAACAGACTTCTTTTCATATTACAGGAGTATACGTGTTACCAGATTAACAGAAACAAAAAGTTTGGCGAAAATGAATGGATTTGCCCGCTTGATCAGCGCATTGAAAAATATTTGCTGATGTCATGCTGTTTCGTAACTCTTTTCCCCAACAATGTAATGGCCTGTTTGGGGCATTGATTGATGCAGCGATAGCACATGGTACATTTATTTCCGGCGACAGCGGTACCACCGGCTGATTTGATATTTTTCATAGGGCATAGCTTTTCGCATAAATCGCATCCGACACATTTTGCAGGATCAATTTTCAATTTATCTGTGTAATATTTTGTCTTATGGTAAAAATACAACCTTTGTCCGAACAGTCCGGCAGCATGATACCAGATTCCTAATCCTTCCTGGGGAGGATTTCCGTTTTTGAGCCGTATAGCCGCTTTTTTGATTTTGCCTTCCGTATTTTCTATTAGTCTTAGATTCTTTTCATAAGTTCTCTTTAAAACTTTTTCATCACAAATATTGTCCGGCATCTTCAAGTGCAAACCGCCTGTTATAACAGCGCCGTATTTTTTTAACAGCCGTGCAAGAACTCCAGCTCCATCACCGCTGAAAAGCCCCATTGTTGCAATAATAAAAATCTTCTTTCCTTTCCAAAGTTCCCGGTTTGCGACGATATAATCGCGGAGTATTTTGGGAATATTACTGAATTGGACAGGGTAGCTGATTACTATTTCGCTGCTTTTTCTAATATGGGAAACAGATTCGCTTTGTTCTATGGAAAACGCGGAACTGTTTGGAGCGTATTCTTCTAAAAATTTATATAAGCAGTATTTGGAGTTGCCTGTACCGCTAAAATAGATTCCCGTCATTTGACTCCTCCTTGCAAGTATGTTTCGTACTCAACTCAATTCTATCATATCAGGAGTATGTATGCACGAAAGAAAAAAAGTGATATAATCAAATTTACAAATTTATACATGGTTTGGCGGTTTCAGTAATCAGGGAGGGAAATGAAAAATGTGGAAATGTCCAAAATGTGGCCGTACTTTTAAGAATACGAATCAGGATCACTACTGCGGCGAAGCGCCGGCGACCATTGAAGAATATATAGAACGGCAGCCGGAGCAGGTCAGGCCCCGCTTACGGCAGATAAACGATGCGGTCAGAGCCGCGATACCGGATGGAGTAGAAAAAATATCATGGAGTATGCCGACTTACTGGAAAAAACGGAATCTGATACAGTTTGCGGCTTTTAAAAAGCATATCGGCCTGTATCCGGGACCGGAGGCCGTGGAGGCATTTGCGGACAGACTGCGGGAATATAAGACAAGCAAAGGAGCGATACAGCTTCCCAACGATAAACCGCTTCCGCTGGAATTAATTGCGGAAATTGCAAAATGGTGTGAGAAGGAGTATGGATGCTCATGAATGACGATGTTTTATTTTTTTTTGACCAACATAGGGAAGCACTGCCTTTGTATGAAGCATTTGCAGACAGGGTGACGAAAGAGATAGAAAATGTGCGGATAAAAGTACAGAAAAGCCAGATTTCGTTTTATAATAAGCATTTATTTGCCTGTGTTTCTTTTGCAAAGATAAGGAAAAAGAAAGATTGCCCGGCGGTATATATTGTAGTAACATTTGGACTTGACCATAAGCTGGATTCGCCGAGGATCGAGGTAGCTGTCGAGCCTTATCCGGGGCGTTGGACGCATCATCTTATTCTGGCGGATGAGGGGGAGCTGGATGGTGAATTGATGTTGTGGATAAAAGAGGCGGCGGCATTTTCGAATCGAAAATAAATCCTGTAATCTTAATTCCGTACTCTTTCTTTTGCTATATTATACCACAAAAATATTTAAAAAACAAGACTGGTAACGGCTTTCGGGCGGTGGTATATTATGTGTTACCGTGAAAGAGAGAAGGAAAACTTAAGAGGATGGAGGGATGCTTTTGGATAAAAACTGGATGGATTTATGGCAGAAGCAGAATCAGCTGGCTAAAGTGCTGGAGACGAATCGGGTGACGGAGCGTTTCGGGCTTGTGTTGAGCGGACAAGAGGCGGAAATGATCGTGGAAGAACGGGCTAATGCGCTGAGGACACAGAGGAGGGTGGAGTTCGGAGCCGGGATCATACCGGAGATTATTTACGAATTTTGCGATTCGGATTTTATCGACCAGAGCAATTATGCCGCGACGTTGATCCGGCTGCAGGAAATCTTTTATCTGTATAAAAATGAGATGGAGGATGAGATTTCGGATGAAGAACTCCTGCATTTTATGAAAGAACAGTTTGAAGAGATCTGTTTCGGGGATCTGGATTATCTGGAAGGAACGTGCCTGAACATTTTTGCCCAGGCGGTTCGGGCAGGATATGATGGTTACAGGGCTTCGAAAGGATATGGAGAGTACGGGAAATTTGATGAAGTGAAAAGATGGGATCATGAACTGTATCTGGAAACATTGCGGGAGCTTTGCTGGAGGTAAATGCCGATGACTTATAAAATGGAAGAACTGCTTCCGGTAGTGGGGAAGCTGGCGGAAAAATACACTTCTTTTGAAAGCACGTCCGTTACTTACGAGAAGGCGGAACAACTGATGGGGGCTGTTTTGTATTGCATCAGGGAAACGGGCTTGCCGGGGCGGCATGAGCTGGCAGCGGACGGGGGAAGGACGGCGCAGCGGGCTTATGAGGACGGGCTGGCCTGTGTCGGAGAAAAAGTGAAGGCGGCATTGGATCTGTATAATAATGTCCTGCCGGAATTTGATAGTTATGAAAATTGCTGCTTATACGATACTTTTGTCAAAGCGCTGCCGGAGTTCTTTCAATGGTACGATATGAAGTTTGAACCGCAGAATACGATAGTGACGCTCGATTATCCCGTTCTGAAGGACTTGTCCGGCAGTACGGGAATTGATAAGGTTTATGAATTTATTGAGTGCATCCATCTGGAACAATCCTTTTTAAAAATATTTCCGAAAAACTATGTGACAAGAGTATTGGCGGGATACGATAAATATTATAAAGAAATGATAGATAATATTTGCGGGATCGTTTTTCTTTCCGTTCTTGGACATATGCTGATAAAGAAACCGTTATCGGAACCGGGATTGATAAAAGAGGATTATTTGCGGATGGAGGCGGTATTGACGGAGTTTGGCCCGGGGGAGACGGAGCAGTGGATGAGGAAAGCGGCGGAGGTGTTTGTCGGGGAAACTTGCGGAGGCGATGAAAAATTGCTGGAATATTTGTCCGGTTCTATCCCGGATTATGCCATCCGCGTGAAAGAAGCGGCGGGTAATGGTGTCCTGGAACGTATTATTTTATGATTTCATCGGGCAGACGAATGAGGAATGGTTTTGCAAGGCAATGTTAGTGATCTTTAGGAGATAAAAGGACTTCAGGCGCGCTGGAAAAGAAATAACCATGGAAAAGTCTGGGAGATATGATATAATAAGGAAGCGCACTGATGTGCGCGCAGGTAAGCAGCCTCGCGGCTGGTGACAAAGTACAATAGCACGAGAGATATTTTCGGACGATAGTAAAAAGGATGCAGGAGAGAGTGGCGCGTTATGGGAGAAAATCGGGAAGGCAAAAAACAAAAAGGGAATTTTATCGCATTTGAGGGCATTGACGGAAGCGGGAAAAGCACGCAGATCGGGTTATTGGCGGAACGGCTGAAAAAAGAAGGGGTCTGCTGCTATACAACGATGGAGCCGACCAATGCGCCCGTGGGTTCCCTGGTCCGCCAGGTTATGACAGGGAGGATTCGAATGGATAATAAGGCGATCGCAGCATTATTTGCTGCTGACCGCCTGGATCATCTTCTGAATGAAGTGGATGGTATCGCTTCTAAGATTGAGGAGGGGACAACGGTTCTGACTGACAGATATTATTTTTCTTCCTATGCTTACCATAGCGTGGATGTGCCGATGGAGTGGGTGATCAGGGCAAATGAACAGAGCGCTTTGATTTTAAGGCCGACGGTCAATCTGTTTATCGATGTGGATCCGGACACCGCTCTGGAACGCATTGCCAGGAACCGCTTTCACCAGGAATTATTTGAAAAAAAGTCCAGATTGGTAGAGGTCAGGGAAAATTATAAAAAGGCGTTCGATCTTCTGGCAGGAGAAGAAAAGTATACGGTAATTGACGGAAACCAATCCAGAGAGGCGATTGCGGATAATATATGGGAAGCGGTCAGAGGATATTTCGGCCTTTAGAATGCGGCGGCCTTCTTCTTTTCCATTGAGTGCAGTCCTTTTCCGTCAAAATGGATTTCCGCAGTATCCAGTATTTACATGTATAAAAGCCATGTGTTTCTATGGTAAAATGTTTTTATACATAAAATACACAGGAGGAGGGAACCATGGTTCAGGAAGCAAAAAGGGATGCGGAAATGGAAAAAGTCTACGGAGTATTTGAGGGGTATATTAAGGCAAGTCCTTATATTGAATGGCTTTGGTCCGAAAAACTTGGATATATCCTGATGCAGATCGAGGCGAAAGGACAGGAGGTTGTGGAAAGCAGAGTAGTAATGGATGCCGGCGGTTTTTGCAGGATTTTGTTTCATGAAGTCGCAGAAGATGTGCTGCGGAAGCGGAACAGCGAACATACATCTTATGAGGCGGATGATTTGGAAAAGCGTGAGATTGAAAAAGCGTTGAAGCCCTATATCGACCGGCTGCCCGAATACAGGGATTGCTGCCGGGGATTGCTATAAGGGCGGCGGATTTTTTCACACAGGGAAATTTCTGTAAGTTTGTCAAACATATGTTACACCGACCGCAGATAATCTCTTAATACCTGATTCGGAGTTTTCCACCCCAG
>ERZ808035.1134-NODE-1134-length-15813-cov-3.600534_pt1 | contig 15813 bp, 15 predicted proteins | sample MGYA00380189_ERZ808035 | MGnify/ENA primary metagenome ERZ808035 (study PRJEB31490, sample SAMN06133407) | mouse gut metagenome | isolation source: M5_1 | host: mice | place: China: Chengdu | collected 2015-05 ...
TTGAGATGAACGCCGACTGCATGGCGGTGCAGACCTTCATCGGGGCCCCCGGCGAGAGCCGCTCCCTGGAGCTGCTGGCCCGGACCGCCGACGCGGGCGGCCGGTACGGCATCCCCACCCTGGGGGTGGTGGCCGTGGGCAAGGAGATGGAGCGCACGGAGAAGTTTTTCCTGCTGGCAACCCGGGTTCTGGCGGAGAACGGGGCCAATGTGGTGAAGAGCTATTACTGCGAGGGCTTTGAACGGGTGGCCGCCGCTTGCCCCGTTCCCATTGTCATCGCGGGCGGAAAAAAACTGCCGGAGGCGGAGGCCCTGGAGATGGCCTACCGGGCCATCCGGGACGGGGCCCGCGGGGTGGACATGGGCCGGAACATCTTCCAGTCCGACTCCCCCGCCGGCATGGCCCAGGCCATCGGCAAGGTGGTGCACGAGGGCTATACCCCCGGGCAGGCCTATGAGGTGTACCAGGAGGTAAAAAGCCGGCGGCAGGCATAAAAAAGAAGGGCCCCCGGGAGGGCTCCGCACGGCCAGTAATACACAGGCTCCGCCTGTTATGAGGAGGAAACCATCATGTCCGCTGAGTATATGCACATCGGCATCCCCATCACCAACCGCAAGCCCGGCATGGTCTACAACGAGGGGGCCAAATTCTGGGTGAGCCGGGTGGACGACTACGATTACAAGATCGAGTACCTGAAATTTGAGGAGGGCACCCCCTTCCCCGAGGCGATCCACCGCCACCCTCACGTGGCCTACAAGGTGGACGACCTGGAGAAGTACGTGGCCGACGCGGACGGCGTGATCTGCGGCCCCATGGAGGCCAACGAAAAGGGGGACCGCCTGGCCTTTGTCTGGAAGGACGGGGCCATTCTGGAGCTGTATCAGGAGGCGTGACGGCGGGGGAAGCGCGACGCGGTGCGCACAGGGGCAGAACCCGATTGGGTTCTGCCCCTGATTGTCTGCCGTCTTTTATGGATGGACGGGAGGGCGCTCCCGCCCGGATGCCCGCTATTCCATGCCGTGAAAGTAGCAGGCCGTCCCGTCGCCCTGGGGCCGGATATCGGTAAGGGTGCCCCGGTAGTGGCGCAGGTAGACCGGCCGGAAGGGGTGGCCGGCGCAGGCGGCCTCGTTCAGCTCCACCCCCAGGCCGGGGCCGCCGGGGATGCGGATGGCCCCGTCGTGGAATTCCACCGCCTCGTTGGTCAGCTGCCGCCGCCAGGCCACGTCGGTGAGCATAATTTCCAGAATGGCGTAGTTGGTTGTGCAGCCGGCCAGCTGAAGGCACGCGGCGTTGGCCACGGGCCCGCTGGGGTTATGGGGAGCCATGCTGATGTAGCACGGCTCCGCCATCGCTGCCATTTTCTTCACCGCCAGGATGCCGCCGCAGTGGCTCACATCGGGCTGGAAGAAATCGGCGCAGCCCCGCCGCAGGAAGTCATGGAACTGGCTCAGGGAGTAGATCCGCTCTCCCGCGGCGATGGGCACGGGGGAGCGGCGGTGGACCTGGGCCAGCGCGTCCAGGCTGTCCGGCGGAACCGGCTCCTCAAAAAACATGGGCTCATAGGGGGCCAGGGCGGCGGCCACCCGGACGGCGGTCTCCACATTGAAGCGCCCGTGGCCTTCGATCATCAGGTCCACGTCGTTTCCCACGGCCTGGCGGACCGCCGCCACACAGTCTATGGCCTGGGCGAACTGGCGGCGGTCCAGGGTGAGGTAGGCGGAGCGGAAGGGGTCCCATTTCAGCGCCCGGACGCCCTTGGCCACGGCGGCGCGCGCCCTGGCGGCGAACTCCTCCGGGGTGTCGGCCCCGGCGAACCAGCCGTTGGCGTACATTTTGATCTCGTCCCGGACCGCGCCGCCCAGCAGGGCGTGGACCGGCATTTGGCAGGATTTTCCCAGAATGTCCCACATGGCCATCTCCACCGCGCTGATGGCGCTCATCAGCACGGGCCCGGTCCGCCAGTAGGACTCCCGGTACATCATAAACGTGTGCTTTTCAATGAGGCGGGGGTCCTGGCCGATGAGGTAGTCCTTCAGATCCTCCACCGCCCCCAGCAGGGCGCGTTCCTTGTATTCCAGGGTGCCCTCCCCAACGCCGGACAGGCCGGAGTCGGTTTCCAGCTTGACGAATACGAAATTGGTGCGGTAGACGTTGACAACAAATGTTTTGACCTGGGTGATTTTCATGGCGGTGACGTCCTCCTTGCTGAATGATTTGTGCCGGCCCTGAGATACGCGGCGGCAGTCCTTGACGGGGGATGGAGTTTGCCGGTATAATGGTGGAGCCCGCTCCTATACAGAACATGAGCAGATTTGATGCCAAACCCCGTGTTCCCACCGCGTAATGGAGGCAGAAATGAAAAAAATTGCCATCGTCAGCAATATTCCCCTGACCGCGGACAACCACAAGGTTGTGCTGGAAAGCATCTTCCCGAATACATCCATCGAGGTGTTCCCGGTGTCCGAGACCCATGGGAGGCGGATTCACGCTGACGCCGCGCTGGTCACCGCCATGGACATCGTGCCCTACGCGCAGAAGTACCTGACGCCCGGGGCGGCGATTGTCCAGTGCGGCTACACCCTGCTGAAGGAACAGCTGGAGGCCATCCGCCGCCTGAGCCGCGGCGGGCCCGTCACCGTGGTGCATGAGAACCGCAGGGCGGCCATGACCCGGCGCATTCTCCTGCAGCGGCTGGGGCTGGCCCCGGACAGCCTCCAGGTGTGGTATCCCGGCCTGGGGGAGGAGCGGCTGACGGGCCCCATCGTGCTGTTCAGCAGCGTGCCCCTGCCCCAGGGGAGGCAGGCCGACTACCAGGTGCGCGGGCGGATGCTCAACGCCTCCTCCATCTTTGAGCTGGCCCTGTGCCTGGGAATTCACGACATCACCTCCGTACCCGCCTTTGCCTCCTACTGCCGGCGGGTGTGCACCCAGTTCAGCCCCTCCATCGACGACCTCTCAGTCAGCGAATTTGACACGATGGTGGGCAACGAGGCCCCGCAGCGGGGTCTGGTGGCCTTTACGCAGACCCTGACCATCTTTTACTGCGACGCGTACGCGGCGTCGCTGATGGGCAGGCCGCCCCGGGAGCTGATCGGCCGCCGGCTGTTCGACGCATTCCCCTTCCTGCGCTCCTGTGAGATCCACCGGGGGGACGAGGCGCGGGAGCAGCTGGTGGTCCAGGAGGGGAAAACCTATGCGGTCAAGCTCAACCAGGTGGTCCAGACGGGGCGGGAGACCGGCTACCTCCAGATCTCCGACTACTGGGCGGAGGAGCAGCGCCAGGGCAATCTGCGCCGTCAGGTTTCCGACAGCAGGTCCAAGGCGAAGTACACCTTCCGGGACATTGTGGGCGCCAGCGCCAAGCTGGGCGAGTGTAAAAAAATCGCCCAGCGGATGGCGGCCTCCAGCTCCAACGTGCTGATCACCGGGGCCACCGGCGTGGGCAAGGAGCTGTTCGCCCAGTCCATTCACAGCGCCTCGCCCCGCAGCCGGCAGCCCTTTGTGGCGGTCAACTGCGGAGCCATTGTGGAGAGCCTTCTGGAGAGCGAGCTGTTCGGCTATGAGAAGGGGGCCTTTACCGGGGCCAACCGGAACGGGAAGCAGGGGCTGTTCGAGCTGGCCCACAAGGGCACGCTGTTTTTGGACGAAATCGGGGAGATGCCCCTGCACCTTCAGGTCCGGCTGCTGAGGGTCCTTCAGGAGAAGGAGGTGGTCCGGGTGGGGGGCGACACGGTGATCCCGGTGGACGTGCGGGTCATCGCCGCCACCAACAAGGATATCCCCCAGATGATACGCCGCCGGGAGTTCCGAAGCGACCTCTTCTACCGCCTGAATGTTCTGCCCCTCTATATCCCGCCCCTCCGGGACCGCCGGGAGGATATCCTGCCCCTCTTTGACTATATCCGGCAGAAGCTGAACGGGTCCTTCACCCTGTCGGAGGAGGCGCGGGAGCACATCCGCGCCTATTCGTTCCCCGGCAACGTGCGGGAGCTGTCCAACTGTGTGGAATATCTCTCCAACCTGGGGCTTCCCGTGATAGAGGCCGCCGACCTGCCCCCCTATCTGCAGGGCGGCGGGGAGGAGCTGGACGGCCCGGAGCCTGAGCCGGCCCGCGTCTGCCCCGGAGCGGACCTCCCGCCCCAGGGCGCTTCCGTCCTGGAGGCGGTGGCGGCCATCAACGCCGCCGGGATCGGGGCCGGGAGGCGGAGCATCCGCGCCTATCTGGCCAACCGGGACCTGTGGCTGTCCGAGGCCCAGGTGCGAAAGCTTCTGCTGGAGCTGTCCCAAATGGGCCTGGTATCGGTGGAACGCGGAAGGGGCGGCGTGCATTTGACCCAGCAGGGAAGCTACTATGCCGGGGAGCGGTCCGGCCTCTGACGGGCCCCGGCGGGGTGGACCCAGTGCGCGCTCCATTTATCCCATTTTGCGCGAAAAAGGGATAAATGGGGCGCGCTGCTTGTTGCCGGACCGCCGCCGTCCTCCGGGAGCGGCGGCGGTCCGCGGCGCCGGGGGGCGCGGGGCTGTGCGCCGCGGCGGGGAAAAGGGCCCGTTTCAAGGGAAAATTTTGACCGTCCGCCATAATTGGCATTGGTTTTGCTAATCTATATAATTGCGGGAAAAAACCACCCGCGCCCTGCCCGGCCCGGGAGGGACGGAGCAAATGAAAAGGAGAGAAAGAACGTGAAAAAGAACTTGCGTAAAACCTTGGCTCTGCTTTTGGCGGGGACTCTGTCCTTCGCCCTTCTGTCCGCCTGTGCCGGAAACCCGCCGGCCGCCTCCGACCCGGGGGGAAGCCAGTCCCAGTCTCCCGCAGGCAACTCCCAGGCGCCCGGAGGGGCGAGGGACTCCGCCACCCTGGCCACCAGCGGCGAGCCCACCCGGTTTTTCCCCTGCGGCGCCGAGGGCTCCAACGGCAACGACTATCTGGTGCTGAACAACGTCTACGATACGCTGGTATTCCTGGACGCCGACGGCTCCCTGAAGCCGTGCCTGGCGGAGACGTGGTCCGTCTCTGAGGACGGGCTGTGCTACACCTTCAACCTGCGCGGCGGCGTCAAGTTCCACGACGGCAGCGACATGACCGCCGAGGACGTGGTGTACACCTTCGACCTGTCCGTGCAGAACTCCACGGGCAAGGCGCTGATCATCAACTACGACCACGCCGAGGCGGTGGACGACAGCACGGTGAAGATTTACCTCACCGACCCTTACGCGGCGTTCCTCAACGGCTGCGCCTCCCGGGCCGGCGGCATCATCAGCAAGGCGTACTATGAGCAGGTGGGCGCGGAGGGCTATCAGAAGGCCCCCATCGGCACCGGCCCCTATCAGTTTGTCTCCGCCGTCAGCGGCGACACCATCACGCTGAAGGCCTTCCCCGACTACTGGAACGGTGAGGCGGCCATAAAGAACATCTATATCAAGACCATGACCGACGCCTCCACCCAGATCATCGCCCTGGAGAACGGGGACATCGACGCCATCCGCTCCCCCTCCATCAGCAGCTGCCTCAATCTGAACCAGGCCAGCGGCGCCACCTGGGCCAGCGGCGACTCCGCCGGGCGCGTGACCCTCCACATCAGCTCCAACGCGGGCCAGCCCGGGGAAAACGACGATTTCCGCCGGGCGGTGCAGTACGCCATCAACAAGGATGACGTGATTCTGGGCGCCACCGAGGGCTATGCCACCCGCATCGACATTGATATGTGCCCCTCCTATTCCGGCCACCCCGAGGGCTACAAGGTGGTGGAGCAGGACGTGGAGAAGGCCAAGGAGTACCTGGCCGCCTCCGGCTATCAGAACCAGGAGTTCCAGATCATCGTGGAGGCCGGAACTGTGAGCGATACCGCCGCCCAAATCATTCAGGCCCAGCTGATGGAGATCGGGATCAACTGCAAAATCAACGCGGTGGACACCCCCACCTTCAACGACATGTGGTACGCCGGAACCTACGGCGGCATGATCCGGACCACCAGCAGCTCCCTGCTGGACGCCGACGGCTTCCTCAACTTCTTCATGGCCACCGAGGCCAACTACGCCCAGACTCTGAACAACCAGCACGCCCGCACGAAGGAGATCTATGACCTGGGCATGGAGGCCCGCAAAGCCCAGGGAGACGCCCGGAAGGAGCTCTACCTCCAGATGGTGGACATCTGCACCGACGAGGCATACGAGGTGCCCCTCTTTGCCGGCACCAGCACCATGGCCTACCGCGCCGACCTGCAGGGCGTCAAAATCTATCCCCTGGGCGTGGTGTACTTCTACGACTGGTCCTGATCCAAGGAGCCCCTGAAGTCCGCTTGAAGCATTGACCAATACGGCCGTCCCCGGACCCGGTGAAGCGATCCGGGGCGGCCCGTTATTCCGGGAGGGAAGAACTTGCAGAAGAACTTGCTGAAATATATTTTAAAGCGCCTGCTGCTGCTGATACCAGTGGTGCTGGGCATTACGTTTATCATTTTCATTGTGCTGAACCTGGCTCAGGGCGACCCGGCGGTGATGATACTGGGCCAGGACGCCACGGCGGAGGCCCTGGCCGCCAAGCGGGCGGAGCTTGGGCTGGACAAGCCGCTGGTCGTTCAATATGTCAACTATATTCTGGGGGTGCTGCGCGGGGACTTCGGAACCTCCTGGCTGGGCGGCTATGAGGTTCTCCCGGAATTCCTGCACCGTATTCCCTATACCATTCTGCTGGGCTCCCTGTCCATGTTTGTGGCCTGCATCATTGGCATTCCTCTGGGCATTATCGCCGCCATCCGCCAGTATCATGTTGTGGACTACGCGTCCCTGGCCCTGGCGCTGATTCTGTTCTCCCTGCCCTCCTTCTGGTTTGCCATGATGGGGCAGATCCTCTTCTGCCTGGTTTTGGACTGGCTCCCCGCGTCCGGCGTCGGCTCTCTGGCCCACTTTGTGCTGCCCTCCATCACCCTGGGGGCGAACATTCTGGCCTCCCAGCTGCGCATGACCCGCACCAGTATGCTGGATGTGGTCAAGCAGGACTACATCCGCACCGCCCGGGCCAAGGGTGCGGACGAGCGCAGGGTGGTGGTCCACCACGTGCTGCGCAACGGGATGCTCCCGGTGGTCACCCAAATCGGTATTTCCTTCGCCTCCTGCATGGGGGGCTCGGTGATCACGGAGACGGTGTTCTCCATCCCCGGGATCGGCTCGCTGCTCATCAACGCGGTGAAGGGCCGCGACGTGCCCGTGGTGATGGGGACGCTGATTTTCATCGCCGTGTTCGTGGGCGTCATCAATCTGATCGTGGACATCATCTATGCCCTGATTGACCCGCGGGTCAAGCTGACGGCCTGAGGGGGAGGTGCCTTATGAGGAAAAAGAAAGAAGCCCCGGCCAAGACGGGGAGCGGGCGCAGCGTGTGGGGCATGGTCTGGTTCCGGTTCCGGAAAAACAAGCTGGCCATGGCGGGGCTGTTCCTGCTGCTGCTCATGATGGCGGCCATTCTGGCCGCGCCCCTCTACGTACCCTATGACCAGGTGGTCAAGCAGAACATTGTGGAAAAGTTCACCGCCCCCTGCGCCGAGCACTGGTTCGGAACCGACCAGTTCGGGCGGGACCTCTTTGCCCGGATTGTGTACGGCGGACGCATCTCCCTGTTTATGGGGCTGGGAGTGGTGGCCATCTCCTTTGTGGCGGGCTGCGCCCTGGGCGGCGCCGCGGGCTACTTCGGGGGCAAGGTGGACAGCGTCATCATGCGGTTTGTGGACATGTTTATGGCTATCCCGGCCATGCTGCTGTCCATGGCGGTGGTGGCCGCCCTGGGCACCGGCGTGGACAAGCTGCTGGTGGCCCTGTCCGTCTCCCAGATTCCGCGCTTCACCCGGGTGGTGCGCTCCTCCATCATGACCCTCCGGGGCCAGGAGTTTGTGGAGGCGGCCAAGTGCTGCGGCACCAGCTCGGCCCGCATCATTATGAAGCATATTCTGCCCAACGGCATGGGCCCGGTGATCGTCTCCGCCACGCTGACCCTGGGACAGGTTATCCTCAGCATCGCGTCCCTGGGCTTTTTGGGCATCGGCGTCTCCTCCCCCACGCCGGAGTGGGGCACCATCCTCTCGGAAAACAAGATACACATCCGGTATCATCCCTATCTGGGCCTGATTCCCGGGATCTGCATCGCTCTGGCGGTCATGGCGGTGAACTTCATCGGCGACGGGCTCCGGGATGCCCTGGACCCCAGGACTAAGAATTAAAAGGGGCACTTTGATATGGATAAAGGATTGAAAACGGCCGATGGCCGGGAGGTTCTGCTGGAAATCCGCGATCTCCATGTGGAGTATGACACCGACGACGCCGTGGTCCACGCCCTGAACGGCCTGGACCTGACCCTCCGCCGCGGGGAGAAGCTGGGGCTGGTGGGAGAAACCGGCGCGGGCAAGACCACCATGGCCCTGTCGGTCCTGCGGCTCCTCCCCCAGCGGGTGGGGAACATCACCCAGGGCAGTATTATCTACGACGGAACAGATATTTTGAACGCGTCCCCCAAGGAGATGCTGGCCCTGCGGGGCGCCCGGATCTCCATGATATTCCAGGACCCCATGACCAGCCTGAACCCTGTGATCACGGTGGGAGATCAGGTGCTGGAGGTGCTGAAGCTCCACTTCCCGGAGATGTCCCGGGAGGAGCGGGACGCCAGGGTGGACGAAATCATGAAGATGGTGGGCATCCCGCCCAGCCGGAAGGGGGAATACCCCCACCAGTTTTCCGGGGGGATGAAGCAGCGCATTGTGATCGCCATGGCGCTGGTATCCGAGCCGGAGCTGCTGCTGGCCGACGAGCCCACCACCGCGCTGGACGTGACGATCCAGGCCCAGATCCTGGAGCTGATGAAGCAGCTGAAGGAAAAGCTCAATTCCGCCATGGTGCTCATCACCCACGACCTGGGGGTGGTGGCGGAGTTCTGCGACACCGTGGCCATTGTCTATGCCGGCGAGGTCATCGAGCAGGGCAGTGTGGAGGATGTCTATGCCCGCAGGGACAACCACCCCTATACGCAGGGCCTGTTCAACTGCATCCCCGACCTCTACACCACCGCCGACCGCCTGCAGCCCATACCCGGCTTTATGGCCGACCCCACCGACCTGCCCCAGGGGTGCAGCTTTGCCCCCCGCTGCCCCTACTGCGCGGAGCGGTGCCGGAAGGAGAGCCCGAACATGTATCTGCGGGGGAGCCATGGCATCAAGTGCCACCGGTTCTCCGGCGAGGAGGTGGAGTGAAATGGCGGTCCCTCTGATTGAGACCAGAAATTTAAAGAAATACTTCAAAACCCCCGCGGGCCTGCTCCACGCGGTGGACGACGTGAGCTTTCAGATTCAGCCCGGCGAGACCCTCGGAGTGGTGGGCGAGTCCGGCTGCGGGAAATCCACCCTGGGGCGGACGGTCCTGCGCCTGCTGGAGGCCACGGAGGGGGAGGTCCTGTACAAAGGGGAGAATATCCTGAAATACTCCAAGCGGGACATGAAAAAGGTCCACCTCAATATGCAGATGATCTTCCAGGACCCGTTCACCTCTCTGAACCCCCGGCTGTCCATCAGCAGCATCATCGCGGAGCCCATCAAGGTGTGCGGCACGCTGAAGGACAAAGGGGCGATGCAGGAGAAGGTGCGGGAGCTGATGGAGGTGTGCGGCCTGCCGGAGCGCTATGTGAACACCTATCCCCATGAGCTGGACGGGGGACGACGCCAGCGGGTGGGTCTGGCCCGGGCGCTGGCGGTGGACCCGGAGTTCATCGTCTGCGACGAGCCGGTGTCCGCCCTGGACGTGTCCGTCCAGGCCCAGATTCTCAATCTGCTCATGGACCTTCAGGACAGCAAGGGCCTGTCCTACCTGTTCATCACCCACGACCTGTGTGTGGTGCGGCACATCAGCACCAACATCATGGTCATGTATATGGGGAAGGTGGTGGAATACGCCCCCAAGGACGAGCTGTTCCGGCACCAGGCGCATCCGTACACCAAGGCGCTGCTGTCCGCCATCCCCACCACCGACCTGTCGCGCCGGAACCGGGAGCGCCGCGCGCTCACCGGCGAGGTGGCCAACCCCATCAACCCGGCCCCGGGCTGCCGGTTCGCGCCCCGGTGCCCCTACGCCACCCAGCGGTGCAAGGAGCCCCAGGAGCTGAAGCAGGTGGCTCCGGGACACTACGCCGCCTGCACGATGTGCCAAGAGTAAGGAGGAAAGACGTTTGGATATCTATGAGAGAATGAAGGAGCTGGGCATTGAGCTGCCCGAGGCGCCGCCGCCGGTGGGCCTGTTCCTGCCCGCCCGCCAGGTGGGGAGCCTACTGTTTGCCTCCGGGCAGGGGAGCTTTTACAAGGACCGCCGCATTGAGGGCAAGGTGGGCGGCGGCGTGACCCTGGAGGAGGGACAGCTGGGCGCCCGCTACTGTATGCTCAATATGCTGGCGGCGCTGGACGCCCATCTGGGGGACCTGAACCGCATTCGGCGGGTGGTCAAGCTGCTGGCCTTTGTGTCCAGCGCTCCGGACTTTTACCAGCAGCCCGCCGTAGTCAACGGGGCCTCCCAGCTGCTCATCGACCTTTGGGGGGAGGAGGGCCGCCACGCCCGCTCCGCCATTGCGGTCAACACCCTTCCATCCAACCTCAGCGTGGAAATCGAAGCTATTTTTGAACTGAGAGATTGAATCAGGGAACCTCTTGAAAGGGAGAATCAGTATGTCTATGACCGGAAACGCCCTGGGCTTTCGATGCGACTCCTGCGGGGCGCAGGTGGACCTGCGCCGGCAGGTCAACCTCTGTCCCCACTGCGGCGGCCTGCTGGAGGTTCAGTACGATTTGGAGGGCCTGAAGCGGTCGGCGGGCCTGTTCCGCAGCTATACCCGCAGCTCCATCTGGCGCTACCGGGACTTTATGCCCCCGGTGGCCGACCAGAACATTGTCACCCTGGGCGAGGGCGGCACGCCCCTGGTAAAATCCAAGTATTTGGGGCCCTCGCTGGGGGTGGAGAACCTCTACTTTAAAAACGACACCCTGATGCCCACCGGCAGCTTCAAGGACCGGGGCTATTCCCTGGCCATCAGCTACGCCATGGACATCGGGGTGAAGCGGGGCATTACCTACAGCTCCGGCAACGCCGGGGCGTCCTTCGCGGCGTACAGCGCCCGGGCGGGCTTCCCCGGGGTGGTCATGGTGGAGTATCAGGCCAGCCCGATGAAAAAGACCATGATCATGCTCTACGGGGCCAACGCCGCGGTGCTGAATTTCGACAATTTCGCCCAGATTGAGGCCATGCTGGACGAGGCGGTGACAAAACTGGGCTGCTACTCGTTTGTCAATTTCATCAACCCGATCCGCCACGAGGCCATGAAAACCTACGCCTATGAGATTTACGGCGAGCTGGGCCGGGTGCCCGACTACAGCTTCCACCCCATGGGCACGGGCGGGGGCGTATGGGGAACCTGGAAGGGCTATAACGAGCTGGCGGCCATGGGCGTCACCGACCGGGTGCCCCGGATGGTCCCCGTACAGCCGGAGGCGGTCTGCTGGCTGAAGCGCGCGGTGGAGAGCGGGGCCGAGACCGCCGAAATGTACGGGGACAGCACAAAAACCATCGCCCAGAGCATTTCGGGCAACAGCCCCCTCCAGGGGGGCCGCCGCCTGCTCCAGGCGGTGCGGGAGTCCGGGGGCATGGCCATGGCCGTCAGCGACAGCGAGATTATGGAGGCCATGGTGGACCTGGGCCACGAGGGCATCGGGGCCGAGCCCTCCTCCGCCGCCGCGGTGGCCGCCTTCAAGCAGGCGGTAAAGGCGGGGAACATCCGCTCCGGCGATACCGTGGTCTGTGTGATCACCGGCACCGCCTTCAAGCAGCCGAGCGTGGTGGAGCAGATCTCGGCCACCCCCAAGTACACCATTCAGGCCGACGTGGGCGAGCTGGAAAAGCTCCTTTCCAGCCTGAGCCTGCTGTGAGAGGGGCGGCAATGGAACAGCTTCCTGTACAGGCGTTTGACGCCGGGACCCAGACGTTCCGGCCCGCCCTGCTCCACCTGGAGGGGGACCGGTGCCTGGGCGTGGAGTACCGCCACCGGGGGGAGAGCGACTACTATTTGGCCCCCGGATTTATCGACAGCCACGCCCATATCTACCCGGGGGCCACCGACCTGGGAATTCCCGCCGACCGGATCGGCCTGTCCACCGGCGTGCATCTGGTGGTGGACGCGGGCAGCGCGGGCAGCACCAGCTTCCCCTGCTTCCGGGATTACGTGGTCCCCACCTATCAGGTGGAGGTCCGGGCCTTTCTCAACATCAGCCGGATTGGCCTGATTACCAAGCAGCCGTACTATGACCGGCGGAACCTGGATCTCAAAGCGGCCGTCCGGTGCCTGCGGGAGGACGGCGGCGGCCTGCTGCTGGGGATCAAGGTGCTGTCCAGCGGCCTCATTGTGGAGGACGCCGGGATGGAGCCCATGCGCACGGCCATGGAGGCGGGTCAGGCCCTGGGATGTCCCGTCATGGCCCACCTGGTGGAGGGGCCGCCCTCCAACGGGGAGACGATGGCCCTTATGCGGGCGGGGGACATCATCACGCATGTGTTCCACGGGGCCCCCAATCTGGCCGCCAATCAGAGGGCGGGGACCGGCCCCGACCCCCGGTACTGCAGCCTGAGCAACGTGATGTGGAACGAGGATGGGACGCCGGCTCCTCCGCTGGAGGCCGCTCTGGCCCGGGGAGTGTTTCTGGACGTGGGCCACGGGGCCGCCAGCCTGGACCAGACGGTGGCCCGGGCCGCCATCGGCGCCGGTGTGCGCAATTTTTCCATCAGCACCGACGCCCACATCCGAAATGTGGAGGACCGGGTCCGCAGCCTGCCCCATACCATGGGAAAATTTCTGGCGCTGGGGATGAGTCTGGCGGAGGTGACCGCCTCGGTCACGGTGATTCCGGCCCGACAGCTGGGGCTGACGGACTGGTGCCGCGGCCTTGAGCGGCGGGCCACCCTATTCCGGGTCCGGCCCAGAACTCCGGAGGACCCGCCCTTTCTGGACGCCTACGGGACGGAGATTCCGGGGGATCAGGTGATAGAGCCCGCCGCTGTTGTGCGGGAGGGAGTGCTCCGCCGCACAGGTCTGGCCCCGAGGGGCTGAATCAGCGCACGCAAATTTCATCAGAGGCTCCTCAAAACGCCGGACGGCGGCACGCGATGCAAGCGTGCCGCCGTCCGGCGTTCCGGGCCGTTCAGGGCTTCCGCCCGGAGGCGCTGGGTATGCCCAGCTCACTGCGGTATTTCGCCACGGTACGGCGGGAGATGGGGCAGCCCCGCCGGGCCATCTCCTCGCAGAGCTTCTGGTCGGACAGGGATGTGCGCTCCTCCTCCACCAGCTTGCGGAGAAGAGCTTTGGCCATCTCCGGGGAGACGGCGTCGCCGCCCAGAGCCCTGGAAAAAAACCAGCTCAGCGGATAGATTCCCCAGTTGCACTGGAGGTACTTGTCCCGCACCGTCCGGCTGACAGTGGACTCGTGGACGCCCAGGGCCCGGGCCGCGTCCCCCATGGTTAGGGGGACCAGATGCCCGCACCCCAGCCGGAAAAAGCCGGCCTGCCGCTCCACGATCCACTGTGCGCACTGGAGCAGCGTGTCCCGGCGCTGCTGTATGCTGCCGACCACCCATTTGGCCTGACGGGCCCGCTCCGTCAGATAGTTCCGGACCTCCTGTTCCCCCGTCTCCCGCAGGAGCCTGCCATAGTAGGCGCTGAGGCGCAGCTGAGGCAGCGTGGAGTCGTTGGCGGACACATCAAAACGGTCGGGATAGACGGTTACCACAATATCGGGGGTGATGTAGGCCAGATTTTCCGGGGCGGCAAACCCGGAGCCCGGCTTGGGGTTTAGGGAGCGGATCAGCTCGCAGGCGGTGCGGACCTCCCGCTCCGGGGCGCCCAGCGCCCGGCTGATCAGCCCGTATCGCCGGTGGGCCAGCGCTTCCAGATGGTCCTGGACGATCTGAAGGGCCAGCCGGTGGTCCCCCTGCCTGCGTTCCAGCTGGAGCCGCAGGCACTCGGACAAATCCCTGGCCCCCACGCCGGCGGGGTCCGCGGCCTGCAGCTCGATGAGCGCCCGGGACATGACCGCCGGGCTCAGGCCGGAAGCCCGGATGAGCTCCTCCATGTCCTCCTCCAGATAGCCGCAGCCATCCAGCCGGTCCACCAGGAACTCCACGCCGGCCATAACCTCCGGCTCCAGGCAGATTCCGAGAAACTGGGAGAGAATATAGCGGGAGAGGCTGTTTTCATCATCCAGGAAACAGCCCAGGTTGGACAGGGCGTCCCCCCGGGCGCCCTCCGCGTCCTGGGCGTGGTAATAGAGGTTCTGGCTGTCGCTGGCGCGGAGCCATTCCAGCTCCCGGGCCGCGTCCGGCAGCTCCAGGGGCTTTTCTTCGGATTCCTGTAGCTCCAGCATGGGGTTTTCCTGAAGAATCTCCTCCACGTATTCCCGCAGCTCCTGTATCCCCATCTGGAGAACCTTCATGGACTGGATCATCTGGGGGGAAAGGGTCTGCTGCTGCTTTTGATCCAACTGCAATTCCACAAAAAACCTCCTTTCCGCCGTGGCGAACCGGTCTGGGCAGACCGCGTTTGCCGAATCCATCCGCAGCCTCCCGGGCATATGCCGCGGAGCGCTGCGGTAAAGGGACAAAAAGGGCCGGACCGCCGCCGGATCTGTCAACAGCCCCAATGAGACGTTCCTTGAAATTATATCACAGGGGGACGGAAAAGGCAATGGCGCAGAAAGGGGATGTGGGATTGCCTCGCTCCAGAAATGACGGCGGCGCCCCGGACCGGGCGGCTTGGCGGGGACCGGGGCGCCGGAGCGCCGTGCTACAGCTCCTTTGCGGTGCCAGTGGACAGTTCGGCAAACTGGCCGGGGGCGATTGCGGTGCCGGCCGGCAGCGGGGCGTTGGGCGTCTCTTTCGCCGCTTGATTGCCTCTGCCGCACCAGCGGCACGGAAAGTGACCTCCGCCACGGGAACATCGCCGGCGCAGAGGGCGCGGGCCAGAGGCGCGGCGTCCCGCTGGGGGTCGTGGAGCGTAATGACGGGAACGATCCCGATATTGGATATTTTTTCACTGATCTGATCCATGAAACCTTCCTCTCCGGCCTGCCGGACCCCTGTGTGCGGGGGCCCGGCAGGCCATTTCCATTACTTGTCGTAATCCAGGTACGCGCCCTTCATGGGGGAGGCGGCCAGCTCGAAGAACAGCCGCAGGGTGCCCCGCTTGCACTTCACGGGTTTGGGAGTCCAGCGCCGCTTCCGCTCCGCCAGGATGGCGTCCATTTCTTCGGGGGTTTTGCGCTCCCCCTTCACGCCCACGATGGCCAGAATGCGCTCCTTCACGTCCAGCTGGATCAGGTCGCCCTCCTCCACCAGGGCGATAGCCCCCCCGCCTGGGCCTCCGGGGAGCAATGGCCGATGACGGGGCCGGTGGAGGCGCCGGAGAACCGCCCGTCCGTGATCAGAGCGATGGACCGGCCCAGCTCCGGGTCGGAGGAGATGGCCTCGGAGGTGTAGAACATCTCGGGCATCCCGGAGCCCTTGGGGCCCTCGTAGCGGATGAACACTGCGTCGCCGGGCTGAACCCTGTGGTGGAGCACCGCGGTGGACCACCGGGAGATCCTGGACGCCGTCTGCGACCGGGACGGGGACCGGGCGGCAAGGACGATGGAGCGGCATATTCAGTACAACAAGACCATGCTGGAGGAGCTTGTCCTGGAGCTGAAACGGGAGAAAGCGGCGGAGGGATGACCGCCTGTCTATTTTATAAGCGCGCTTATGCCGTGATGG
>ERZ808035.1136-NODE-1136-length-15803-cov-13.146255_pt1 | contig 15803 bp, 12 predicted proteins | sample MGYA00380189_ERZ808035 | MGnify/ENA primary metagenome ERZ808035 (study PRJEB31490, sample SAMN06133407) | mouse gut metagenome | isolation source: M5_1 | host: mice | place: China: Chengdu | collected 2015-05 ...
AGGAGCAGGCGGCTGATGGCGGCGTGCTCGGCGGCTGATACGGTGAGGACGATGCTGACGCGGCCTGTGCGGCGGCGGCGGCGCTCGAGGAGGCCGATGACGGCGGATTCGCGCGGTGTGAGGGGCCGGCGGTACCAGCGGCGGAAGGGGTATGTGCTTGAATGTTTCATGATGCTGCAAAGTTACAACACGAAATACCCCTTGGAACTATGAAATGAACCACCCCCCGGTTCATTTCATAGCTAACAAATGTTAAAATCGGAGATAACTTGCTGTGGGATAGAGAGAAAAAATTTGCATTTTCGTTAGAAAAATTTTTATTTTGGGGGAAATTGCCAAGTGGGTGTTATCGATACAAAAATACAGAGATAACAAAAATAACAGATTGAATTTTTATTAGATACAAGCTCACCACTCCGTGGTTTACAGCTATGGGGCTTTATGCCACGTGTTCCGCTGCGCTACACACGTGGTTAATCATGAATTCGCGCGTCCCGCGCTCTTTCTTCTTTCGTTGATAGTTTATAGGGGATAGGTAAGAGGGCGCGGTGGGGGCTTATGTGGAGGCGGGCGCGGGTTGCTTCTGCTTTATGGGACAGGAATAAGTGGTAATAGCGGGGAGTATGAATGCAGAAAGAGCGCGCCGGGATGGCGCGCTCTTTGCGGGTATAGTGTAAGGGGGGATTATTCAGCTTTGTTCCAGGTGCAGTCGAGGAACTTGAACTCGCCGGGAGCTACGACTTCCCAACGTGCGGTCTCGGTGCGGTTGCTGCCGTCGTAGGTGCCGAATACGAGTGTGAGAGTAACCTGTACGCCGTCCATGGGAGCGAGGTCGGGATGGAACTTGGCGAGAACGGCGGGCATTACCTCTTCCTCGAAGCGTTTCTTCATGAGGGCCACAACCTCGGCATCGGACATGCCGGCATAGCCGTCGGGGTACTGTGCCACGGCTTTGTCGGCGCGCAGGTCGACATTGCCCTGATAGGCGGATGCGCCGGTGTAGTACTCGTTGTTGCCGAAGCTGGTGACATAACCGAAGCCGCTGGTGATGCTGGTGGAACCCAGGGGTACGTCGATGTTCTCATAAACCCAGTCGCAGCATGCCTGATAGTACTGCATGCTGAGTTCCTGGTTCTTGCCGATGGGGAGCGTGATTACGACGCTGGGGTCGGCAAGCCACTGGCCGTCCTTACGAACGAACTGGAGAGTAGTCTGCTCTATGCCGTCGTTCTCGGCCCATTCGGAGCCATCGTAGATGTACTGGCGGGCCACATAGCCGGTCTTGTACTCGTTGTAGACGACGTACTTCTGCGTGTCGGCCGTAGCGTAGGGATAATTAACCTTCAGGAAGATGGGCAGATTGGCGTCGGCCTGTGCGGCGGTAAGGGTGTTGTAGCGGCCGGTGATTTCGATGCACTGAGCGTCGCTGATGGCGATGACGTTGTCGGGTACGGACCACTTGCTGCCATCGAAGTAGAAGACGTCGGTGCTCTTGACGGAAGCGACCTCGGCAACGCGGGCAGGAGCCTTGGCAGGAGCTGCGGCGGCATCGGCGCTGACGTTGCTGACAAACGTGATGGCGCCGTCCTTCACCTCGTAGGTGGCGATGTAGGAGGCGGTGACGCCGGTGTAGGTCTTGTAAGTTACCTTGAAGACGTCGCCGTCGACCAGGTCGGTGTACTTCTTGCCGAGAGCATAGGGAAGCGACTGCTCCTTGAAGCGTGTGAACATGAGTTCGCTCACCTGCTCCTCGGTCATGCCCTCATAGCCGGCGGCATACTGTGCGATGGCCTTGCTGCCGCGCAGGTCGGCATTGACCTGATAGGCGGAGGCACCACTCCAATACTCGTTGTTGCCATAGCTGGTGACATAGCCCTCACCACTGGTGATTCCGGTGGAACCAAGGGGAACGTCCTGAGTCTCGAACACCCAGTCGACGATGGCCTGCCAGAAGGCTTTCAGCTCCTCGTCGTTGCGGTCGGCGCTGGCATCGAACTCGATGGTCTGCGGGTCACGGGCGGGCACGTCGGGCACATCGAAGACGGGGTCAGTGGCGCTGTAGTTGTAGTTCACGACCATATAGTCGCCGAGGACGGCTTCGGGCTTGAGAGCCTTGAGCAGGGCGGGGATGGCCTGCTTGGGAGCATGGGCGGGGCTGAGGGCCTCGGCATAATCCTCATCGCTGCCCCAGACCGTTTTGTAGTCGTCGGCGCTGAGAGTATAGCTACCTGCGGCATTGAGCTTCTCAAGCTCCTCGGGCAGTGCGTCGGCCTGATTGAAGGTTACCTTCACTGCCGAGCCGTCGTTGAGGGCGAAGTAGGCGAAACCGGAAGAAGCGAGGAAGGCAGGCATGTACTTTTCGGCGCTGATGGCGTCGGTGAAGCGCTTGAGCTTGCCCACATTGGCCAGTTCGTCCTTCAGTTCGTCTCCGGCGAGAGTCTTGTTTGCGCTGAGGCCAGCAAGGGTGGCGTAGTCGTCGTCGGTAAGCGTGTACTCGACAGTCTGCACGTCCTTGTTGATGTCCGGCATAGCGTCCTCAAAACCGTCGAGATAGTCTTTGTTCCAGCTGTTGTCATCGCAAGCGGTGAGTGCGAGGACGGCGGCAGCGGCTACAAACAGGGTTTTGGAAATATACTGTTTCATTTAAGTAGTCGGATTGAAAATTAGAAATTGAGACGTAACTTCATGGAGTAGGTGCGGCCGAAGCTGTAGAATACGAACTCGGCATTCTCCCATGTGCCGTCCTTGGTGAGAGGACTCTGACCGTGCGTGATGTAGTTGTAGTCGAAGAGGTTGTTCACGCTGCCGGAGATGACGGCGTCGAAGCCGGCCATCTTGAAGCGGTAGCTGGCGTTGAGGTCGGTGGTGTGTCCCCAGGGCATCTTCCAGGGCTGGGCGACGTCGAGAGGCTTGTTGAGAGTGAGGTTGTTGCTGTTCATGTACTGGTCGGCGTAGTTGCGTGCCTCGAATACCCAGTCGGCGCCGATGCGCATGCCGGGGAAGGGCTTGAATGTAACGCCGAGAGCGCCTGTGGTCTGGGGCGAACCGTCGACCTTGATATTCTTGTAGTTGAGGGTGGAGCTGGCGTGGTCCTCGGCGTAGATGCCCGAGGCGAGAGCACCGGTGATGCTGCCCTTCACGTTGGCAAGAGGCTGACCGAGAGAGTTGTAGTAGTAACCGGTGGCGTTGCTGACCCACTCCCAGTTGCCCATGGAGAGCATACCGTTGAGTTCAAACCAGTTGGCGGGCTTGACGGTGAAGTCGAGTTCGACGCCCATGTGGCGTGCGTTGATGCCCTGGAGGTTGAGCATGAAGCGGTCGTCGGTGCCGGATATGGCGCCGGAGCGCATGATGGCGCGGTCGAGCCACTTGGTGTAGTAGGCGTTGAGGGTGAGGGCGAAGATGCGGCTGGAGAAGCCGTAGCCGACCTCGAAGGAGTAGGTCTTCTCGTTGACAGCGTTATCGTTGATGATGTTGCTGGTGTTGTAGGCTGCGAAAGCGTTGGAGAAGAACGGAGCGCGGCTGATGTAGCCGGCGTTGAAGAACACGTTGTTGTGGCGGTCGATGTTGTAGTTGGCGCCGCCCTTGATCTGTCCGCCGAAGAAGTTGACCTTGTCGGACTTGCTGTGAGCGTCGTCATAGTAGAAATGGTCGTCGCGCCAGTATGTGGTGTAGGAAAGAGCGCCGGAAAGCACTACGTTGAGTTTCTTTTCGAGTGTGGTGTATTCCACCTGTCCGTAGATGCCTTCCTGCATGGTGTAGCCCTTGAAGTTGCGGTAGACGATGTCGCCTACGCCGAGGTGCTCGTACTTCCAGTTGGGGTCGGCTGCTGCGGCATTGTTGGCGGGGCTTACGCTCTTACGGTCGGCGTCGTCCATGAAGTATGCGCCGCTGTAGAGGTCGGTAATCTTGTTGTTATGGTCGCCTACATAGTAGCGGAGGTCGATACCGCCGGTGACGGCCAGACGGTCGCTGTTCTTAAGGTCCCAGAACTTCTTGTAGTTCGATACGAGTCCGTACCACTGGTGGCTGTTGTTACTCTTGCTCATCACCATGTTGGAGCCTGTGGTGCTGGCGGCGTTCATATCCTGAACCTTGCCGTAGTCGAAGGTGCCGTCAGGACGGCGGTAATTCCAGCTGAGCACTCCGGTGGTGCTGACTCCGTTCCATGCCGAACGATAGTCGGAAGTACGGCCCTGGCCGCTGAGTCCATAGCCGGAGGATATGGATGCGTAGATGCTGGTGGCCCATGACGAGGTGTTGTCAATCTGCCACATATGGCGCAGCGTGAACTGGGGCTTGTGGTAGACGTTGCGGTTGCTTGTGCGCTGGCGTCCTTCGTTGTCGAAGCCGTAGACGGGATTGAAGCGATAGGGGCTTTCGTCGCCCATGATGTTGCGGACGCCCTGCCATCCTTCTACGTTGAGGCCGCCGTAGGTCTTGTTGCGCTGGTCGTGCTCCTGAGGAGCGCCCATGCCGGTGAGCGAAATTTCGTGGCGGTCGTTGATGCGCTTCGACACGTTGAAGAACCAGTTGTATCCGCTGTAGGCTGTGCCCTGGATGTAACCGTCGCCCCAGCGGTGCGCGCCGAGGATGGTGACAGCCCAGCCGTTCTTCATGACGCCTGTGGAGAGCTTGAAGCCGTACTGGTTCATGCCGTCGTTGCCCATGCCGTACCAGATGCTGCCGCCTCGGTCGACGTCGAGCGTGCGGGTGGTGATGGCGATAGTGCCGCCGATAGAGGGTGTGGAGAGGATGCTTGCACCGAGTCCGCGCTGTGTCTGGATGTTGCTGGTGACGTCGCTGAGGCCGGCCCAGTTGCTCCAGTAGACATTGCCGTTCTCCATGTCGTTGACGGGCACGCCGTTGACTGTGACGGCCACCCACTGGCTCTTGAAACCGCGCATGCGAGTCTCAGCATCGCCATAGCCGCCACCCTGCTTATTGGTGTAGATGCCGGGGGTTGTCTTCAGGATTTCGGGGAATTCCTGCTGGCCGAGCTTGAGGTCGATGGTGGACTGGTCGACATTGCTCATAGCCACGGGAGTGACACGGGTCTTACCGATGGCCTGGGTGACGATGACGTCGTTGAGCACCTGGGTGTCGGTGGCAAGCTTGATGACGCCCATGTCTTTCTTGACGGGGTTCTCAACGCTCTTGAAGCCGATATAGCTGATTTTCACAGCCTTGGCGTTGTCGGGCACGGAAAAACTGAATTTGCCGTCGTAGTCGGTGACTGTGGCGACATTGGTTCCGGGCACTGTTACTGAGGCGCCGATAATCGGCTCATCCTGGTCGTCGACAACCTGGCCGGTGATTTTCACCGCCGCGCCGGCGCTCAAAGCAGCCATGCACGAAATCCAGATTGCACAAGTTAAGAGAAATAGTCTCTTCATACCTTTGTTGCTTGGATTAGAAATATGAATAATGAATGATTGGATGTCTACGGGCAATTTTTCCCATTATGCGCAGGCATAATGGAAAAAGAGGAGTACTCCTCGGGGTGTTGAGAATCGCTCATCGCCAGACACGTGGCGGGTTTCTAATTCCTTGTGTGCAACAAAGCGTTTAGAATTGTACCTTAGGCGCTTACAAGCGCTTCGGAGGGTGATGGCCTCCGTTATTCGGTGCAAAGGTAGCAATTTTTGGGCAAAAATAAAACTTTTTAACAAAGCAAGTTCCGTTTTGCGGGCGAAAGCCGCTATATTTGCACCGGTAAAAACCTCACATTATGATCAGATTCTATTCCCTATTGCTCCTGCTTTCGGCCGCATGCCTCGCAGAAGCGCGCACCGTAGTGGTGGACGGCACAGACGGCTCGCCGCTGGCGGCGGCATCCGTTTTCGACGCCGGAGGCGTAATGATTGACCTTACCGATGCCGACGGGGCGTTCTCGACGCCGCAGGCCGCATCAGTCCGCTGCATGGGCTACATGCCGGCCGCAGTGACGGCAGGCACGGACACCCTGCGCATGAGCCCGGCGCCCTACGAGCTGGAGGAGCTGGCAGTGCGCCCGGCCGACAGAGACGTGATGCGGATGGTATGCTACGTGCGCGAATACATGGGACTCGACACCGACTCCACGCAGATAGGCGTGTATGCCGACTATATGGTGGACTACATGCTGCCGCTGAAGAAGCTGAAGAAATTCAAGGAGAGGCGTACGCCGAGAGTCCTGCGCCAGCGCAACGTGATGAAGAGGATTACTCCCGGACGTCCGGACAGCATAGCGGCCAACGCCGACGCATCGGACATATCGTGGCTCACGCTTGCTACCCTGCCGGGCCATAAGGACGGCACGCCCGAGATGCTGCCCGACACGCTGCGGGGCCGCAGTGGCACCGCAACCGAGGCCGGCAAGCACGGACTGATGACAGTCTACAAAGTGACGCCCGAGAAGGTGACGGTGATGTGCGACCCTCTGGCCGACACGAAGGACCACCGGATAAGCCCGTGGATATTCAAGCTGTTCGGCATGACGGTCGATTTCAACGAGCTGAGCTCATTCGACGCATACGTGCCCAACGAACGCGGCGAGCTGCGCCCCGAGGACCTGCTGATGCGCACCTTCACCATGGAAGCACTCGGCCGCGGGAAGGTGTTCAAATGGGCCTTCGGCAGCAAGACGCCGATGCGAATGCGCTCTTACTTCGAGATATACCCGGTGGAACGTACCTACCTGAGCGTGGAGGAGGCGCGGGAGTGTGAGAAAGAAGTGCCGACGGCGACGGAGTTCGTCATCCCGGACTATGCGATGCCCCTTGACGCGGCCACTCTGGACATGATAGAAAAGGCAAAGAACCAATCAGCTGAAAAAGCGTTATGAAAAGAGTATTCATCTTTTTTCTTACAGCAATCGCCACAATGATTACAGTGAACGCACAAGACATAAAACTGCCGGCACCCTCGACCAGCGGCGGTCTGTCCATAAATGAAGCGCTGAACAGGCGCCGCAGCATCAAGGAATATGACACGGGCCGCGACCTCACCATGCAACAGATAGCCAACCTGCTGTGGGCCGGCGCGGGCATCAACCGCCCGGACGAGGGCCTCCGCACCAACCCCACGGCGCTGAACTCGCAGGAGATAGACCTGTATCTGTTCACCAAAAAGGCCGTTTACCGCTACGACTGCGCCACGCACAAGCTGGAGCTCAAGGCTCAGGGCGACCATCGGTCCCTCGTGGCCGGCGACAACAACTTCACGCAGGACTTCGTGCTGGACGCGCCGGTGGCGGTGGTTATCGTGGCCGATACAAACAAGCTGCCCATCGCGCCGGCGATGCAATACTCCACGGCGGCCTGCGATGCCGGCTATGTGAGCGAGAACATATGCCTGTTCTGCGCGGGCAACGGTCTGGCGACACGGCCGCGCATGTCTATGGACCACGACGGCATCGCCGCGCTCCTGGGCCTGAAAGAGGGCGTCGTGCCGATACTCAACAATCCCGTGGGCTACGCACGGTAAAATTCCAAACTTTCCGCGGATACGGCGTCCGCGTAACCAGTTGAAAATCAGCAACAATCTCTCGGACGCACGAGCCGTGCGTCCCTACAAGCGGGGAAAACATCGAGTTATGCAATAGCCTGTAAGCGCCTGATGCGCTGCTTTTCCTGACTTCAAGCGTGGCAAAGGAAAGCGGCTTGCCTGCGGTAAGGAACCGCGCCGGCAAGCCGCCTTTCGGATTTATAGAATAGCTATCGGAAACTCTTATTTAACCAGGATCTTGGTGACCTTGGAACCCTGGCGACGGATTACGATCTGTCCGGCCTCGGGCTGCGACAGGCGCATGCCCTGAAGGTTGAAGTACTCGACGGGAGCATTGTCGCCGCCGTCGACGGTTACATCGCTGATGCCTGCAGAGTCGGGAGTGTCGGTCTTGCCGTTGAACGTCACGCCGATGGGAATACCGGCGTCGCTGTCGGGGTTGGAATCGTATTCGGTAAGCCAGGTCACAGGGATATCGAACACGGCATTGCCCTCATTGTCGGTGGTACCGTTTACATTGACATTGGCATGGATATCCTCTTCGCCCATCTTAAGGGTGAGATTTCTTACAAATCCTTCGTAGGTGTAGCCGCTGCGGTCAGCCTTGACTGTCTTGGACACTTCGGGCACTACGATGTCGCCGATGGTAGCGCCTTCTCCGAGAGAGAAGTCAGGAAGAACCAGAGTGCATTTGGCAGGATTGTTCTCATCGGTGATGATATGCACTTTGGCGGGGATGGGGTCAAAGGTCTGTCCCATGAGGTCAACCACTACGTTGCCTTCGTAGACTGTGCCTCCGAAGCGGGGAGCTTCCACGAATGTGAGACGGTAGTTGTGGGCGGTCAGTCCGTCAGCGTCCTCGCCGTCCTGGTTGGTGACAGTGAGAGTGATTACCTTGGCGGCTTCGTCGACGGATGCCTCGATGTCGGCGCGCTCGCTCATCAGCTCGAAGGCCAGTTCTTCCATTTCGGGCAGCGGGCCGTTGATGGTGTAATCCATTATGTCGCTATCGAAGCCCTCCACCGGCGTGCCGGCTACGGAGAGACTCTTCAGGCGGGAGTAGTAGACGAATTTCACGTTGTCGACGGTGAGGGAGTTTCCGCTGGTGATGTCGGTGGAGTTGAAGTAGTCGTTGGCCGAGAGGACAATGTTGATTTTGGCGGGGACAGAGGTCGAGAGGTATTCGATGGGCAGTTCGTAAGCTGTCCAATCGGCAGCAGCGGTCTCTATGTACCGCAGACCTTTTGCAATCAGCTCTGCGTCGTCGGAGTGCGTGACTGCGCCGCCCTGGTCGGTGTCCATACCGAGGATGTTGCGGTCGCGGTCGGTCATCGTCACCTTGACGGGCTCGCCCTGCATGGTATTGTTGGCAGGCACATCGGCCTGAGTCCATGTGCCTTTCCAGGCATACACGAGTGCGGTAGCCTTCTGAAGTGTACCATCAGCAGGAGCCTCAAGCTTGTAGTCAAATGCCACTGCGTCGGGACGGCCGGTAAACTCCATGCCGCCGAAGACGCCGCCATCTTTGTTCTCGGGGGAGAACGTATCCCAGTTAAGGGTATTGGTGGCCCAGCTTGTGCCCAACGTTATATATGCCGGAACAATCTGTGTGGCCATGAACGGGTTGGGACTGTTGGTGAGCTTGACAGCGCTTTCAGAGTCCTTGCCCGCCACACGAGTGCCTACGATGGTGGCACCAAGACTTCCGTAGCCGCCTCCGTCTTTTTCGGATACGACGCCGAGCACGTTGGAAATAATCCATCCTTCGGGCTGATTGACTCCTCCCTCGGGCTTTGTCCCCATGTTGTCAAGAGACTCATCCATGGTAAGATCGGTGCCCGTGATGGGATTCCAGGGCGCTGACTGAATCCACTGACCTTCAAAGCCTACATTGGGCAGCTGCTGTGCGGCTATAGGTGCCGAAGCTGCGGCTGCAAGGCCTAAAATCATGTAAACTTTCTTCATATAATATAAGTTTGGTTTATTTTTCTACGATTCGCCGCATAATGGAGCATGCCATTTTTGCCGTGCAAAGTTACAAAAATATCCCAAAGATTCTACTATTTTATTCATTTCTATACAATTTTAAAGTAAAAAGCACCAATAATGAGTGTCAATTGCATAATTTTCGTAAATTTGCAGCCAGTAAACAAAACATACACTATATGTATTATACAAAACCAATAGTCGCGCTTGCTCTTGTAGCGGCGGCATCCTCCTGCATCAAGGACGAGCCGCTGAACACGGAATGCGACATACTCACAGCCGAAATGCCGGGCATAGAGCTGGTGGATGCACCTGTGATAACCAATACCGGCGTGGAATTTACCGTGCGCTACGACCAGCCGGGACCGGAGTTCGCTCCGGTTTTCACGGTGACGGAAGGCGCCACAATCAATCCGGCAAGCGGCACCGAGCGTGATTTCACGGATCCGCAGGTGTACACAGTGACATCGCAGGACGGCAAATGGACAAAAGAGTACACTGTACGCGTAAAGCGGCAGACCCGGCCGGAAGATCCGGAAGTGTCGGTGACATATGGATTTGAGGACGTATATACCCAGACGACTATAGGCCGCACCTATGATGTGTTCTTCGAGGAGAACGCGTCGGGTGAGGAAGAATGGGCGTGGGCTTCGGCAAACTCGGCTTTCGCCCTGACTCTGCAAGGAAAGGTGCCGGAAGATTTCCCGACCTATCAGGCCGACGGCGGCGTGGAAGGCAAATGCGCCGTGCTGGTGACCCGCGCTACGGGCTCGTTCGGAGCGTCGGTCAACAAGCCGATGGCTGCGGGCAACCTGTTCACGGGTAATTTCGACGTCACAAACGCGCTGGCAAAACCGCTGGAGGCCACGCACTTCGGCCGCGGCCACATCATGGGCATGGTGCCGATATCGTTCAGCGGCTTCTACAAGTTCAAGGCAGGCGAAACCTATTGCGAACTCGGCGACAACGGCAAACTGGTGCCGGTGCCCGGAAAGACGGACATGTTCAATCTCTATGCCGTGCTTTTTGAAGCTACAGCCGACATGCAGTGGCTCAACGGTGAGAACGTGCTGTCGGAGACCAATCCCAACATCATATCGTGGGCCTTGATTCCCGACAGGCACGAGAGCGACGAGTGGGTGGAGTTCTCCGTACCGTTCGTGTATCGCCCCGGAAAGAGCATAGACAAACAAAAGATGCAGGACGGACGCTACCGCCTGGCAATAGTGATGAGCTCAAGCGAGAACGGCGACTACTTCAGCGGCGCCATAGGGAGCACGCTGCATGTGGACGAGCTCACAATAGTCTGCAAACGAGAAAAGACCGAGGAGGAATAGTCATGAACATCAAGAAATATATCGCCACGGGTCTGTGTATGGCAATAGCCCTCGGCGCGATGGCCGAAGCACCGGTCAAAAAAGAGAAATGGTACAAGTTTGAGTACGAAGTCAATGCGGGCACCAACATCGGCGGCGCCTCACCCCTGCCCCTGCCGGCCGAGATCCGCCACATCAACTCTTTCAACCCGAACCTCAATCTCCAGATAGGCGCTACCGTCACCAAATGGATAGACCCTCAGAAAAAGTGGGGTGTCGCGCTGGGGCTGCGTTTCGAGACCAAAGGAATGGATACGCGTGCGCGCGTGAAGAACTATGGCATGGAGATATGGCAGGACGGCGAAATGCTGGACGGCCGCTGGACGGGCATGGTGAAAACCAAATACTCCACACAGCAGCTCGTAGTGCCCATCACCGGCGTGTGGCGGGCAAACCGCAGACTAAAGGTGAATTTCGGCCCGTATCTGGCTTTCGCATTCAAGAACAACTTCGACGGTCATGTCTATGAAGGTTATCTGCGCGTCAGTGACCCGACGGGCGACAAAGTGGAGTTCAACGGCGACAGCCGCGCGACCTATGACTTCGGCAGCGATCTGCGCAAATTCCAGTGGGGCATGCAGGGCGGCGTCAGCTGGTCGGCATACAAGCATCTGCTGGTGAACGCGAATCTGGCATGGGGATGCAACGGAATCTTTCAGAAGTCGTTCAAGACGATAAGTTTCGCAATGTATCCCATCTATCTGAATTTCGGCTTCGGCTACCTGTTCTGATATCCGAGGCATAATGCAGCCGGCGCCGCTACTCACAAGGAAGTCGCGGCGCCGGCTGTTTTATGCGGGAACTGACCCGTTATCCGCAGTGGAAATAGCGGGTGACAAGCGTCTGCATCAAGGCGTCATCGCACAGGGCCTCGTGAGCCTCCGCGCTGTCGTAGGCACGCAGGCGGCGCATGGTGCTGTCGATCATGCCCGGGGAGAACACGCCGCCGCGCTCAAACACCTCTCGCGCGGCTTCCAGGCAGTCGGCCGACTGGGCGCAGTCAACGGGCAGGCATGCGAGGCGCGCAAGCTTGTCGGCGTTCTCGGCGCTGTGGATGTTGACGTCAACGTAAGTGCGTTCGGCCACTTCGAGCGCGTCGGGCATCTCGAAGCCATGGCGGGCGGCTACGGCCAGGGCGGCAAGCAGGGTGTAGATGTTGGCCGAACCGTCGGCGCTGCGTATCTCGAATGTCTGCTTCTGCGTGGCGTCCACTCCGGATGCATCAGAGCCGGGGTTAGCCACGGCGCACATGTCGGTGAGGGAAGTCCACCCAAGGGGAACGCGCACAAGCACGGAACGGTTGCGGTCGCCCCAGCAGACGTTGGTAGGCGCTTCCTGATGCGGCACAAGGCGGAAGTAGCTCGTGGGGTTGGCGTTGCCGAATGCCGTTATGGCCGGCGCAAGCGTCATCAGGCCTGCGATGGCGCGCCGTGCGGTGTCGCTGAGACGGCGGTCGGCATCGAGCACCATGTTGCGGCCGTCGTGCGTGATGCGCATGTGCACATGCAGGCCGGAGCCGGCCTTGCCGGTGGTAATCTTCGGCGCAAAGGTCACGTTGTAGCCGTAGCGGGCGGCAAGATTGCGGATTACCCACTTTGCGAGCATCAGCTGGTCGGCGGCGTCTTCGGCCGCAACGGGCAGGAACTCGATTTCGTTCTGCTCATAGTTGAGGCCGTCGAGCGTAAAGTTTCCGACTTCGCTGTGGCCGTACTTTATGCGTCCGCCTGTGCGGGCTATATAGTTCATGCACAGGGTGCGGAAGTCGTTGTACTTGGCGAAGGGTCCGCTTTCGTGGTATCCGCGCTGGTCGGTGGCGGGAAAGTCGTCCGAGGACGGCGATATTACATAATACTCCAGTTCGCCCATTGCCTCGAATTCCATACCGGTGACGCGGCGGAACTCGTCGCAAGCCTTGTGCAATGTATGCTCCGGTGCGCTGTCGAGGGCATTACCATCCTTGTCGAAGAACGAGCAAAGCATCGTCACGGTAGGAATTTCGGCAAACGGATCGACGAAAGCCGTGCGGAAGCGCGGCAGCACGTACAGGTCGGAACTGCCGGCGCTGATGAACGGGAACAGCGACGAGCCGTCGACACGTTCGCCCAAGGACAGAATCGTCTCCAGGTAATCAAGGTCGTTGATTACGAAATTGAGAGTCTTCAGGCGCCCGTCGTCGGCGGGGTACATGAAGTTGACCATCTCAATGCCGTTATCAATGATGAACCTGATAATATCATCTTTCGTGAATTCCGCGGCAGGCTTCTGCAAAGACGTCACAATCTGATTCTTACTCAGTGCTATATGTTTATCCATGATTTAGACAGTATCAATTTGGATTGCTAATATACGCACTTTCGGCGTGAAATCGGATTAATTAATATTCTTTAACAGCAAAATGCCACGCACAACATTAATTATTGTTAATTATTTTGTGCTGACACTCAAAAAATATATCTTTGCAAAATCTTGCGTCACACTAAAAGCGCAGCAACATACGGGGATGACCGGTTTTGACAGCGTGTAGAGGTGGTGCGTAAGCGTGCAGAGCAATGATGGCTACGCTCTTTAATCTGGGACATCAGCAATTTCAAATGGCGAAAACAACTACGCTCTCGCTGCCTGATTGAAGCACAGTAGATCAGCTTTATCTCCGCAAAAGTTGCAGAGACGAGACATCGCCCGATTGCCCATTTTCCGAGGCTAATCGAACCGGCGGTGCAGGAATATCGGAAATAGGAAACCAAGGACCCCTCGCGGCTTCCGAAATCTTAAGGGGTTAAGGTGCCGGTTGGCGGTTCCATGCCTGCCGACACACGAAAACCAATTTGGAAATACGCACGTAGAAAGCGCATTAGTTCCACGTTTGGACGAGGGTTCGAATCCCTCCATCTCCACTTAGCGGGTCGGACAGATTCCGGCCAACATAAGTCTAAACAAGACTAAACCGCAGAATATCAATTAATTCTGCGGTTTTTTCGTGCCTAAAAATGACGACTCAGGACCGTCATCGGACAGAAAAAAGACCGCACAAGACGCCCATTGGTGGCAAATTAGTGGCAGAAAATTCTGCAATATCAAATTGCCACTCCATTGCCACCATAAGTCTCGTAACTATGTTTTGTGCAGCATGTTACAAAACGCCAACTCGGAAATTAACGGTCAAAACCGGTCATTTTCGGACACGATGAACACTCGGGATTTTATGGTTGCAGTGGCAACCTCGCCTATGAGCTGACAGGTTCATGTAATATGTCGGAGTTGAACCACTACATCGCAGGGCAGATGTCCGGCATGGAGAAGTCCCAAAAGGTAGAGCCACCCAAACAGGAGCAGGAACATGACAAACCGAAACGGAAGATGCGCCTATGAACATCGACGAAATCCGGAAAATCTCGCTTGTTGAGTTCCTCAATCAGTTGGGCTATCAGCCTACCGGACGTGACAGCAAAGGTCTGTGGTTTTATTCTCCTTGCCGAAGTGAGCGTAAACCCTCGTTTCATGTCAATCTCCGTAAGGGTGTATGGTTCGATTTTGGCAGTGGAGCCGGCGGCGACATCTTTACTCTTGCAGGTGAACTATGCAACTCCACCGACTTCATCAGACAGGCGGAGTTCATCGCCCAGAAAATGAGTATGCCTATTGAAAAGCCATACAAGCCTGTGCCATTCATAGAGCAGCCTACCTTTGAAGATGTGAGAGTCTCAAAACTGGAATCGCCGACATTGCTGAAATATCTCGCTGACAGAGGTATTCCCCGGAACATAGCCCAACGATGGTGTGTGCAGGTCGATTACCGGCTGCATGGCAAAAACTACTATGCCATAGGCTTCGAGAACAACGCTCATGGATTTGAACTGCGCTCATTATTTTTCAAAGGATCGTACCCGCCCAAGCACATAACCCATATTGCAGAGGGCAACGCCCGGTGCAACGTGTTTGAGGGCTTCATTGACTTTCTTTCAGCGGAACGCCTCGGACTGAATGACGGCTTTGACTCTGTGGTTCTCAACTCCGTTGCCAATGTCGGCAAAGCACTGACCGTCCTTCCGAACTATTCCGTTATAGCCTGTTATCTCGACAATGACGAGGCAGGGCGAGCTGCCCTCGCCAGACTCCGCAGGGAGTTAGGCGATAAGATAATGGACAAGTCCGCTCTCTATCCCGACCACAAGGACCTTAATGAGTACCTTGTGGCTACACAACCCAAAATATCAAACAATTCAAAATTAAAACTCTGAAAAAAATATGAATACAATTCTCAATAAAATCGGCGACATCCGCCTTACTCCCTGCCGTTTCTTCAGCTTCTGGATTGCACTCTTCGCAATCGTTATCTCTCTGACCTCCTGTTCCGACGACCTCGACGTACAGCAGTCCTATACCTTTACAGTGGAAGTCATGCCCTATGGTGACAAAATCACAAAGGGCGAGACCGTTGAGCTGCGCTTCGAGATCAAACCCGAAGGCAACTATGCCAACACCCTCTACACAATCCGCTACTTCCAGTATGACGGCGAGGGAACGCTCAAACTCGTTGACGGGCCGGTGCTGGTCAACAACGACCGAGTGCTTCTCGAAAGCAAGACCTTCCGACTGAACTACACCGCCCAGTCCTCCGACGCCCATAAATTCCTTGTGGTCATTCAGGATAACTTCAACTCGACTCCGTGGGAGCAGACCTTCGAGTTCAACAGCAAGGACAGCGGCGATGATAACGGCGGCAAGACTCCCGGCATCATCACGCCCGTAAATCCCGGAACCATAACACCCATCGGCTTATGAAAAGAATCCTGATATTCCTCATGGCGATAGTGACCCTCGCGGTCACTTCGCCGGCCTTCGCCGCAAAGCAAAGTATAATGGAGCTGCCGCTCTTCCTGTTTTCGTCATGCGTTACCCAAATCGCGAGTTACCCACTCAGAGACCAGCCGATATAGCTCCTGCTGCTGAGGA
>ERZ808035.1137-NODE-1137-length-15798-cov-3.937409_pt1 | contig 15798 bp, 12 predicted proteins | sample MGYA00380189_ERZ808035 | MGnify/ENA primary metagenome ERZ808035 (study PRJEB31490, sample SAMN06133407) | mouse gut metagenome | isolation source: M5_1 | host: mice | place: China: Chengdu | collected 2015-05 ...
GCGTTCTTGACCTTGTCGGAACCCACGTAGGTGTGCTTGTAGAAGAAGATCGGGATCACGGGGAAGTCCTCGGAGATGGTCTTGTTGACCGCCTGGAGGGCCGCGATGCGCTCGTCGTCGTCAGTGGTCTGACGGGCGGCGTCGAGGGCCTTGTCGACCTCGGGGTTGGAGTACAGGGAGCGGTTGTCGCCGTTGCCGGTGTAGAACAGCGGGTAGAGGAAGTTGTCCATGATGGGGTAGTCGGCGATCCAGCCGAGGCGGCCCATCTGGTAGTCGCCGTTCTGGTAGCGGTCGAGAATCGCGGCCCACTCGCCCTGGTCGAGCTGGGCGTCGATGCCCACGGCGGCGAGGTCGGCCTGGATGGCCTCCATGATGTCGCCGTGGTTGCCGTCGCCGTTGAAGGACAGCTGCACGGTCACGCCGCGCTTGCCGTCGGCGTCGGCGGGGTAGTACTGGTCGAGCATCTTGACGGCGGCGTCCTTGTCGTAGTGCGAGTACTCCCAGACGTCGTCCTCGTAGCCGGCGATTCCGGGCGGGACGATGTTGGCGGCGGGGGTACGGGTGCCGGAGAACACCGTGTCGCAGATGGCCTGGCGGTTGATGGCCAGGGAGATGGCCTTGCGCAGGTTGGGGTCCTTGAGCACCGGGTCGGTGTTGTTGACCGTGATGTAGTAGACGGAGGCCTCGTCGCCCAGGAGCATCTGCTTGCCCGGGGTGATGGTGTAGCCGTCGTCGGAGACGCCGTAGGTGTCCTGGGCGCTCTTGATCTGGGCGGTGGGGACGTCGCAGAAGTCGTAGTTACCGGCCTGGAACTCCTTGTAGGCGGTCTCCATGTCCTTCTGGATGTTGAACTGCACGGCGGCGATGGAGGGCTTGTCGCCGACGTAGTCCTCGAAGCGCTTGATGTTGATGTACTGGCCGTCCTCCCACTTGCCGTCCATCATGAAGGGGCCGTTGCCGATGGGGGCGCGGAAGAAGGTGTCGAAGTCGTCGAGGGCCACGGCGGGCACGGGGCCGAGGGCCGGGTGGCTCGCCACGTAGGGGAAGTCGGCGTAGGGCACGGCGAGCTTGACCACGAGGGTCTTGTCGTCGGGGCAGGTCACGCCGGTGAGCTCGTCGGTCTCGCCGGCCACGAGGGCGTCGTAACCGTCCACCATGGAGATGTGGTAGTTGACGGCCGACGGGGAGGACTCGTTGGTCTTGGGGTTGACCAGGCGCGTCCAGGCGCGCTTGAAGGACTCGGCGTCGACGGGGTCGCCGTTGTGGAACTTGGCGCCCTCGACGAGGGTGAAGGTGAACTCGGTGGCGTCGTCGTTGGCCTTCCAGGAGGCGGCGGCGCTGGGGACGAGCTCTCCCTTCTCGTAGTCGTAGTCGGTCAGGCTGTCGAAGATCTGGTAGCAGACCTGCGTGCCCTCGGACTCCTGGCAGTTGTAGGGATCGATGGAGACGGGGTTGTTGATGTACACCTTGGCGGTGGCACCGGTGCCCTCGGCCTCGGCAGTGGGGGCGTCGTCGGCCTTCTTGCAGGCCGCGAGCGCCAGAAGCGCGGACGCCGCGGCGGACCCCTTGAGGAACGTGCGGCGGCCGATCTTCACCTGCTCACTCATATGCTCTCTCCTTCTGTCTCTTGGCCGCACCCTCGGCGCGGCCAGCAATCGCCGGAGGTTACGGACCTCCATGGAGCGTCTGCATGGGACAGAAGTATTTCTCAAAGTTTCCTGATATGCAAGGAAAACGGCGGATTGCCTTCATTGATTTTATGGATTGTAACGTTTCCGAAATCTAAGGCAGTGCAGGTAGGTGTAAAGAGAGTGCCTTATTTTCCCATGTAGTCGCGCCGGTACGCACCCGATGTCCCGCCCGGGGACCCTCCCCTCCCCACGGGAAGGCCCCCGGGCGCCACGTCGGGCGCGCCGGGGGCCTATGCAGGAACCACGGTCTTTTATGATGGGTCGACGACCCCCGGGATCAAGCCTGCAGCTCCCACGTGGCGGCGGAGGACTGCTCGATGGGCGAGAGGTAGGCGCGGGCGATGCGGCTGGAGCCGACCTTGGCGAACTTGTAGTAGAAGAGCGGCACCAGGGGCACGTCGTCGCCGGCGATCTTGTTGGCCTCCTGCAGCAGCTGGTAGCGGCGGTCGTCGTCCTTGGTGGCGCGGGCCTCCATGATGAGGTCGTCCACCTGCTGGTTGGAGTAGCCGGAGAGGTTGTCGGCGTTCCCGGTGTAGAGCAGCGAGTAGAGGAAGTTGTCGATGGAGGGGTACTCGGCGACCCAGCCGTTGCGGCCCATCTGGAAGTCGCCGGACTGAAGCCTGGTGAGGTAGCTGGCCCACTCGAGGGTGCTCTGCTCGACGTCGATGCCCACCTGGTTGAGGTTGCCCTGCACGGCCTCCATGATCTCCTTGTGGGAGCCGTCGACGTTGTACATGAGGGTCACCTTGACCCCTCGGCTGCCGCTAGCGTCCTTGGGGTAGTACTGGTCGAGGATGGCCGTGGCCTGGTCGGGGTCGTACTTGCACCAGGCCCACTGGCCCTCCTCGTAGCCCTGGCACGGGGGCGGGCAGAGGTTGGTGGCCGGAAGGCGCGTGCCCTGGAGCACGGAGTCGCAGATGGTCTGGCGGTCGATGGCCAGGGAGATGGCACGGCGCAGGTTGACGTCGGCCATGGTGGGGTCCTTGAGGTTGAGCACGAGGTAGTAGGTCGAGGGCTGGTCGCCGTCCAGGCACTGCTTGCCCGGGGTGATGGTGTAGCCGTCCTCGGAGACGCCGTACTGCTCGTGGGCGCCCTTCACCTGGGCCGTGGGGATGTCGCAGATGTCGACGTTGCCGGCCTGGAACTCGCGGTAGCCGGTCTCGACGTCCTTCTGGATGTTGAACGTGAGCTGGCCGATCTTGGGCTTGTCGCCGTTCCTGTAGTCCTCATAGGTCTTGAGGTTGATGTACTGGCCGTCCTGCCAGGTGCCGTCCATGGTGTAGGGGCCGTTGCCGATGGGGGCGCGGAAGAACGTCTGGAAGTCATCGAGGGCGGCCTTGGGCACGGGGGCCGTGGGCATGATGGACGTGATCATGGGGAAGTCCATGAAGGGCTCGGAGAGCTCCACCTGCAGGGTGTACTGGTCGGGGCAGGAGACGCCGGCGAGCTCGTCGGCCTTGCCGGCGACGACGTCCTCGTAGCCCTTGACCAGCTTGAGGTAGTAGCTCACGACGGACGGGGAGTCGCTCGTCTTGGGGCTGCAGAGGCGGTTCCAGGCGCGCTTGAAGGCCTCGGCGTCCACGGTCTCGCCGTTGTGGAACGTGTTGCCCTGCTTGACCTTGAAGGTCCAGACGGTGCCGTCGTCGTTGCTGCTCCACGACTCGCCGGCGCAGGGCACGAGCTCCTGCCTGTCGAAGTCGAAGGTGCACATGGGGTCGAACAGCTGGCGGGCCACCATGCAGCCGGCCACGTCCTGCGCGTTGAAGGGGTCGATCGAGGGCGGGTTGGTGATGAAGTAGGAGAGCTTGCCGCCGCCCTCCCCCGCCGAGCCGCCGTCGCTCTTCTTGCAGCCGGAGAGCGCCACGAGCCCGGAGGCCAGCGCGCACCCCGAGAGGAAGGTGCGCCTCGTCACGCCGCTCGTACCTGCGTTGCCATTCATAGATCCCCCTTGGGTCCGGTGCGGGCGCCGTCGGGCCCGCTCGGCCGGCTGGCGCCGGCATGCATTGGTCCCGGGGTTTATGCGTCAAGGGGCGCATGTTATACAGTCGTCGGCGGAAGGCACCGATGTTTCACGCATCGACATATATGAAAAGGGACCGCCGTCCCACGAGGGGGCGGCGGTCCCGGGTCGTGCGCCGGGCGTGCGGCCTAGCCCAGGCTCCCCTGGGGGAACGTGAGCATGAAGATCAGGAGGGTCGCCGCGAAGACGCAGCAGCTGATCACCGTGAGGCGGTCGAGGTTCTTCTCCCACACGCCGGAGCCGGCGTTGGAGTTGTACATCGAGCTGGCGATCATGTCGGACACGCCGGTGCCCTTGCCCGAGTGCATGAGCACGAGGACGATGGACGCGACGGCCGACAGGGCCCAGACGACGATGAGGGCGATGTTCAAGGGACCCACGGGGACTCCTCCTTGCACGACCCGGCCCCGCACGGGGCGGGGCCGGGCAGACGGTTTGAGATCACAGCCTATAAGGTTACCACAGCGCCGCAGGGGACGCCACGGTTCCCTACTCCTTCACGAGCACGCGGCCCGTCATCTCCTCGGGACGGTCGATGCCCATCATCGCGAGGATGGTGGGGGCGATGTCGGAGAGGCGGCCGTCCTCGACGCCGGACAGGCTGGCGTCGGGGTCGACGACGATCAGGGGCACACGGTTGGTAGTGTGGGCCGTGAAGGGCTTGCGCTCGCCGGTGGAGGAGACGTCGTACATGTGGTCGGCGTTTCCGTGGTCGGCGGTGATGAGCGCGAAGCCGCCCTTGGCCAGGATCTCGGGGACGATGCGGGAGAGGCCGTCGTCCACGGCCTCGCAGGCCGCGGTGGCGGCCTGGACGACGCCGGTGTGGCCCACCATGTCGCAGTTGGCGTAGTTGACCACGTAGAGGTCGGCTGCGTCCTCGCGGATGGACCTGGCGAGGCGCTCGGTGACCTCCGGCTCGCTCATCTCGGGCTTGAGGTCGTAGGTCGCGACCTTGGGGCTCGGGACGAGCACGCGGGTCTCCCCCTCCTTGGGCTCCTCCACGCCGCCGTTGAGGAAGAACGTCACGTGGGCGTACTTCTCGGTCTCGGCGGTGTGCAGCTGCTTGAGCCCGTTGTCGGCGATGACGTCGGCGAGGACGTGCGCCGGCACCGTCTTGGGGAAGGCGACCTCGACGTCGAACTCGGGGTCGTACTCGGTCATGGTGACGAAGCACGAGAGCTCGGGCACCGAGCGGCGCTCGAAGCCGTCGAAGCCGGGGTCGGTGAGCGCGCGGGTCATCTCGCGCGCACGGTCCGGGCGGAAGTTGAAGAAGATGAACGCGTCGCCGTCGTGGGTGCCGAGCGCGGCGCCCTCGACCACCATGGGGTCGGCGAACTCGTCGCCGCGCGGGTCCTTCTCGTAGAACGCGCGCAGGCCCTCGGCGGCGCTGGCCACCTCGACACCCTCGGCGCCCACGATGGCGTCGTAGGCGCGCTCGACGCGCTCCCAGCGGTTGTCGCGGTCCATGCCCCAGTAGCGGCCGGAGACCGTGGCGATCTTGACGTCGGCGCCGGTGGCCTCGGAGACCTTGGCGCAGAAGGCCTGGAGCGACTCCATGAAGCCGGCCCCGGACTGGGGGTCGACGTCGCGGCCGTCGGTGAAGGCGTCGATGCGCACGCGCCCCACGCCGCGCTTGGCGGCCATGGACACGATGGCCTCGGCGTGCTCCATGGAGGAGTGGACGCCGCCGTCGGAGACGAGGCCCATGACGTGCAGCACGGAGCCCCTCTCCTTCACGGCGTCCATGGCGTCGGCGAGCACCGGGTTGTCCTCGATGGAGCCGTCGCGCACCGCGTTGTTGATGCGGGAGAGCTCCTGGAAGACGATGCGGCCGGCACCGATGTTGAGGTGACCCACCTCGGAGTTGCCCATCTGGCCGTCGGGCAGCCCCACGTCCTCGCCGGAGGCCCCCAGGGTGGTGTGGGGGTAGGTGGCGAGGAGCGACTGGATGTAGGGCAGCTTGGCCTGGCTCACGGCGTTCTCGGGGCCGGTGGGCGCGAGGCCGAAGCCGTCCATGATGACGAGGAGGGCGGGTTTCTTACCCTTGTTGGAACTCATTACTCAGCAGCCCTCTCGACCATGGCGGCGAAGTCGGCCGCGACGAGCGAGGCGCCGCCCACGAGGGCGCCGTCGACGTCCTCCTCGGCGAGGAAGCCGGCCACGTTGCCGGGCTTGGCGGAGCCGCCGTAGAGCACGCGAATCTGGGAGGCGATGTCGGCGCCGAAGATGTCGACGAGGGCGGCGCGGATGGCGCCGCAGACCTCCTGGGCGTCCTCGGGCGTGGCCGTCTTGCCGGTGCCGATGGCCCAGATGGGCTCGTAGGCCACGACGAGCTGGTCGCCGCTCTCGAGCTCGACGCCGTCGAAGTCGGCGCGGATCTGGCTCACGACGAAGTCGACCTGGTTGCCGGCCTCGCGGACCTCGAGGGACTCGCCGCAGCAGGAGATGGGCACGATGCCCGCGGCCAGCAGCGCCTTGACCTTGAGGTTGATGTCGCCGTCGGTCTCGCCGAAGTAGTCGCGGCGCTCGGAGTGGCCCACGATGCAGTGGGTGCAGCCGACGCTCTTGAGCATGTCGCAGGAGAGCTCGCCGGTGAAGGCGCCGGAGGCCTCCCAGTAGACGTTCTGGGCACCGAGGCCGAACGGGGCGCGGTCGAACTCGATGACGCCGGAGACGCCCTTGAGGTCGGTCGCCGGCGGGCAGACGACGACCTCGACACCGTGGGTGTCGTGGCCGAGCTCGTTGGCCAGGTCCTGGGCCAGCTGCACGCCCTCGGTGTAGTTCTTGTTCATCTTCCAGTTGCCCGCGATGAGGCGGGTACGCGTGTTGTTAGGCATCGAGAAGGGCCTCCACTCCGGGAAGGGCCTTGCCCTCGACGAGCTCCATGGAGGCACCGCCGCCGGTGGAGATCCAGCTCATCTTGTCGGCAAGGTCGAACTTGTTGACAGCCGCGACGGAGTCACCGCCGCCGATGATCGAGGTGCAGTCCTCGTTGGCGGCCACGGCCTCGGCCACGGCCTTGGTGCCGTCGGAGAACTGGTCGAACTCGAAGACGCCCATGGGCCCGTTCCAGAAGACGGTCTTGGCGCCGGCGATGGCGTCGGCATAGAGCTGGGCGGTCTCGGGACCGATGTCCATGCCCATCATGTCGTCGGGGATGGCGTCGGACTTGACGACGACGCCCACGGCGTCGGGGCCGAAGTGGTCGGCGACCACGTTGTCCACGGGGAGGAGCAGCTTGACGCCGTTCTTCTCGGCCTTCTCCATCATCTCGCGGGCGCGGTCCACCCAGTCGGGCTCCTGCAGGGAGGTGCCCACGGTGTAGCCCTTGGCGAGGAAGAACGTGTAGGCCATGCCGCCGCCGATGATCAGGGTGTCGACGGAGTCGAGCAGGTGGTCGAGCACGCCGATCTTGGAGGACACCTTGGAGCCGCCGACGATGGCGACGAAGGGGCGCTCGGGGTCCTCGAAGATGTTGGTGAGGGTGTCGACCTCCTTCTCGAGCAGGAAGCCGGCCACGGCGGGCAGCTTGGCGGCGGGGCCGACCACGGAGCCCTGGGCGCGGTGGGCGGTGCCGAAGGCGTCGAGCACGAAGATGTCGCCGAGGGCGGCGAGCTTGTCGGCGATCTCGGGGTCGTTCTTCTTCTCGCGCTTGTCGAAGCGGACGTTCTCGAGCACGACGACCTGGCCGGGCTCCATGGCGGCCACGGCGTCCGCAGCCTCCTGGCCGTAGGTGTCGGGCACGAAGGTCACGTCGAGGCCGGTGAGCTCGGCGAGCTTCTCCGCGGCGGGCTTGAGGGAGAGCTCGGGCTCCACGCCGTCGCCCTTGGGGCGGCCGAGGTGGCTCATGAGCACGACCTTGGCGCCGTGGTCGACGAGGTACTGGATGGTGGGGATGGCGGCCTTGATGCGGGTGTCGTCGGTGACGACGCCGTCGGCCAGCGGCACGTTGAAATCGACGCGCATGAGGACGCGCTTGCCGTCGACGTCGACGTCCTTGACGGTCTTCTTTGTGAACGCCATGTGACTCCTCCTTCTCGGTTTGCAATGAAAGGGGCGCGGACTGGGCTTCGGGCCTCGTCCGCGCCCCTGGCTGACGCTATGGGCGCCTCACGGCCGCGAGGCGCTGGGAAGGTGCCGCCTTAGGCGACGAACTTCTCGAAGTACTTGATGGTGCGGACCATCTGGGAGGTGTAGGAGTTCTCGTTGTCGTACCAAGACACGACCTGCACGAGGTACTGACCGTCGCCGAGGTCCTGGACCATGGTCTGGGTGGCGTCGAAGAGCGAGCCGTAGGTCATGCCCACGATGTCGGTGGAGACGATCTGGTCCTCGTTGTAGCCGAAGGTCTCGGGGTCGGACGCGGCCTTCATGGCAGCGTTGATGGACTCGACGGTGACCTCCTTGTCGGACTCGACCACGGCGAAGAGGAGCGTGGTGGAGCCGGTGGGCACGGGCACACGCTGGGCGGCACCGATGAGCTTGCCGTTGAGCTCGGGGATGACCAGGCCGATGGCCTTGGCGGCACCGGTGGAGTTGGGGACGATGTTGATGGCGCCGGCGCGGCTGCGACGCTTGTCGCCCTTGCGCTGCGGGCCGTCGAGGATCATCTGGTCGCCGGTGTAGGCGTGGATGGTGGCCATGATGCCGCTCTTGATGGGGGCGTAGTCGTTCAGGGCCTTGGCCATCGGGGCGAGGCAGTTGGTGGTGCAGGAGGCGGCGGAGATGATGTCGTCGTCAGCGGTCAGGATGTCCTGGTTGACGTTGTAGACGATGGTGGGAAGGTCGTTGCCGGCGGGAGCGGAGATGACGACCTTCTTGGCGCCGGCGTCGATGTGCGCCTGGGCCTTGGCCTTGGAGGTGTAGAAACCGGTGCACTCGAGGACGACGTCGACGTCGAGCTCGCCCCACGGCAGGTTGTGGGCGTCGGCCTCCTTGTAGATCTTGATGGTCTTGCCGTCGACGGTGATGGAGTCCTCGCCGGCCTCGACCTTGTGGTCGCGGGCGTAGTTGCCCTGGGTCGAGTCGTACTTGAGCAGGTAGGCCAGCATGTCGGGGCTGGTGAGATCGTTGATCGCGACGATCTCGGAGCCCTCGTGGCCGAACATCTGGCGGAAGGCCAGACGGCCGATGCGACCGAAACCGTTAATCGCAACCTTGACTGCCATGCGCTTCTCCTTTCGCGGCCCCTCCCGGACCGAGCCTCTCGGCCGGGGTCAAGGGCCATGACTTGAACCACTGCGTGCATAGTAACCCCTTTGGGGCACATCGGGACCGAGAACCCACAAATGTCTCTGAATCTGCAGTTAGGCGCCATGATTGTCTATGGGCCGGTGGACAACTTTGAACCGGGGGCGCGGATGCGAGAGGAATATTTGTTGTAGTTTATCCATCCGAGCCGGCCGTCCCGGAGGCGCCCTGCGAGGCGCGCCACTCCTCGTCGACGGCCTCGAGCCGGAGCACCCGGTGGTAGAGGGCCGACTTGGAAAGGGGCGGGTAGGCGCGGCGGCCGAGCTCCGCCAGGGGAAGGTCGGGGTGCTCGCGGCGGAGGTCGCAGAAGGCCCGCAGGGCCGGCGGGAGGACGGCCAGGCCCGGACCGGCCTCCACCCGGTCTATGAGCGCGAGCTGCTCGGCGGCCGCCCCGGACGCCCGGCGCGCGTTGGCCATCTCGGCGTTCACCGACCGGTTGACGTCGTTCTTGACGGACTTCATGCGTCGCACGTTGGAGACGGCGCGGGCCGTGCGCGCGGCACCCACCACGAGGAGGAACCGCACGATGTCGTCGAAGCTCTTGATGTAGATGGCGAACGCGCCGCGGCGGCGGTTGAGCCGGGCCTGGACGCCGGCGCCCCGGCAGATGGCGACGAGGGCCTCGGCGAGGGCCTCCCCGGTCACGGCCATCTCGAGATGGAAGTCGCCGCGGGGGTCGGCGATGAAGCCGCCCGCCATGAAGGCGCCGCGGAGAAAGGCGGCGCGCCGCTCCGGCGTGGAGACCACCTGCTCGGGGACGCCCGAGGCGAGCCCGCGGCCGGGCACGAGCACGCCGAGCTCCACGAGGGCGTCCTCGAGGCCGGGCTGGTCGCGCATCTCGATGAGGTAGTTGCGGGTCTTGTGCAGAACGGAGCGGCGCACGGTCAGCTGCGTGTCGAGCTCGAAGACCTTGTGGGAGAGGCGGATGACGGTGCGGGCCACGGCGCCGGTCTCGGTGGTGACGCGCACGGCGTAGGCGCCCGAGCCGTAGAACGAGAGGGTGCCGCAGACCCGCACCAGGGCCGACAGCTCCGAGACGTCGGCCTCGGGGCCGCCCTCGACGCGGGAGAGCTCGTCTTTGACCTCGGCGGTGAACGACATGGTCAACCCCTCTGGGCACGGTGGAGGTCGCGGTGGGAGACCGTGACGCGGTACCCCTCGGCCTCGAGGTGCGCGGCCGTCGCCTCGGCCAGGGCCACGGAGCGGTGCTGGCCGCCGGAGCACCCCACGCCGATGGACAGCGCGCTCTTGCCCTCGGCGACATAGCCCGGCATGACGCAGTCGAGCAGATGCTCCCAGGCGTCCAGGAACGACCGCGTCTGCGGGTGGTCGAGGACGAAAGAGCGCACCCGCTCGTCCTTGCCCGTGAGCCGTCGCATGTCCGGGTCCCAGTAGGGGTTGGGCAGGAAGCGCACGTCGATCATGAGGTCGGCCTCCTCGGGCATGCCGTACTTGAAGCCGAACGAGAAGACGTGGACCTCCATGAGCTGCTGGTAGGTGAGCTCGGAGAAGAGCCCCTGCAGGCGTCGGCGGAGCTCGATGGGCCTCAGGTTCGAGGTGTCGATGACGTAGTCCGCGCTGTGGCGCACGTGCTCGAGCTGGGTGCGCTCGCGGCCGATGGCGGCGAGGTTGCTCTCCCCCTCCTGGGCGATGGGGTTGCGCCGGCGCGAGAGGGCGTAGCGGCGGCGCAGCACCTCGTCGGAGCTGTCGAGGAAGATGAGGGCCGATGAGAGCTCGTGGTCGGCGAGCTCGGCGAGGGAGTCCTGGAGCTCGTCGAAGAGCCCCTGGCTGCGGAGGTCGCAGACCACGGCCAGGTGCCTGCCCACGCCGGAGTCGATGCCCACGACGCGGGTGAGCGGCAGCAGCAGCGAGGGCGGCAGGTTGTCGATGACGTAGTAGCCCAGGTCCTCGAACGTGTGCATGGCCTCGGTGCGCCCGGCACCGCTCATGCCCGTGATGACGACGACGTCGGGGACGTCCTCGGTCCTCTCCATGTGAGCTCCTCTCGGCGACGCGGTCGGGTGCAAGTATGACAGGTGCGGGGACGCCGTTGTGCCGTCAGGGGACACAGGCCCCCTACCGCGGCCGGGGCCCCGACGCCGAGAGGCGGCACGCCGCGAAGAGCATGGGCTGGGCCGCGAGGAACGGCAGGACGTACCGGAGCGTTCCGCAGCCCGGCAGCAGGAGCGCCCCGGCGGCCACGACGGCCAGGGGGACGGCGAGGACGAGCGGCCGCGGGTCGCGGGCGCCGGGGGCGCCCCTGCGCCCGCGGCCGAGGGCGAGCAGGGCCGCCCAGGCGACGTAGGCGCCCAGGAGCAGCTCGTACGCCGCCCAGGAGAACGCGAGGTCGAGGACCGGCGCCCGCTGCTGGAGGGCGAACAGGCGCGCGGCCGCGACGGCGGGGGCCGGGCAGACGGAGTCCGCCTCCACCGCGGACATCGGCAGGACGCCCGCCACGTCGTCGGTGCCGGCCAGGTTCCCCGAGGTCCACGGGAGCCCCGCGAGGGAGGCGCCGCCGCCATCCGGGGCCCCGAACCCCGGCTCGCCGAGGGGCGGGCCGCCGAACGCCGAGAGGGCGGCCCAGGACAGCAGCCCCACGGCCGCGAGCACGAGGAAGGCGGCCCAGGCGTCGGACCACCGGGACTCCCGGCGCTCGGCGGCCGTGGGCGACAGGCGCGGCAGGCCCTCCCGTCGGCGGCACGGCGCCAGGAGGTACAGGACGATGAGGGCGAGGGTCGGGAGCGCGGCCGCGCAGCCGTCGTCGCGGAGCAGGCAGACGGCGAGGGCGCCGCCCGCGAGCTGCACCCAGGACCACACGGTGGGCCGCCCGTAGAGCAGGAACGTCGCCGAGGAGACAAAGACGCAGAACACGGCCGCGAACAGGGGGTGCCGGATGTCGGCCGCGGTGAGGAGGCCCCAGGTGGGCGAGAGCGCGAAGAAGGCCACGGACCCCCAGACGAGCCAGCGGGAGGCGCCGAGCCTGACGATGGTGCGCAGCGTGAGCGAGTGGGAGACCACGCAGACGGCCAGCTGGACGGCGAGGAGGGCCCAGTAGCCCGGCTCGCCGAGGGGGACGGGTGACCCGACGTCGCCGAACGCGATCGCGCGACGGAGGAAGAGGGCGACGTAGGGCGTCCAAAAGAGCGAGAACACGGCAGCGGGGACGGCGATCGGGTGCCGGTCGACGGCCCCTCCGGGGGCGACGGGCCCCCTCAGCCATGCAAGGACGTCTCCCACGGGCACCGCCCCCCTCACTCCCGAGGCGGGCGCCGCGCCCGCCGGCCTACGGGGAGTCCGTACCCGAGTCCGACGTTCCCTTGCCCGCGGCACGCGTGCGGCCGAGCTCCTCGTCCCACGAGCGGAGGGTCCCGTAGACGTCCGCCGCCACCCGCGCGGGGATGCCGGGGACGGCCTCGATCTCCCCCAGCGTGGCCTTCCGCAGCCTCCTCATGGAACCGAACGCCTTGAGCAGCGCCTTCTTGCGGCCCTCCCCCACCCCGGGGACCTCGTCGAGGACCGAGGCCGTCATGGCCTTGCCGCGGAGCTCGCGGTGGTAGGCGATCGCGAACCGGTGGGCCTCGTCACGGACGCGCTTGACGAGGTAGAGCGACGGCGAGCCGCTGGGAAGCACCACCGGGGCGTCGTCCCACGGCACGAAGAGCTCCTCGTCCGACTTGGCGAGGCCGGCCACCGGGATGTCGAGCCCGAGGGCCCCGAGCTGGCTCATGGCCGCCGTGAGCTGGGGCTTTCCACCGTCGAGGATGAGGAGGTCGGGCTTGGAGCCGAACCGGCCGTCGGCCATGCGCTCCGGGGCGTAGCGGCGCCCCAGTACCTCGGACATGGACGCGAAGTCGTTGGCCTCCTCCAGGGGCGTGCGCACCTTGAACCGGCGGTACTGCGACTTGTCGGCGCGTCCGTTGGTGAACACCACCATGGACGCCACCGTGTGGCGGCCGTGGATGGTGGAGATGTCGAAGCACTCGATGCGCAGGGGCGCCTCGGGGAGGGCCAGGGCGCTCTCGAGCTCGAGGAGGGCCCGGTTGGCCCGGTCGTCCTCGTAGCCCGTGCGCATCTTGTGGCGCATGAGGGCGTGGCGGGCGTTGGCCGACGCCATCTCCAGCAGCCGGGCCCGCTCGCCGCGCCGGGGGACGTGGAGGTGCACCCGGTGGCCGCGGCGCTCCCCCAGCCACGACTCGAGCGCCTCGGAGTCGTCCGGCAGCACAGGCACCTCGACGGCCGGGGGCACCTCGTCGGTGCGCTCGTAGTAGCGCTTGAGGAAGCCCGAGAGCAGCTCCTCCTCGCCCACGTCCATGCCCTTGTCGAGGATGAACTCCGCGCTCCTGACCATGCGGCCCTCGCGCACGACGAACACGCACACGCCCGCGATGGTCTCCTCGCGCCAGAGGCCCACGAGGTCGGCGTCCACCGGGCTGCGGAAGACGACCTTCTGGTCGTTGTCGAGGTGGCCCACGAGGTCGAGCCTGCGCTTGTAGCGGCCGGCCTTCTCGAAGTCGAGGTCGCGGGCGGCGGCGTCCATCTCGGCGCGGAGCGCCTCCTTGAGGGCGGTGCGCCGCCCCTCGAGGAACCCCTCCACGGTACGGACGTTCTCGCGGTACTCCTCGGGCGAGACCGCGCCCACGCACACGCCGGGGCCGCGGCCCACGTGGTAGTCGAAGCAGGGGCGACCCGACTCCGCGAGCTCCATGGGGAGGAGGTCGGCCCGCTCGGGGTGGGTGTCGGCGAGCCGCTTGACGCGCTTCCACTCCGCACAGGTGCCGATGCAGAGGGGGCAGAGCTTGCGGACCGTGTCGATGGCCTCGCGGGCGGCGCGGGCGTCGGTGTAGGGGCCGAAGTAGCGGGTGCCGGGCCGGTGGCGCTCGCGGGTGTACTTGATGGCCGGGTAGAGGTCTCCCTCGGTCACGGCGATGAAGGGGTAGCTCTTGTCGTCCATGAGGGCGACGTTGAAGGGCGGGTGGTACTGCTGGATGAGGTTGAGCTCGAGGACCAGGGCCTCGTGCTCGGAGCCCACCACCAGGTAGTCGAAGGAGGCCACCTGGGGCATCATGAGCGCGATCATGGCGCGCTCGTCGTCGCCGTTCACGTACTGCCGCATGCGGGCGCGCAGGTTCTTGGCCTTGCCCACGTAGAGGACGCGTCCGGAGGCGTCCTTCCACAGGTAGCAGCCCGGGTCCGTGGGGACCCGGGACACCTGCTCTGCGAGGGAGGGCGGCTTAGTCGGCATCGGCCTGCTTCCCGCCGGTCTTCCACACGTACTTGTCGAACTTCTGGATCTGGTGGTAGTAGGTGATCGCCGACCAGAACCGGTGCGCCAGGGTGTCGGGCCGGTAGAAGAGCGGGAAGCTCGCGAGGCCCGAGCGGTAGCACGCCAGCACACGGTCCTTGAGCTCGCCGTCGGGCAGCGTCCGCCTGACGACGGAGGGGGGCACGCAGGCGTAGACGAACGGGTTCCTCGCCTCCACGCGCTCGGGCACGAGCCCGCAGACGAAGTGCTCGACGATGGGCGCGACGAAGTTCACGCCGCCGAGGGTCACGTAGAAGGAGTTGCGCCCCGGTCGCGTGTTGACCTCGAAGAAGCGGTAGGAGCCGTCGCGCTCGTCGTACTTGACGTCGAAGTTGGCGTAGCCCTCGTAGCCCACGTGGGCCAGGAACCGCCTGGCGTCCTCCACGGCCTTCTCGGGCCAGGCGTCGACGATGCACACCGGGTTGCCGATGGCCGAGGGGGCGTGGTCCTGGAGCACCACCTGACCGGCGCACGAGACGCGGACGTCGCCGCCCGCGGTGCAGAACATGGTGATGGTGCGCAGGGCGTCGTCGCCGCCGGGGACGAAGTCCTGGACGACGAGCTCCCGGTCGTAGCACGAGGCCTTGAGGGCCTCGAAGATGCCGGCGAGCTCCTCGGGGGTCTCGACCTCGAAGATCTTCTTCTTGCCGGGGAACTCGGCGTAGTGGTAGCGGGCCGAGTTGGACGGCTTGGCGATGACGGGGTAGGTGAAGGCCTCGACGTCGATGGTCGCGTCCGGGTCGGAGCAGTCGAACGTCCAGGTGCGGGGGTAGTCGATGGAGAGCTCGTCGCAGATGGCGTAGAAGCGCTCCTTCTGGGTGATGTCGTCGAGCAGGTCGAAGTCGATGTAGGGCACGTGGAACCACGGGGAGAGCTCGTCCTTGTGCTGCGAGAGGATGCGGGCGTACCAGTCGCCGGAGCCCAGCAGCAGGCCCACCTTGCCCTCGGCCGCCAGGGAGCGCCCGATGTCCTGGAGGTAGCCCACGAGGACGTCCTCCCGGTCGATGCCGTCGACCACGCGGTAGTCGCAGAACCGGCTCGTGGAGAGGTTCTTGACCTCAGCGGAGGCGAGGACGACGGAGGTGAGGCCGTAGGCCTCGTTCAGGCAGCGGACGTAGGAGTAGCCCAGGATGTCGCCTCCGAGGACCACGGGGGCGAGGCGGCTGGGGACCTCCTCGAGGGTGAGGAGGGGTGCCGTGGGGGCGTTTTCCATTCGATGGCTCCAAAGGACGGGGCGTCGGGCGCCCGGTGGGTTATCCGGAAGATGATACGACGGCGGGCCCCGGAAGGCCCGCCGTCGACGGTTACTCCATGGTGCGGACGCGGGGCCGGCCGTCAGAGGCCGATGGGGCCCGCGGACGTGTAGGCCCTGCGGCCCGAGAGGCTGTCGAGCACCACGCGGGTGCCGTTGGCATGGATGATCTGGTCGTTGCCGATGTAGAGGCCGACGTGGTTGCCCGAGGCGGAGCCGGAGACGCCGCCGATCCAGAACACGAGGTCGCCGGGCTGGAGGTTGGCCCGCGAGACGCTGCGGG
>ERZ808035.1139-NODE-1139-length-15788-cov-5.148622_pt1 | contig 15788 bp, 19 predicted proteins | sample MGYA00380189_ERZ808035 | MGnify/ENA primary metagenome ERZ808035 (study PRJEB31490, sample SAMN06133407) | mouse gut metagenome | isolation source: M5_1 | host: mice | place: China: Chengdu | collected 2015-05 ...
TTCCTGCGTTTGCCCTGAAGTTTGGAGGTATCGTATCCAGGGAATACGGTTCGGCATCCCTGTCATATTGCGGCAGGTACGGATTTGCCGTTAGAATGAAGCGGGACAAAGCCAGTGGAATTGATGGAAGCCCTGTTAAAACCGTATCAGCTGCAAAAGGCGTGGTTCAGGACATCTGCGGCATCCAGGATGCATTTCACTGCAAACGGGTTGTTTGAAGGATTTGGACAGACTATAATAGCTGTTATTTCTATAAATAACAAGGAGGCATTTATGAAACTGAAAAAGGCAATGATATTATTTGGTACTGTGTGCATATTGAACACAATGATTGCAGGATGCGGTTCCAGCCCGGAATCTACTGCTAAAACAGAAGAAACTCAGGTAGAGGAAGCATCACCAGAGGAATTAAATAATGCGCCACTAAAAGACGTTGATGGGAGCGCAGAGGAGGCACAGGAAAATACAGCAGGAGAATGGCAGGTTTTAGAGCCGGATATTGCCTCCGCTGTCGATGCGGATTTTTTAGGTAAGGTTCGGAAGATGGAAGAGGACTCATTTTTCATTGTCGAGAGGAAAGTGAAAATTCTTGATGATGGTTCCATAATATACAGTTCTCCAAGCTCCGATGCGGATATTCCCGATTCCCAGTTGATTCATGTAGTTTTTGAAGAAGATACTCGTTTTTATTTAAAAGACACTGATGAAAATGAAGAAGGCCATGGGAACAAAGAGGCCGGATTTCAGGACTTGAAAGAGCATATGTTCGTTGAAATGAAAGGCAGCTTTAAAAATGATGAATTCCATGCTACAGAAATAAGATTCTTTTAGAAAATGAGGAGAAAGATTATGAAAAGAAAATGTATTCTGATATTTGTGATAGTTTTGGCAATGGGGATGACCGCTTGTTCATCCGAATCAAAAGAGAATGCAGTATCTGTGGAGACTGATTTCCCACAGGAAACGGATCAGAAAGAAACCACAGATACAAAAGCTGAGGAAGTAGAAACGAATCTTGTGGAACCATTAAAGCCGAAGATTGCAGAAGAGGATGGAAAAGTTTCTCCGGAAGACGAAGAAAATACAGTGTGCGATCCCATTGCCGGAATTGTTGAAAAGTATGAAGGTAACACAATCACAATCAAAAACCCGGATGATGATATGCTCTATTATTTTTCCACGGAGAATGCACAGATATTGGAAGGATTTTCCACAGAAAATGCACAAGCAGCAGAAGGAGATTCCTCGATTGCCGTGGGTGATAAGGTAGAGATCAGTTACCATGGACTGATTGATTTTGATGAAGAGCATCCAAGTGAAGCTGTAAAAATTGTTGTGATCACAGTTGAATAAATTTGCTGATACAGAGAATGTTTACAAAACCAGATTTTAATATCTACATATTCATATACAAAGATTCCGTCGCTAAGGCAATGGGATTTTTATAATTCTCTTGGCAGTTATTTTATGATGTCTGATACTGTACTTGTAAACATAATACAGTATCAGACAGAAAGGCGTTGGCAGTTTCCTGACTGGCAACGATCAGGAGAGCGACCAGATCCGGGGGTACGAAGTGGGGGCAGTGGATTATATCACCAAGCCTTTTTCCATTGGGGCGCTGCTGCGGAAGATACGGGCAATGTTCGCTATGCTGGAACATCGGGGGCTGGCAAAGGATTTCTATGATGACGGCAGGCTGTTCATGGACTTTTCAGAACAGACAGCTTTGTTGAATGGGAAGCCTCTTACCCTTTCACCCATGGAGTATAAGATGTTGTATCTGTTCTGCAAAAACCCTAAACAGATCCTGACCATGCAGCGCCTTTTGGATTGGAACGGCTGTGGGATGCGGATGAAAACTATGTGGACGAACACACACTGACAACCTCCATCAGCCGTATACGGGGCAAAATTGAGGCTGATGGTGATACTTATATCAAAACAATTTACGAATTGGGTATCAGTGGATGGGAGGCGAGAGAAAATGAATCTGGGGAGAATCTCTGTAAAAAGGTTATTCCTGCTGGCATGCAGTGGTATGGCAGTTTCGATGCTTGCTATCTGCGCAGTTGTTTTATGGGTGGCAGGGCAGATGTGGATGTTGGCCTCCGGCATGCTTCTGACGCTCTGTGCCCTTGTATGGATGTTCCTTCTGACGATTGCCTTTGGCAAACGGCTTTCCGTATTTACCAGCGAGCTGTGCCGGGCAATGGATCAAATGATAAGCGGAAGCGGAGAGCCTATGCATGCTGCGGACAGTGAAACACTCTTTGCCCGTATCAGCTACCGTCTTTCGCGACTGTATGGAATCATGCAGGAGAACCGACGGAAAGTGGACGAGGAACGGCAGGAGCTACAGATGCTGGTGTTGGATGTCTCCCATCAGGTGAAAACACCAATAAGCAATCTGAAAATGGTGACGGATACGCTGCTTTCAAAGTCGGCCACAGAAGAACAGTGGAAGTTCCTACAGGGCATCCGGAATCAGACGGACAAGCTGGAGTTTCTTTTTCAGGCTCTTGTGAAAACCTCCCGGTTGGAAACCGGAGCAATCCGGATGGAAAAGAAAGACGCCCCGCTAATCGACACGCTGGCGATGGCCTGCAGCGACATCGTATATGCGGCGGAAAAAAGAACACTTCCGTAACGGTGGACTGTTCGGAGGAGCTTCACCTTTCCCATGACAGCAAGTGGACAGCGGAAGCCGTATTCAACCTGTTGGACAATGCAGTGAAATATACCCCGGTCGGAGGAGCAATCCGAATTTCAGTAGAACAATGGGAAATGTATGTAAAACTGAGTGTGTCCGATACCGGCAAGGGTATCACGGAGAGCAATCAGGCCGCTTTTTTCCGGCGCTTCTATCGTGAGGAAAAGTACATGGTGAACAGGGCGTGGGCATTGGCCTGTATCTGACCCGTGAGATCGTAACGAGACAGGGCTGCTATATCAAAGTGGTTTCGGAACCGGGCAAGGGTTCGGAATTTTCCATTATGCTTCCTACAAGATAGCACGGCAGATGGACATTCCAAGTTGTCCAGCGTAAATTTTTTCGCAGCAGTGTGCCGATAAAGCTGCCAGTGGCAGGTTTTCGGCTGAAATGTCCGAGTCTTGTAACATTTCGTCTGCATTTTTTATGCCGCTTCGGACATTTCTGTGACATTTGAATTTTATAATGTCCTTATCAACTGGCAGAAAGGAATATACCTGTATGTCCTGAAAAACAGGACAGAGATAAGGAAAGGAGCATTTGATTATGAATGTATTACAAACGATTGATCTGAAAAAGTATTATGGCAGTGAGCCAAACATTACCCGTGCCCTGGATGGCGTCAACCTCTCTGTGGAACAGGGGGAGTTTGTGGCAATCGTTGGAACGTCCGGCAGCGGTAAATCTACCCTGCTTAACATGATGGGCGGGTTGGATACGCCTACGTCTGGCAGTGTCATTGTCCGTGGGGATGAGCTGGCCAAAAAGAATGATGAGGAGTTGACCATCTTCCGCCGCCGCAACATCGGCTTTATCTTCCAGAATTATAACCTTGTCCCGATCCTGAATGTCTATGAAAATATTGTCCTGCCTGTGGAGTTGGACGGCGATGTGGCAGACAGGAAATTCATGGACGAGATCGTGAGGATGCTGGCATTGGAAGATAAACTGCAGAATATGCCGAACAATCTCTCTGGCGGGCAGCAGCAGCGTGTCGCTATCGCACGTGCCCTGATTACCAAACCGGCTATCATTTTAGCTGACGAGCCGACCGGCAATCTGGACTCCAGAACCAGCGCCGATGTGCTGGGGCTTCTGAAACGCACCAGCATGGAGTTTAACCAGACGATTGTGATGATCACCCACAACAACGAGATTGCCCAGCTTGCCGACCGAATCGTAAGGATTGAGGACGGCAGGATTGTAGAGTAAGGAGGTGGCAGATCATGACATGGCCTTTTGAAAATGATACCAGTATAGTAGAAAAGAAACTGGCAGGACGGAGCATGAAAGCCGACAGGCGTCGGAGCGTTTTCATTATTCTTACGATTGCCCTTGCTGTCTGCCTGATGGGAAGCCTCTGCTTTATCTACTCCGACCAGCAGATGAAAACACTGGATGGTATCCTAGGGCAGTATCAGGCCGGGTGCAGCGGGCTGACCCAGGAAGAGGTCGCCCGGCTTGTGGACGCCAAAAAGTTTGAGAAATGGGGCTGTACTGTCGAGACGGGAATCGCCCGTCATGAGGACAGTGTTTTGAATGTCAGTTATGTAAGTAAAGAGATGATTGAACTGATGGGCTACGGCGAGATTGCCGGAACCTATCCCCAAGGGGAGAACGAGTTGTGTGTGGAACGCTCCTTTTTCCGTTATTTTGGTCTCTCAGAGGAGGTCGGTCAGACAGTGATACTGGATTTGGGCAGCGGCGAGAAACCCTATACTGTCACAGGCATTCTGGAGGCGGAGAACGACAGCCGGCTCTTCACGGTCTGGATTTCGGAGGCCGCTGTGGAGGCGGACAGACACGATGCCCCCTATGAGCTTCGGTTTCGCTTTGTAGGGAGCCAGGGCATGGAACCGACCCGGCTCCAGGCAGACATTGAACAGTTCTTTTCGGAAATGGGTATTCCGGAGAATGAGACCTTTTACAGTTCCAACTATTTTGGCATGGTGGACCTGTATCTTGGAAACGGGATGGAGGTCTATGCTGCGGCGCTCCTGATTGCCGTAGTCTGCGCCATCGTGATCTACAACATCTTTTACATCTCCGTCATGGGCAAAATGCGGGAGTATGGACGTTTGAAGGTGTTGGGGACCACGCCGAAGCAGTTGAAGCGGGTAGTCAGGCGGGAGCGGCGCTTCCTGACCGCTGTTGCCATCCCCATCGGATTGATCTGCGCCGCAGTGATTGCGTTGATTGCAGTTCCCGGCTACTGGTCCTGGGGCGACAATATCCGCTCTGCGGCGGTGGTTTCCCTCCTTACCTATGGTGCTGTCCTGATCGCTACCAGAAAACCCATGGCGATGGCGGGAAAGGTCTCAGCCATTGAGGCCATCCGTACCACCGCCTATTCCGGGCAGCAGGAGCGCAGTGTTTCCAGGCAGCTCCATCGTCGCCTGACCATGCCCCAACTGGCTCTGATGAATTTCTCTCGGAACCGGAAAAAGGCGTTTGTAACAGCCCTCTCCCTGGGTTTGACCGGGATTCTGTTGCTCTGCATTTCCGCCTACGCAAATTCGGTGGACGTAAAAGAAATGGCCCAGTCTCAATTCGGAGACCGGAGCCAGTATCTGTTGCAATATGAGGATCACGCCGGCCGGGAATTTGTGGAGATGCAGAAAGAAAACCCTCTGGGTCAGACCCTGCGGGAGAAGCTGGCCACCCTCCCCGGCGTGGATTATGTCACGGCCTACAGCCTGGCCTGCGTGGAAATTCCTGCCATCAGTGCCATTCCCGGCAACCGGGCGCATGAGCCGTTTATTGTCAGGGGAATTTCCCGGGAGGATATGGAGGAGATGTACGTGGGCGATGCGGTTGTGGATGGAGCAGCGGACTATCGGCAGCTTCTGGATGGAAATGGCATTCTGGTCTGCCCTGCCGGCAGTGCGCTGAAGGAAATCTACCGGACCGGTTATCAGGTCGGGGATACCGTGACCCTCTCCTGCTACAACGGACAGACAAAAACCTATATGGTGATGGGCATTGTGCAGGATGTTCAGATCGGCAGCTCGTCTCATTTCTTCATTCTGCCCGAAGAAGAGCTGTCCGCCCTCTATCCGGAAATTTCAGATTTTACCGGCTATGTAAATCTCCACACGGAGCAGGACAGCGATCAACTGCGGCGGGCGGTGTTCGGTGCCGTATCCGACCAGCGGGTGGCGATCTCCGGCCTGGATGACCTGTCTGCCGATCTGGAGCGCGGCTTGCGGGGAGAACTGGTCCGGGACTACGGCATCCTGGTCTTTATCTTTGTGTTCGCTCTGATTAACCTGGCTAATACCCTGATTACCAATCTTCTCACCCGCCAGCAGGAGTTCGGTGTGTTCCAGTCCGTAGGCATGAGTGACCGACAGTTGTCCAACATGCTGTCCTTTGAGTGCCTGTACTATGTGGGGATCACGCTGCTGGCCACCCTGACACTGGGGACGGCGTGCAGTCTGGCCGTGTGCAAAGTCTTCGACCGGATCGGCATGTTTGGGACTCTCACCTATCACTTCCCGGCGGTTCAGGTGCTGTTGTTCGGAGCCGCGCTGCTTCTGGTGCAGGGAGTATTTTCGGTCTGCGCGGTCCGCTATACCAGAAAGCTCTCCCTTGTGGAGCGGATTAAGGCGACAGAATGACTTCGCTTAAAATAGCGATATTGGGAGAAAGGGAGGGAAACAGACATGACATGGCTTTTTGAAAATGATACCAGCGCTATTGTGAAAAAACTTGCAAAACGCAGCCTCGCAAGCGAGAAGCGTCGGAACCTGATGGTAGTGGTCGCCGTTGCTCTGGCGGCGTTTCTGGTCTGCTTTGTAACAGTTATATCCGTTTCTATTACACAGATCCAGCGTAATCAGGTGGCCGGCAGCTATGAGGCGGTCTTAATCGGCGTCAGTTCCCGTTCCTGCAATGGGGCTGTTCCTTTTTGTGCTGCTTGGTATGGAGGTAGTTCTATCAGTCTGGATGGTGCGCGGGCAGAAAAAGCAATCCCTGGTAGAACAGATGCGGGCACAAGGGTGAAATATCTTGAGTGATAGATCGGATTTTATACAGCATTTCGCGGCAACAAATAAACATTTCACAGCAATTAAATTGTTTTGATTTATTTAACAGGCTATAATAAAATGTCAGTGTGTGGCAACGGCAAAAGTTTTTCTTTTGCCGTTGCCGATATAATGACGAGGAGGTGGCGCATTGATTCGTATTGTAATCTGTGATGATGAAAAGCACATGTCCGATCATATAAGGGCAATGGCCTCCGATTTTTTCCATAAAAAGAATAGGGAGATTCAGCTTCGGACATTTACCAGCGGCGAAGATCTGTTAAACTATGATGGACAGATCGACATCCTGTTTCTGGATATCCAGATGAAGGGTATGGACGGCATGGAAACGGCAAGGAAGCTCCGAGCTGATAAGTTCCGGGGATTCCTGATATTTATCACGGTACTGAAAGAGATGGTATTTCAGTCTTTTGAGGTCCAGGCCTACGATTATCTGGTCAAACCGGTGGAAGAAAAACAATTTGAGAAGACCATGGAGCGTTGTTTTGCTTCTATGCAAAACGCCGTCGAGGACAGCCTGCTGGTGAAAAAAGGATATGAGGGACGCATCATCCTAAAGAACGAGATTGTTTTTTGCGAGGTTATAGACCGGAAAATATATCTGAACCTGGTCTCCGGCGAGGTTGTTGATTATTATGATCGGATCGAAACTCTGGAAACGAAACTGGACAGCCATTTTTTCCGGTGTCACAGGAGCTATCTCATCAATCTGAAGCATTTAAAAGGATATAAAAACGGGACTGCCTGTATGGATAACGGCAAAGAGGTTCCCGTATCACGGCTACGGAGCAGGGAGTTTTCCGGTGTTATCCTGCAGTATATGAAGAACATATAAGAACTTTGCGGTTATCCGGCAGGTCTGCGCATTTACTGTGCAGACTGTAAGAAAGTGATTCAGGAGTGCAAAAATCCCATTGCCGGAGGCAATTTAAAATGGATTTTTGCCTATAACTGTGTAGGTACGGAACAGTTACAGGGCTTTTATATATGGGGGCAGGTAACATGGCTGAGTATTTAGATTTTTTTAATATATACATTATGGGCGTGGTTGAAACGTCTTTCCAGATTTATTTTCTGGCAAAAATCCTGAAAAAGAAAATATGGTCTCCTATTTATTTCCTGTTTACAGCAGGTGCAGTGATTATAAATGAGTTTATTCCGAGCGGCACGATTATTGGTTTTGTGGTGTTTGTCTTATTGATTTCGATATGCGGGGCTTTTGCCTGCCATGCGAATTTTAAGGCTTCGCTTCTGTATGCGACTCTGACAACGGAAATCATGTTGTTCTGCAGCGGAATCGTGAACTCACTGATGAGCCTTTCATACCCATGGATGCCTGCTTTTTTCCATGAGACAGGCAATATTGCTGCCATGCTGATCTGCGAGACGGCATCCTTTTTGCTGAGTGGGTTTTGTTATTATATCGTATACTGCTATTTTTCCCGGGATGATCTTTATCCCGTGGATGCTCCTGATACCACAATGGGAATGCAGCAGATGTTTCTGATTTTTGTTCCAATCTTGATGATATTTATTATGGGTAACTATATCAATGCGATTGAATATGACTTCCAGTTTGAAATCCTGGCGGACAAAGGGCCTGCGGGACACTTTTTCAGTCATGGGCAGATGCTGTTCATGTATTTTCTGGGACTTGCAAGCCTGTTCTGCATCCTATTTTCCTATAAGAAACTGCAGCAGATTTTCCGCCTTAGCACTGAAATTTCATTGCTGGAACAACAGGAACATTCCCTGAACCAGTATGTGGAGGAAGCAAAAACCCGTTACGATGAAACAAAGTCCTTTCGCCATGACATCAGGAACCACATAGCAGTGGTAAAAAAACTCCTGCAGGGTGGAAAGCTGGAGGAGGCGGTAAGCTATATAGAGGATATGGACGATATGGCGGAAAAAATGTCCTTCCCTTGCAGTACCAACAACCCGGTAGTGGATATTCTGGTGGGAAACAAACTGGGGATTGCAAAAAGCATGGGGATCGATGTGGATTGTTCTCTCCTTCTGCCATACCCCTGCAGCCTGCGGGACATTGATATCTGTATTGTCCTGTCAAATGCGCTGGATAATGCTATCCAGGCAGTAAAAAATCTGGGCGCCGGTACAGAAAAATATATCCGTGTGTCCGGGCGGATTCAGGGGGATTTCCTTATGATGGAAATTGAGAACAGTTTCCACGGGAAAGGAGCGTTCAAAAAAGGGACGGGACTGTCAAATGTAAAAAAAGTGGCTGAAAAATATGGCGGCGCCATGAGTATAGAGATACAGGAGAATGTATTTGCCCTCCATGTGCTGCTGATCATTTCACAGCATCCAGTAAGCAGCTCACAGCAAATGGATTAAAATATTATCTTCTATAACCGAAAAAAGAAAAAGGAAGCTGTCTGTAAGGGCGGTTGCCTGACAATATCAATTTGAAGGAGGAACATGCTTATGGCAATACAGATTCATGGAAATTATGATCATTCCGGCGCCGATTACGCAGAGAGGGTGAAGGAAAAACAGGCTGCAGAAAGGGCGGAAAAGGCAAAGGAAGCAGAGAAAGCTGCTGAGGAAAAAAATGCTGGTAAGTTGTCCGAACCACGGGATGAATACATCAGCAGTGAAAAATCGGGGCAGAAGCCTACGGGACTGTACTGGGTAGGCCAGGACGAGAACGGCAACCGAAAAATCTTTTTTGATGACCCGAAAGCTGGCCATGCAAATGAACAGGATGACTGTTCCAAGAAAAGCGAAGATGGCAAAGCACCGAAGGTAGGCGAAGACAGCCAGGGAAAGCCGGCAGAGAAATGTGTCGCAAATACGGATAAGGTCGACAGGGAAATCAAGAAGCTGAAAGAGAAAAAGCAGCAGCTGGAACAGCAGATCCAGTCGGCTTCCGGGGATGAAAAGAAAATCCGGGAGCTGGAAAAAAAGCTGGCGCAGGTAGAAAACGAGTTAAGCCAGAAAGACAATGATACATACAGGCGGCAGAATGCTTCTGTATCAGAATTAGTGTAGTATCAATACCGGGAAATGGTGGCAAATGCGCACTGTTTTCCGGTATTTTTGGAATAGCGGCATCATTTAGGTTTCTTAAAAAAGATTATGTCAGGAAAAATTCAGGAGGGACAATTATGCATACGAAAACAATGGAAGGCCTTGCAGGGGCAAACATGAGTATGAAACTAATGAATACACCGCTGCGTGTCTATAAAGAAGCTGAGCGGAGAGGAGATACAACTGTCATGGAACGGGCAATGGGGTATGTAAAAAACTTTGCGGATAAAGCAGAAGACTATCAGAAAGTTACAGAAAAAGGAATGAAAGAGGATGCAAAGGAGGCAAGAGAAAAAGCGAAAACGGAGCAGGAAAACGCTATTCAGAAACGCAGGGAACAGCGCGAGGAGCTGGAAAAGAGGATAGCGGAAAGCCGTAAGGGGGATACGGATACCGTAAGCATCTGTGAAAGTGAAAAGACCGCATTGGACGAGAAGACGGATTCGGTTCAGGCTGGTGCAGACAACGGCATATTTGTAGAAGAAGCTGAGGATGCTGTTAAGACAGAGCCTGTAATCTATACGAAAACCGGAGAAGCATTGAAACCGGAATCCGGTACGAACCTTTCTGTTTCGGTATAGGGATTAATGCGTTAGGCTGCAGCTATCAGAAAGGAAATAAAATGAAAAAAAAATTAATTCATATTGTGTCGATTTATTCGGTGATATATACAGCAATTACATTGTTGAGCAGCGTCTTGTATCTTTGCAACGGCGTCTATGAAGACCCAAGCGGTAACTGGCACGAATTAGACAGGGCTATCATTCTCCTGATCGGGATAGCGGCATTTGAGCTGTGTACGAATCTGCCTGTTAAGCCTTTGGCTCTCAGATATTTGACTGCATATATTCCCTCTCAGCTGTTGGCGTTCGCCTATGTCTGGTTCAGCGGACTGCGGGAACCCTTGGCGAAAACAGCGTACAGGGATATCTGGATTAACTTTACGAGCCTTTTTGTGCTGTTATGTATCATCAATACTGTCATTTATGTTTTTAAGAAAAAGAGAGGGCAGAAAGGAGAAAGGCAATGAGTAAATATAACACATTATGGGAATATGTGCAGAAAAGCGGAAAGGAATCATTTCATTTGACCTTTGAAGAGATTCAGGAGATTGGGGGTATACCGATTGACCACTCTTTTCTGAAATATAAGAAAGAGCTTGCAGATTATGGCTGGCAGGTTGGGAAAATATCCATGAAAGAGCAGACGGTACTCTTTCATAAGGTTAACTGATTGCCTTCGTTTGCTTAAAAGTTAGGGACAGAAAAATATGTGCGATAGGAATAAGTTGGCAGCTGTAGCGAGAGAAGAAGCAGAAAGACCATATAATGGGAAATCGGATAATTGTGCGTCGAATATACAGGATATCGCTGCCCTATTCCCCCAATGGTCTGTTGAAGAGGCGAATGGGCTTTGGTGTGCCGCATTTGTATATCATTGTGTGATATTAGCGGGATTCAAAATTCCTGTTCGTCCAAAAGAATCTTCCTGTTCCCTTGCAGGTTGTGCGGCCTGGGAAGAGTGGGCACAAGCAGACAGCCGCATTGAGTATCATAGTGGGAATGACAAAGCTTTTCATCCTACGGCTGGGGATGTTGTTCTTTTTGACAGGGTATTCAACAACACAGATCATGACCATATTGGAATTGTACTTGAAAATTATGATAATCATATTATAACTGCGGAGGGAAATGTTGAAAATGTCTCCCGCATTTTAGAACGTAAAAAGGACAGCCATATTCGTGGGTATATTCGTGTCCCTGATAATTTTTTATATTGAGTTGGAAAAGGGAAATACATTATAGGGGTAGGGATTGGCGGCCATTTATTCAATAATACCATTGCTACTAATATGCTGCGGATAGAGGAGGGATATGGAATGAATGAGATGAATAGAACGATGATAGACGCTATTATAAAAAAGGCGGATGCGTTGTGCCCTGATTCTCTGGCGATGATCGGTGTGTATGGTTCGGTGATTACCGGAGATGAGTACGAAAAATCCGATCTTGACTTGCTGATCCTGATCAATGACGAAAAGGGACAGGTTCTGGCTGACGGATTTATATTAGATGATATTGATATAGGATATGATATTTACTGTACCAACTGGGATATGCTTGAAAATGATGCGCAGTGTGACCACGCACATTTGTCTAAGCTGTTCAATTCGATAATCGTTTATTGCAAAGATAAAAGTGCATTGAAAAGGCTGGATGAGATTAGAAGAAAGGCGGCAGAACTGCTTGCATCAGATAAACGATATGAGAAGGCGGATCAGGTGTATAGCAATGCAAAAAAGATGCTTGCAGAGGTATATCTTGCACAATCATTGTCAAAATCCAGAAGCTGCGCAGGAGCGGCTATTGAATTTATAGAAAATGCTGTTATGTTGTATAACGGCCAGTATTTCAGAAAAGGAACGAAAAGGGCTTTGGATGAGCTGAAACAGATTAGACTTCCTTTTGACCTTGAAACCAGGATTCTTGCCGTCATTCAGGCAGAAACAGTGGAAAAGATACGGGCAGAACTGACAGAAGTTTTCATTTTGACAGACGAGTATCTGCAGGTTCCGAAGAAAAAGGAACTCCCTTCTGCAGAAAATCTGCGTGGAACGTATGAGGAAATGTATTCTAACTGGAAAAACAAAATGGCCGAGGCGGCAGACAGGGACGATGTCTATTCTTCCTTTATGAATTTATTGTCTTTACAATACATGTTTCATGAGATTACAGAATGTATAGCAGTGGATGGCTTTGAAATTATGGATAAATTTAATCCCAAAAATTTGGAAGAGAATGTAGAAGTCTTTAATCAGGCTCTGAATAAGTATCTTGCAGAATATGAAAAAGCGGGAATTTGTCCAAGGCATTTTGAGAGCATGACAGAATTTGCGGAGGATTGCAATAAAGAAATTTTTGAAGAAATATAAAGAAAAATCGGAAGTTGACGCCGATGAAAATGAATGAAAAGAGAAAACATCTATGATCTATGCAGGAAGCAGGATAGTAAATAATTGGATATATCCTATTGATAAGGGTTATGTGCTGATTGATACAGGGTATGAAAGCGGATTTGCACATTTCAAAAAGCAACTGGCAAAGATGCAAATAGCCCCTCAACAGATACAATATATTTTTTACGATGACCATGCAGGTTATCTGAACGAAATACTTTCGGGATGCTCTGATATTCAAATGATTATGAGCGACAAGGCGTTAGAAAGATTATATAGAGGGCAAAACTCTTTTCATGGTGGTTGCACAACCAAGATTGCCTTGTTCTTTTGTTCCTTAATGAAATTTGTTGGCAAGGGCAAGCATTTGTTTCCCCCAATAAAGCAAGAATATTCATGTAGATGTATTCAAGTAACCAAACAAAACCGTAAGGAAATGGAACTTTTACTGCAAGGAAAAATCATTGATACTCCCGGTCATACAGCCGATTCCATATCTCTTTTACTAAATGACGGTTCTCTATTTTGCGGCGATGCTGCTATGAACGGCTTGCCAAGTTTACATAGAATAACTATTTGGGCGGAGGATAAAATGGCTTTTCTGAAATCTTGGGAAACAATCATTGCTCATAGACCAAATCTAATATATCCGGGACATGGCAAGCCGTTTGGATATGATGACCTTAAAACAAATCTAAAAAGAGCAAAAAATATGAAATTGTTACCGATTCACTAACTTCTTATTTGTCGAGAAGTCACATATTCAAAAGAAACTGGTGCTGATGGAGGAGCCACTACATGGGAAAAAACATAAAATGCAAACCAACCAGTGTGTGCATTGCAATCTTCATGCTTTGTTTGGTGGTAAGGTTCGTAGAATACTTTCTGATTGAAACAGATAAAACGGCTATTGGAGAAAATGTGCTTCATAAAGCCGTTGGGATTATCTTATTGGCACTGGCATTGAAAAAGATAAATCTTACATGGTGTGATATTGGATTTCAAAGAGACGGTTTTATAAGCGGTATTTTGAAAGGCTTGCTATTGGGAGGCGTTTGCTTTGCCGTTTCTTTTGGACTGGAATTAGGGCTCTTAGCTCTGCAAGGCAATTCGGCACATTGGGAAATCTATATCAGCAGCTTTTCTTTAACTGGCACGCAGATAAAAAATACGGATTTTGTTTTCTTTCTGTTATGCATACTATTCAATATCGTCAATGTATGGATGGAGGAGGGCGTTTTTCGCGGTCTGTTCATAAGAACTCTTTCCGAAACAAAGCCATTTATGCATGCGAATTATATTGCCGCATTATTGTTTGGTGTCTGGCACATTGTAATGCCCATCAGAAGCTGCATAAATGGCGAAATGTCGTTTGCGGCAACGCTTCTAATGAGTATCGGTTATATCATCCTTGCCGGGATTATGGGCATCAAATGGGGACTTCTTTACCGCATAACAGGAAATCTATGGGCAGGGCTTGGCGACCATTTATTTAATAATACCGTTGCTACAAACATGCTGCATGTCGTTTCGCTAAAGGGCGCAGACGAATTACAAATTGTCCGAATCATGGCTGCACAAGTTATTTCCTTTGCAGTTGTGTTGGCAATTCATACTTATCGAACTACGAAGGTTCGATAAGGTATTATTGCATGAATAGAAGCGGAAATAGATAGAAGGCTGGAGGGAATGCCTTAAAAGTTGACATAGAGACCAATCGAAAGTGAGTTAAATTTATGGATTTAAAGAAAATAGAAAATTTTATTGATAGACAAAAAGTTAGTTTTATATGCTCTATTGATGATGAAAATTGTCCTAATGTAAAAGCAATGCTAAAACCCCGCAAAAGAATAGGACTAAAAGAGTTTTACTTTTCTACCAATACTTCATCTATGAGAGTAAGGCAATATAAGAATAATTCAAATGCCAGTATTTACTTTTATCACAAAGGGTTCATGAAATATGTTGGTGTTATGTTAAAAGGCAAAATGGAAGTCTTGACAGACCAAGAAACGAAAAACATGATTTGGGAAAAGGGCGATACAATATTTTACAAAAAAGGTGTAACTGACCCAGATTATTGTGTTTTAAAGTTTACTGCTACAAGTGGCAGATATTATTGCGATTTGAAAACGAAAGATTTTGATATCAAGTAGTTGTTAAATTTTTGTTGTGGGACAAAGGAGGAAAGGTTCAATGGACGATTTAAAAGAATTGGGGAAGCTGATGAAAGAGCATCCTATCATAATTGTTGTAACATTGGCGGCGATGGCTGTAGGCGCAATTTTGGGAGCGGTCGCGTTTTACCAGGGGTGGTTAGGATGAAGGAAGCAGCAAACAGGGGAAAAGGAAAAACGCTCCTGATTTCAGCCGGCATGGAAATCATGCTGATTATCTGTATTACGGCAGCGAATCTAAATCCAACGCCCATACTATATTTTATTTTTTACAATCTCCTGTATGGGCTGGTATTCAGCCTTTTGATTCCACTGTGCTGTTTGTATAAGGAAAATGGAGTATCAGTTTCCGGCAGCGTATGGGCAGAAGTCGGTTTCAAAAAGCCGGGGCTCCGGCAATGGGGGGTTTTGGCTGCCTTTGTGGTATTTTCCGTTGGAGGGCAGCTTATCCCAAAGATGGCTGTCGGTGAGCAGATCCCATGGCGTTTGCTGCCTATGGGCATTATACCGTTGATCATGACCACGTTTTTTGAGGAATTTTTATTCCGGGGATTTGTACAGAGCAGGATTGAACGGAAATTTGGGTGGGTACTGGCAATTCTGGTTTTCGGGGCAATGTTCTCCCTGTACCATTTAGGCTATCCGGGATTCCGCACTTGGGAGGACATTCTTCTGCTGTTTGCAGTAGGGACTGGATTTGCGGCTGCATACAAGCTATCTGGTAATAACCTGATTGTATCCTTCTTTGTGAACCTGCCGAATGCTTTTGTTACTTACATATTGAAATATGAGCAGTTCCCCGTTATGCGTGTCAGTTCCACCATAGCGGCGGCTGTGAC
>ERZ808035.1148-NODE-1148-length-15660-cov-9.298274_pt1 | contig 15660 bp, 15 predicted proteins | sample MGYA00380189_ERZ808035 | MGnify/ENA primary metagenome ERZ808035 (study PRJEB31490, sample SAMN06133407) | mouse gut metagenome | isolation source: M5_1 | host: mice | place: China: Chengdu | collected 2015-05 ...
TCCTTTTTCTCTTGTAGGCCAAACCGCTCCATCTGCTCCTGGGCAAACCGCTTTTCATAGACCTGGATGTACCACAACAACCGTTGTAACCCCTCCAACACCAGTTCCTCAATGACTTTTTCACGGATGTAGTGGGCGGAGCAAACATCGGAATTACTGCGGTAGGCGGAACAGAAGAAAAACGCTTGCTCCCGCTTGTAGTTGTTGGTGGCGCTGTATCCCAGCTTGCTCCCGCAGTCGGCGCAGTAGAGCAACCCGGAGAACATACTTACAATGCCTGTCCGTGTGGGCCTGCGGCGGTGCTGGCGGAGATTCTGGACAAGAACAAAAGTTTCTCTATCAATGATGGCCGGGTGGGTGTCAGGGAAGATTTTCCATTCCTCCTGAGGCTTGTCCAGCCGCTTCTTCAGCTTGAAAGACTGCCTGAAAGAACGGAAGTTCACCGTGTCCCCAGTGTACTCCTGCCTGTCCAGAATATCCGCAACAGTTGCGGAACACCAGTTATGCGGGTATGCAGGGGGATTGGCGGGGCATTTTACGCCGACACTGTGCAGATACTCGCTGGGGGTCATCACGCCATCAGCCTTTAGCCGTTTAGCAATTTGAGTGGGCCCCAGGCCGGACACGCTCATTTGGAAGATTCGCCGTACTACCTCCGCCGCAGGCTCGTCCACAAGCCACCTGTTCTTGTCCTCCGGGTCTTTCTTGTACCCAAAGGGCGGGTTGGTGGTCAGCGGTATCCCGGCGTTGCCCCGGCTCTGCATGACACGGCGAACCTTGTCGCTCGTATTTTTTGCGTGCCACTCATTGAACAAATCTTGCATGGGAACGATGTCGCTGACCCCGTTGGCCGTGTCGATGTTATCCATGATGGCGATATAGCGGATATTCAGCCGGACAAAATCTTCTTCCAGAAGCTGGCCCACCACAAGGCGGTTACGGCCCAGGCGGGAGTGGTCTTTCACAACAAGATTTGCCACAAGTCCCTGTTCGGCCAGTTCCATGATCTCCATAAAGGCCGGACGGGTGAAACTAACCCCGGAGTAACCGTCGTCAAACATAAACCGGGGATTTGACAGGTGGTTGTCCGCAGCAAATTTCTCCAAAATGGCCCTTTGATTCTGGATGCTGCCTGAGATACCCTCTTTCTCATCGTCACGGGACAGTCTGGCGTATAACACAGTAATTCGCTGCTCGTTTGGCTGCTTTTTCTTCAAAATGCGCTCCTTTCCGCAGCCGAGTGTGATATGAATTGCAAGGTGTTATTATTATACCACACCGGTTGCAAAACTTCAACACTTTAATGTGTGATATTCCGATTGAGGATACGAAGTGTTTTCCCCTCCACGGTTTCAGCGGTGTCACCGCTGAAATGGGCCTTAACGGTGTAGACGGTGCCTCCAATCTCCCGCTCAAAGCTGATGGGATGGATGTACTGATGTTCCTTCAACCAGTCCAGCCGTTCCTCATGGGATAGACCGGCAAGAAAAGCTGCTGTTTCCTCTATTTGCTCCATCACTTCATCATAGATTTTCGCTTCCTGCTCGGTCAATTCCAGCCTGACAATATTCATCTGATTCTCGCTCCTCTCGTTCTCTCCTGTCCCAACCGGCGGTGCTGCTCCTCGTTGGCGTAAACCATGTCCATCGTGTCCTGAATTTTGACAGAACGTTCCTCAACGCCCATGTTCAGCTTCAATTTCTTACGGCAGACGGTAATTTGAGCGGTTATAGCCTGTTTTTCGTCCCGTAACCGCTCTTTTTCAGTGGGTGACGCTCTGCGTATCTTATTTTGCAGCTTTGTCCGCTGTTCGGTCAGCGTGTCCAGTTCGCATTGAAGGGTTTCACGGGCTGAAAGAAGATCGTCCAGCGTTTCAATGCGGTTTTTTGCCAAATAATTCACCTGGGCGGTGATTTCGTCCAGCTTTCGCAGTTCTTCCCGCATGAATGGGCTGGTGGGCTGATAGGTTGCCCCCTTGGGCAAAATGCCGAGCTGGTACTCCCAATAGAGGAATAGGCGGTAAATGTGGGAAGTCCGCTGGAACGGCACATAGACCCGCAGTTCCTCGGGCAGTTCCGGGGCAAAATTGACGGTGGGACGCTTGTTGCCAAAGCTGGCCCGTGTGCCCAGGCTGTGCCTGATATTCTCCGGCGTCCACCGCTCGTCCAGGGTATCCAGGCGGGTGAAGTGCTGGTACTGTGGCAGGCGTATCTTCCAGTGCTTCCCCGTGAAGTCGGTGAGATAGCCTTTGCGCCGGAGATATTTCTCCATCATCTCTACCGTCCTGCTGCCGTTGACAGCCTCCCGCACGTCCGCCCGGTAGACGTTGTAGCGGGTGGGCTTGCCGCTCTGCTCGTCCAGCCAGACGGGACGGCTGGGGGCCTTGTGCCCATGCTCAATGACGGACAGGCCGTATTCCCGGCAAAGCCGGTCTGAGATGTCCCAAAGGCGCTGCTGCTCGGCTTTGGTATAATTATACTTTTTGCCGTCCCTGAAAGATACTGAATTGAAACAGAAATGATTATGCAGGTGGCCTTTATCCAGGTGAGTGGTGACGATGACTTGAAACCTGTCGCCCCACATCTCTTGTGCCAGCTTTACGCCGATCTCATGGCACCGCTCCGAGGTAACCTCTCCCGGCCTGAAGCTCTGATAGCCATGCCAGGCGATGTAGTTGTCCTCTTTGCCGTACCGCTGTTTGGTCAGTATCATCTGTTGCAAGGCCGTCTGCTTCAGGCAGTTGATGGCGGTGACAAAGGAGCCGTCCTCGGTTTTCTGCGGGTTCTGGATGTACGAAAATACGTTGAAAAAATCCTCGGTGCCTTTAGGTACAGTTTTCTCCGGGTTTTCCACATAGTCAATCAGGTCTCCGAGATTGCCCTTGATGTGCCACAGGCTGGTGGTTGCCACGTCAGGCCACCTCCTGCAAGAAAAGGACAAGTTGCTCAAGCCGTGAACATTCTTCCGCTACTTCCGGGCAATAAGCGGTCAATCGCTCCAGCTTATCATGGACTTCATACAGGGCGTCCAGCAGTTCCCAAAACTCGGGTGGCTGCTTGGGGCGGGGGTGTCGGCCCAGACAAATCTGCCGGAAGTATTCGGATTGGGTCAGGCCGCACAGGGCGGCGTCATGTTTCAGCTTGGCTTTTTCTTCTTCGGTCAGTCTGATTTTCAGCCGTACTTTTTCGTCGTTGGTACTCAAAATAATTCCTCCATTCTGTCAAATTTCCGCTGTGGGAGGGGGTATTCAGGGGTCTCCCCTGGGAATGGATTTTGCCCCGTGGGGGGCGAAATCCGATGCTCGCTATCCCTGTGGACAGGGTAGCAGCGGGTAACGGCGTTCTGCCGTCACTTAGAATTTTCCTCCTACCTCCTACTACAACTTTCAATGCCCGAAACGGAACTTTTTTCTTGAGCTATTTTCAAAAATTCTGTTCCCCTCGAGCAAATAAAGAAGCCGGCTACATACACAACCGTACCAGCAGGACGGCCCTCGCCCCGCTGGTGTTCGTTTTTGGTTTGTGTATGTAACCGGCTTTATCTGTATCAATCAGATCAGCCTATTCAGTTGGCGCTTCCATGAGGGAGTATTGTAGGATACCACACGGGAGAGCGGTTTGTCAATTACATATCGGCGGATTTTACAGTTTGCTCTGGAAAAATGCCCCTTTGTATGGTGTTCTGTAAAAAATAGTTGGGGAATACACGGCCCCCTGGATGGACGGCAGGCTAAACGATTACCTTACCGACATTGACCGGCAGGCCGAGGAAATATTCTTTCAGTTGGTAAAAGATTACGCCCAGCGGCAGGGCATAACGGAGCAGTTAAAGGCTGAAAATCAAATGGAATGGGTGGGGCGGATGAATAACTGCAAGGCTCAGGTAGAAGAGTTATTTTTTAGTAGTATTTTTAAGAATTACTCGCAGAGTATAATACAACCTTGATAGTGTCTCAAGTCTATGATAAGCTGCGATAGCAGGAAATCGGCAAGGAGGAATACCATGTTTAAAATAGGCGAATTCTCAAAGTTGACGCAAGTATCTATCCGTATGCTTCGATATTATGACGAGGCCAACCTTTTGAAACCGGCAGAAGTGGATCAATGGACGGGGCATCGATTATACTCTGTGGAGCAGATACCTCGCTTAAACAGGATATTGTATCTGCGTGACAGCGGATTCAATGTTTCAGAAATTTCTTGTGCGCTTGAAATGGATGACAACGCACTCCTTGGTTATCTTGAAAAAAAGCGGATAGAAATTGAACAGACAATAGAAAATGCACAAGAGAAATTGTTAAAAATAGCAGTTACAAAAAGGGAAATTCAAGGAGATCGCGGTGAATTACATTACAACATTTCAATTAAATCAATTCCAGAGTATTGTGTACTCTCTTTACGCAGGATTGTACCAACGTACTATTCTGAAGGTGGCTTATGGAAAGAGCTATGCACCTTTGTGAGAACACACAAGATAGAAATATCGGGAAGTACATTCACCATCTGCCACGATACTGACTTTAGGGAACAGGACGTTGATATTGAACTGTGCGCTTATGTAAGCCAGATATACGAGAATATAGAGCCATTCCGTTTCCGCGTAGTGGCGGCTGTTCCCGTAATGGCTTGCACAATGGTATATGGCAATTTTTCAAATATTAAAGGGGCATATATCGCATTTGCTGAATGGTTACAAAAGAATAGTAAATATCGAATGTCCAGCCCTATGCGGCAAATCGTACATAGAGGGCCATGGAATGAGAGTGAACCAAAAAAGTATTTGACTGAACTACAAATACCATTAGAACTTAAATGAAATTTCTATTTAAATTAAGATAATTTCATTTTTCCTCTTGTATCTGACATGGTGTGAGGTATTATACTGGGCTTGCAAACGAAAAAAGGAGGAATATCCATGCAAGATTATCGGTTGAAGCCCATCGGTAAAGTAGAAAATGATGAAAAAGGGGTGTTTATTAAATTGGCCCCGGAATATATTTCGGGACTGCTTGCGTTGGATGGATTTAGCCATATTAACGTGATATGGTGGTTTAGTGATTGCGACAACCAAACAGACCGTAACATTTTGCAAGCAGAACAGCCCTATAAAGGGGCACCGCCCGTTATGGGTGTATTTGCTACAAGATCACCGTTTCGGCCTAATCCTATCGCATTGACAGCGGTAGAAGTCATCAACATAGATTTTGACCAAGGAATTATTCAAGTCACTTTTATTGATGCAAACAATGATACACCTGTACTTGATATTAAACCTTATACTCCCAGCCTTGACAGGGTAGAAACCCCCGGCGTGCCTATGTGGTGTAGTGACTGGCCGAAAAGTACCGAACAATCAGGTTACTTTGATTGGGAACAGGTTTTCAATTTTGAGTGAGTCATTGATATAGAAAATATTATCTGCCCAACGGTATATAAAAAAACCGTTGTTTCGGCAGCTGGTATCTGTGCGCCCAAACAAAAGAACAAGTAGCCTTGCGGCGGTTTTGAAATATCAAATTCAAATCCGCCGCTTTTTTTTGAAAAAATGGAAAACGGAGGGTGTGTTAAAATCGCCCATTGTTAAGGACACGGCGGTATCCGGGAGGTATCGTCATGTCCTTTTTTATCCCCATTCCACCTGACTTATCAAAAAAAGCATAATCCTGTCAACAGGTCACTCCGGCCAGAAATGCGAAATATGTCAGTACATTGAGAACGATGTCGTTTCATGCGCCCGCACAGTACAACGCTGTGCGGGCGCATTTTCTGTCCGCTATTGGTCATGCCGTTGCCGCAGTCCTCCAGCCTATCTGAATTTCACAAAAGTTCAGATAGGAGGAAACGGCCATGTCATACAATCATGGCAAAGAAGAACGAAAATGGCAGCGTTGGAAACAAGCTGAAGAAAAGGTACTGCGGGCCTGTGGCATGGATGAAAGCACGATTGAACAGCTCCGCCTTTGGGACAGAGCTATGTTCAATTCGGACAGGCGCTTTTATGAGAAGTTGCAAGATACGGGTACATACCTGGATTGCGCTGCCGCCAGCGAAACACCAACCGAGATTTATACAGTGGAAAATCTGCTGAACGATATTGAAAATGCGGAACTGCTTAAAACCCTGCTGACAGTGGACAAGCTCACCTTGCAAATCTCTGTTCTGAAAATGAACGGGTACTCCATCAATGAAATTGCTGTACTTGTCCACCTGTCCACAGATGCCATTTATAAGCGGATAGCTGTACTGAAAAAGAAATTGAAGAAATTTCAAAGGTAACTCCAAAATCTCACGTCCTCACGGGCTGCTGGGTGAGAGGTCAAGTCCTCTCACCCAGCTTTTTCATAGGAGGACGGGCAAATGACGTTCATGGATAAGGTCTATACGCTTCGGACGGAAGTCCGTGGCGATGGGAAAACGGCGTATTTTATCAGCTTTACGGATGGGCAAGGCGAGTTTTACGATTTGGAGGTATCGGAAGCGTTCTATATAGAATTTCGGCAGATGGAGCGCAAAAATCGTAACCTCCAGCAATCCGACTGGCGGCACCAGGAAGCGTCAGATTTGTGGGATGAAACGCTCTATAAGCGGGCGTTCAGAGTGCCCAAAAGCGTTGAGGAATTGATCTTTGACGCAGAGCAGCAGGAACTACTCAACAAGGCTATTGCCGCACTCCCTGAAATCCAGCGACGGCGGTTCCTGCTCTACCATGAGTATGACTTCAACTACCGTCAGATTGGAGAGATGGAGCATTGTAGACCGCAATCAATCATGCACTCGGTCATTCGGGCCAGGGAAAAGATAAAAGCCGAGATAGAAAAATACCGAACTGGACAGTAACAGACTGCCCCATATCTTTGGATATAGGGCAGTCTGCTAAATGTTCTCTACAGGTTTCTTAATGTCAGGCGTAAATCACCTCGTTATAGATAACTTCCTCTGCCCGGTTTCGGACGCTGTTCATTTGCCTGACCCATTCCATCTGATCCTCAGCTTTGAGCTGTTCCGTAATGCCCTCCTGCTCCGCCAGTTGCTTGACCAACTGAAAAAACATTGCTTCGGCTTGAGCGTCAACTTCGGACAGGTGGCTTTCCAGCTTGCCGCTGAGAAGTAGGGCGGTATAGATGGGCTCTCTTTGCGTTTTCAGGTAGTGTTTCCGTCGCTGACCCCAGATACCAACAGAAATGCTTTCAGGTGGGAGTAAATCAGGTAGAAAATAATCGCCCTCCCGATGATAGGTTCCACCCATACGCTCAAATAATGATGTTTCCATGATATAGTCCCCCGATATGTTGAAATTTCCTGCAATTCAATCACATTCGGCTGATTCCACAAAAGTTTTGGGAGGAACTTCCTTACGAAGTTCCTCCCAATGCGTGTCTCCCTTTTTTGCGCCCTGCTTTTCCCTGCAAAACCGGAAGAGGCCTACATCAAAACCGGGGAGCGCGTCCTTGCTGCCCATCGGATAGAACTTACTGATGATCTTCCAGCCAGCGAATCGCGCAGTGCGCCAGACAGTCGGAGCCAACGGGACAGACATCCTCATTGAACTGGACCTTCGGGTTGTGGGCAGGGGCATCGCCCCGCCCGTCCATATACCCTGCCGAAAGATACATGAATACGCCGGGAACCTTTTCTGCAATAGCCGCAAAGTCCTCGGAGGCGCTGGCGGACGTGTTGGGGACAGAGGTCAAACCGGGAATGGGCAGCTCCTGCATATAGCTTACCATTTCGTCCGTCATGGCGGGATCGCAGACCAGCGGCGGCGCCCGGGAGATCATCTCAATTTCCGCCGAGCCGCCAAATACCTCCGCAGTCCTTTGGACCGCTTCCTTCAGCCGGCGTACCAGCTTCTCACGGCTGGCGCTCAGGGGTGCTGCGGGATTCCGGAGCGACGGATTCACAACGGTATGGAAGAACGCGTTGGGGAAGTGGCGGATTTCGCGGATAAATTGATTGCAGACACAGGGAATCGGCTGTAGCCTTTTCAGCCCATTGCCCGATTCCAATTGCAAGAGCGGCTGTCGCAGCACCTGGCACCCTCCGGAAAGCGTCCCCGCCCTGCGCCCCCCGCTTCCATTCTTCTCTTTATTCCCGGGAGGTGCATTCATTGCTTCAATCTTTCCATCATAAAATAGAATATACGGGCAGAAACCATTGACAAGCCGGCTATGCCGCCCATATAATAGATAATGGAAAATTACAGGTCAGGAGACGCAGTTCAGTTCCAAGAAATTGAGGTGCAGAGAGATGAAAAGTATTCGCAGAAAAATCACGGTATGTCTTATGTCCACGGTTCTGATCGCCCTGGTTGCAGTAGGGGCCTCCAGCATCACGCTGAATTACCGAAGCACCATTGCCACGGTGGATCAGATGATGAGCGAAACCGCTGTGCTGGCGGCAGAGCGTATCGAACAGGAGCTGAACGCCTATAAAAACGTGGCCATGGACACCGGCCGTATCTCACAGCTGTCCAATCCGGCCATGTCGCTGGAGGATAAGCGGGAGATTATCGACGAGCGCGTCAGTCTGCACGGCTTCCAGAGGGGCAACATCATCGGCGCCGACGGTCTGAGCATTTTTGACGGCAAGGATTACTCCGACCGGGAATACGTAAAGCAGGCAATGCAGGGAAATGTCTATGTCTCTGAGCCGCTGATCAGCAAGATTACGGGAGAGCTGTCCATTATGGTGGCCGCCCCGCTCTACTCCGCCGGAGACCGCGTTGTCGGCGTCGTCTACTTTGTGCCGCCGGAGACCTTTTTGAATAATATTGTCTCCTCCATCAAAGTCAGTCAGAGCAGCCGGGCCTATATGATCAACAGCTCCGGCGACACCATTGCCGACGTCACCCTGGACACCATCACTACACAAAACATCGAGCGGGAGGCCGCAGGGGATTCCTCCCTGAAAGAACTGGCTGCCATCCATGCCGCCATGCGGCGGGGAGAAAACGGCTTCGGCAGCTTCCGGGCCTCCGACGGCCCCCGTTTCGCCGCCTATGCCCCGGTGGGCGGCACCGACGGCTGGAGCGTTGCCGTCACCGCAATGAAGAAGGATTATCTGGCCGATACATACTTTGGCATGGTCATCAATGTGCTGGTAATTGTGGCCTCCGTTCTCGCCTCCATCGCGGTTGCCCTGAAGCTCTCCAGCAATATCAGCATACCCATGCGGGCCTGTGCCGAGCGGATGAAGCTGCTGGTGCAGGGTGATCTGACCTCCCCGGTTCCCCAGTCCAGCGGCCAGGACGAGACTGCGGAGCTGACGCGTTCGACAGCGGAGATGGTAACGGGACTGAATACCATTATCAACGATATCGGCTATCTCCTCAACGAGATGGCCGGCCAGAACTTTGACATTCAATCCTCCCACCGGGACGCCTATGTGGGCGGCTTCCAGAGCATTCTGCTGTCCATGCGCAATTTAAAGATTGAACTGAGCAACACCATGCGGCAGATTGACGCCTCCGCCACCCAGGTATCCGCCGCCAGCGGACAGGTCTCCACCGGCGCCCAGACGCTGAGCCAGGGGGCTATGATGCAGGCCAGTTCCGTGGAGGAGTTGGCTGCCACGATCAACGACATCTCCGACAGCGCCAAGAAGACCTCTGCCGCCGCTGAGGAGGCCGGCAGATTTGTGGGACTGGCCGGCGCCCAGCTGGGCACCAGCGTAGAGCACGTCAAAGAGCTGAATGCGGCCATGGAGAAAATCTCCGGCTCCTCCGAGGAGATCTCCAAGATTATCGCCGCCATTGAGAACATCGCCTTCCAGACCAATATTCTCGCTCTGAACGCCGCCGTGGAGGCCGCCCGCGCCGGCTCCGCCGGCAAGGGCTTTGCCGTGGTTGCAGATGAAGTGCGCAATCTGGCCTCCAAATCCGATGAGGCCGCCAAGGCCACCAAGGAGCTCATCGAAGGCTCTATTGCCGCCGTTACCGAGGGCGGCCAGGTGGTAGGCAGAGTCACGGAATCCCTGGAGCAGACCAGCATTTATGCCGGTCATGTGACCACTCAAATGGATATTGTCGTAGGCGCCGTGGAAAATCAGACTGCCGCCATCGTACAGGTTACGGAGGGCGTTGACCAGATCTCCTCTGTGGTGCAGACCAACAGCGCCACTGCCCAGGAGAGCGCCGCCGCCAGCGAGGAGCTCTCCGCAGAGGCGGCCAGCCTGAAGCAGCTGGTGGACCGCTTTACCCTCGCCAGGGAGTAATTCCCGGAAAAGGCGTCTGCAAACTCCCGCATTCCCGGGCGCTTTTCCCCGCGGGAAATACCAGAGTCTGTTTTAAAACCGGTATCGCACCGGTTTTAAAGCAGACTTTGCGCCTGTTGGATATCGGACCCTGTCCCAAATTTGCCAAGGCTTCCAAGCGGCGGTCGGACACGCAGACCCGCCCTGCAGGTATCCCCGTCACCCCCACGGCGGGATGCTGCCGATTCAGAAAACCCGTTTGCCATGCGGCCGTACTTCTGATAGAATAGAACACAGGACAGCATTCTTAACATTCCCGCTGCCGGCGGGAGGATTCACACTCATTGGTCAGATTGCCGGAAGCCGCAGCAATCCGGCCGGCCGTTGACAGAGCATCTGCCGCCAGCCAGAACAGACGCCAGCTGAAAAAGCGTCCGGGGGAGAGGGCGGCATGAAAGGAGAAGCGCTCATATGAACAATCAGTTGGTGTGGCAGGAGGCGTACAATATCGGCGTAGAGTCTATCGACAAGGAGCACCAAAGGCTTTTTAAAATCATCAACAAACTCTTTTCTTTTGAGGAGGATGAGGAAAAGGAGAAGAGCCAATGGGCCTGCCAGGAGGGGATCAAGTATTTCAAGGGCCATGCCCTGAAGCATTTTGCAGACGAGGAAAAATACATGGCCTCCATCGGCTACGAAGGGCTTGAACGCCACAGGCACATTCACACGAGCTTCCAGGAAAATACGCTCCCCGCGCTGGAGCAGGAGCTGGAGCGGACCGACTATTCCCTGGAGGCGATGGATCATTTTCTGGGCGTCTGCACCGGGTGGCTGATCGGCCACACTCTGACGGAGGACCAGGCCATTACAGGGGAGCGTCCGAGCAAGTGGGAAAACCTCCTGCCGGATGAAGAGCTGACCGCCATAAAGAAGACAATTATTCAGCTGATATTCGATATGTTCCGGCTGGAGTCCCAGGTAATCAGCGACGCCTACGGCGGCGAAAAATTCGGAAGAGGTGTGTATTACCGTCTGGTCTACGGCTCGGAGCAGGATAAAAAGCGGCAGGAGGTCCTTCTTGTCTTTGAGGAAAAACTGCTGATTAACACCGTGGGAAAAATCATGGGTCTCCAGACAAACAAGCTGGATACCATGCTGATCAACGCCGCCAGATACACGGCACGCCAATTTGTGGGGCGCCTGATGGAACACTTTCCCTCCTCGGAATCCTGTGATCTGAAAGAGGAAAATCTCCTGTCGTATGAACAGTTCCGGCAGGTATTTGAACGGGAAAAGCCGCAGGTCAGCCTGTTGTTCAACACAGGCGGTGCAGGGTATTTTGTCTATTGCACCATTGCTCCTCATCTGCTGGAAAACGGCGTCGGTACGCCTATCGAGGCGGAAAATGCACTGGACGAAGTTGAAAAGTACCTGATGAAGCGGGAGGAAGACGCCGCACAAAACGCGGCGAACCCCCAGCGGAAAATTCTGGTTGTGGATGACTCCATGACCATACGCCAGGGAATGAAATCCCTGCTGGGGGATGACTATGAGATCTCGCTGGCAGAATCCGGGGTCTCTGCCATCCGGGCCATTACCCTGAACCGACCGGATCTGATTCTGCTGGATTATGAAATGCCTGTCTGCGACGGAAAGCAGACCATGGAGATGCTCCGCTCGGAGAAATCCTTTGCAGATATTCCCGTTGTCTTCCTCACCGGCAGAAGCGACCCGGAAATTGTAAAGGCGCTGCTGTCTCTGAAGCCGGCCGGATATCTGCTGAAATACCTGAAGCCGGCGGATATCAAGAAGAAGATCGATCACTTCTTCGAGAAGGCCTGAACGCCCTCTAAAAACAGCATCCATTCCCCTCTCTCCCTGAAGAAGCTGTACCGATATCGGTACAGCTTCTGAAATTATATGGGAAAAGCTCTCTTCAGTTCCGCCGGCATCAAACCATCGCCGGACAGACTTACACGCCGTCTGTGGGGACGGGCACCCTGTCCCCGTCCTCCTGCCGCCGCTCCCCTCCCCTGTCCGTCGGCTGAAACTGAGAATCTTTGTGAGAGTATCCAAAATAGAGGTCAAATTATTTTTCTGTAGTTAGTTAATACAAACTAAAATGGTCAAAATGGGTTCCCAACTCTTGACAAAGGGCAAGGCCCCGTGTTATCCTTTTCACAAGCCAGGAGTTAGATATTACTAACTCCTTATTTCAGGGCGATGGTTAGTTATAGCTAATTTAGACAGGAGTGTGGTCGATGATGCCGCTGACAATGGCAAAGCCGGGAGAGACCGTGACTATCCGAAAAATTTCCGGCAGAGACGAAGTGCGCCGGCACCTGGCGGAGCTGGGTTTTGTGGTGGACAGCGATATTACGGTGGTCAACCGGATCGCGGGGAACCTGATCGTCCAGGTGAAGGACAGCCGGGTGGCCCTGGATCAGAGCATGGCCAACCGCATTATGGTGTAAAGGAGAGGAAGCTATGAAAACACTGAAAGACGTCAAGGTGGGCGAAACTGCTACCGTGACCAGGCTCCACGGCGAAGGCCCGGTAAAGCGCCGCATCATGGACATGGGCATCACCAAGGGCGTGGAGATCTTTGTCCGTAAGGTGGCCCCCCTGGGCGACCCCATGGAGCTCAACGTCCGGGGCTACGAGCTGTCCGTGCGCAAGGGCGACGCGGAGATGATCGAGGTCAATTAAGAACCTGTATTCCCAGGCGTTGAACGTTGTCCGGCCGGGCCTTCTCTGCCGTCCTGCCGCCTTAAAAAATCTTGAAATACGTCCGGTATTCCTGCGGTTCTTTGCCTTGCAGGGTGGCAAAATCCCTCGCCCATCCGGAATCCCCCGCCTATGAATACAGGTTCTAAATTTTTTTAGCCGACGGTTAGCCATGGCTAATTTGAGAGGAGAGAAGCGACATGAGTATTAAAATTGCCCTGGCGGGCAATCCCAACTGCGGAAAAACCACGCTGTTCAACGCCCTCACCGGGTCTGCGCAGTATGTGGGCAACTGGCCCGGCGTCACGGTGGAGAAGAAGGAGGGCAAGCTGAAGGGCCAGAAGGATGCGGCCATCCAGGACCTGCCCGGGATCTACTCCCTGTCCCCCTACACCCTGGAGGAGGTCGTGGCCCGGAATTACCTGGTAAAGGAGCGGCCCGACGTCATCCTGAACATCGTGGACGGCACCAACATCGAGCGCAACCTCTACCTGACCACCCAGCTCATCGAGCTGGGCCTGCCCGTGGTGGTGGCGGTGAACATGATCGACCTGGTGCGGAAGAACGGCGACCAGATCGATTTGAAAAAGCTGGGCGAGGCCCTGGGCTGCCGGGTGGTGGAGATGTCCGCCCTGAAAAACGAGGGCGGCTTGGAGGCCGCGCAGGCGGCGGTGGCGCTGGCTCAAAAGCACCAGTCCGGCGAGCTGCCCCACGTCTTCACCGGCAGCGTGGAGCACGCCCTGGCCCACATCGAGGAGTCCATTCAGGGCAGGGTGGCGGACAGCTGCCTGCGCTGGTACGCCATCAAGATTTTTGAGCGGGACGAGAAGGTGCTGGAGGAGCTGGCCCTCTCCGACGACCTGAAAGCCCATTTGGAAGAGCACATCGCCGACTGTGAGAAGGAGCTGGACGACGACGCGGAGAGCATCATCACCAACCAGCGGTATGCCTACATCAACTCCGTTGTGACCAAGGCCGTGAAGAAAAAGGCGGCAAAGCACAGTCTCTCCGTCTCCGACAAAATTGACCAGATCGTCACCAACCGGATTCTGGCCCTTCCCATCTTCGCAGCGGTCATGTTTTTGATCTACTCCATCGCCATGGGCACCTCTCCGGCGGCCCTCTTCGACGGCTCCGGCGAGAAATGGGGAATCGCCATCGGCACCTGGGGCACCGACTGGGCCAACGACACCTTCTTTGGCGAGCTGGTCCCCGGCTTCTTTGACAGCATTCTCACCTCTCTCGGTGTCAGCGGCTGGCTGTACGGCCTGATCCAGGACGGCATTGTGGCCGGCGTGGGCGCGGTGCTGGGCTTTGTGCCCCAGATGCTGGTGCTCTTCCTGCTGCTGGCCATCCTGGAGGATGTGGGCTACATGGCCCGGATCGCCTTCATCATGGACCGTATCTTCCGCCGGTTCGGGCTGAGCGGCAAGAGCTTCATCCCCATGCTGGTGGCCACCGGCTGCGGCGTGCCCGGCATTATGGCCTCCCGGACCATCGAGCAGGACCGGGATCGGAAGATGACCATCATGACCACCGGCTTTATCCCCTGCGGGGCCAAGATGCCCATTATCGGCCTGTTCGCCGGTGCGGTGTTCGGCGGCTCCCCCTGGGTGGCCACCTCTGCCTTCTTCATCGGTATATTCGCCGTGGTCATCTCCGGCATCATGCTGAAGAAGTGCAAGGCCTTTGCCGGTGAGCCCGCCCCCTTCGTCATGGAGCTGCCCGCCTACCACGCCCCCTCCGTCGGAAACGTCCTGCGGGCCACCTGGGAGCGGGGCTGGTCCTTCATCAAGCGGGCCGGCACGGTGATCCTGCTGTCCACCATCATCCTCTGGTTCCTCCAGGGCTATGGCTTCACGGACGGCACCTTCGGCCCCGTGGAGGACAACAACTCCTCCCTGCTGGCCGCCATCGGCAATGCCATCGCCTGGGTGTTCTACCCCCTGGGCTGGAGGGGCGACATGGCATGGAAGGCCACCGTGGCCTCCTTCACCGGCCTTATCGCCAAGGAAAACGTGGTGGGCACCTTTGGCACCCTCTACCGCTTCGCCGAGGAGGTCAGCGAGAACGGCGAGGAGATCTGGACGCTGGTGGGGGCCGACTTCGGGGCTGTTACGGCCTACAGCTTTATGATCTTCAACCTGCTGTGCGCCCCCTGCTTTGCCGCCATGGGCGCCATCAAACGGGAGATGAACAATGCGAAATGGACGGCAGCCGCCATTGGCTATATGTGCCTTTTCGCCTATGTGACCGCAATGATTGTCTTCCAGCTCGGCGGCCTCTTCACCGGCGAGGCCTCCTTTGGCCTGGGCACTGTGGTTGCGCTGGCACTGCTGGCAGGCATCGTCTGTCTGCTGTTCCGCCGGGGATGTCAGGATGAGGGCGAGAGCCGCCGCCTGACCTCCGTTGCCGCCATGCGGCTTTAAGAGGGGGAGTCCGGCATGACAGAGCTTGCAGGCAACGGCATTGTGCTTCTGGTGCTGGCAGCTGTGGTTGCCCTGGCTGTGCGCTCCCTCTGGAAATCCCACAAATCCGGAGGACACTGCGGCGGTGACTGCAGCAGCTGCGGCGGATGCCATCATTGTAAATAACGGGGCGCCGGAACCATGGGAAGCGGTTCCGACGCAAAAAAGGCACGGGAGACGGATAAACCGTCTCCCGTGTCAGCTTGTCGAAAAAGTATTTTCGACAAGCTGAGCGGGATTTTCACAACTTTAAAAAGTTCTGAAAATCCCTGATT
>ERZ808035.1150-NODE-1150-length-15587-cov-4.974790_pt1 | contig 15587 bp, 11 predicted proteins | sample MGYA00380189_ERZ808035 | MGnify/ENA primary metagenome ERZ808035 (study PRJEB31490, sample SAMN06133407) | mouse gut metagenome | isolation source: M5_1 | host: mice | place: China: Chengdu | collected 2015-05 ...
TTTCGTTCATTTGATAAAGGATTGACTGAATTATTAATAAAAAAAGGCTATTCTGGAGATACAAATAATATAAAAGAATTATCGGAATATCTAATTGCAAGATTAAGAAAAATAAATTCATCAATTGGAATTGCAACAGTAACTTCCTGGTTTTCTGGAAATCATAGTCCCAAGGTTGAAGCTGGCAGCAGAAATAAAATCTATGAAATTTGTTTTGCCTTAGAACTATCATACGAGGAAACGGTATGGTTTTTTCATCATGTATATTATGACAGAGCATTTAACTGCCATACGATAACAGAAGCTGTCTATTACTACTGCTTCTTACATAACCTAACCTATACAGAAGCACAGCAAACTATACAGGAAGTTGAAAATACTCCTGCACTTGCTACAGATTTAGAAGAAACTGCAAACTACACTCAATTTGTCAAAAATCATATTCGTGAACTTCAATCTGTTGCAGAACTAAAAGAATTTTTAATTCCAAACAAACACAATTTTAATTCTTGGAATCAAAGCGCTTTAAGAATGCTCAACAAGTTAGTCCTTGAACTAATTGGTCCACCCGAGAGTAAAGCAACAATTGATAAGTTAAAGCGAAACATCAACGAAAAGCGATACAAAAATGCAGAAAAGCTAATAAAGGATTTTGCAAATAATCAGAATTGCGGATTGTTAATAAGAGAATTTTTGTGCGATTCACAAAATCCCTCAGAAAACATTGCAGAATCTCCCGCAGACTATATTTTTGAGGAAATAAAAGGCCAAAATACTCAAAAAAACACTTTTATCTTAAGACGTATCTTGAGAACAACAGAAACTTCCCAAAAAAATGAAAAAATCCAAATACCATATATTATACGCAACAATTTCCCAAGCAGGAAAATAATGTCAGACGTTCTTTCAGATAACAAAATTTCAGTTTCAAAATCCTATGATTCGATTCGCAAAATGATTGTACTGCTTGATTTTTATCGTTTTTGGGTAACTGTAAAACTTAAAAATGAAGATAAAAATCTCTCCATAGATGATTCGTTATCAGAAATCTATCTTGAAGAAACGAACGCTTGTCTATATCAGTGTGGCTATGAAGAATTATATGCTGGGAATCCTTACGATTGGATTTTCTTGTGTTGTGCTCGAAGCGAAAATCCTCTTGAATATCTTAGAGCGCTCATTGGAGAACTATGGGAGAAGAAATTTAACGATAATGAATTGTAACCACTTAGACTATCAAACCGTTTTGTATCCCTACGAACTTTATGGTGTGATAAATATATGTTTATAAGATAGAGCGTGTCTGAAAAATGTTTCTTGTCAGATGTATATCACACAAATGACAGGACTGTTTTTCAGACACGCTCTGGATACACGAATTTAACTTCATATAGCAAGAAGCCTCTCACTCCTAAAGTGATAGAAACATATCACCTCCTGTCTATTTCACTTCCTATTTTGTTACCTCCTAACAAACCGATAATTCCACCAACAATTGCACATGGAATAGTACCCACAATTGCCCCACCTGGTCCTCCAACTGCGAGTCCAATATGAGAACCTTTTACAGCTCCTGTAACAGCTCCAGCTATCATTCCACCTACACTACCAATTGCTTCGTTTCTTCTTTCCATGATGTTTCCCTCCTAAAACAACTTTGTTTTTTGTTACATCATTATGATAGCACATGGATTGTACCAGTTTGTAATTGTGATTTTTTTAAATCCCCCTGCCCTCTACCAACCACTAGAGAGCAAGGGGGATTATTATGCCTTTTTACTTTCTTTCACTTTGGCAAATATCGCCTGCAGCAGAATAAAGAAACAGAGCAATATCGCCGTAATAATATTCGCCCATGAACTGACAAGCTTTCCATTTGACTTTACAAGCGTTGAAATCGTACCGTTAATCAGCACGCCGACCAGGGAGCCGAGAACATTTCCCACGCCACCTGTCAAGAGCGTTCCACCGATAACAGAAGACGAAATTGCATCCATCTCTAAACCTGTTGCCTGTGTGGTCGTGCCACACATCGTATTCAAGCAATAGCAGATGCCACCAATCGACGTCAGCAGACTGCACAATGTATAAGTCAGCAATTTTGTTTTCTTAACATTTAATCCCATCAGCGTCGCAGAAACCTGATTGCCGCCTACCGCGTAGATACTTCTGCCAAATTTCGTATATTTCAACATCAGGAAAACAAGAATGACTACCAAGAGTGCTACGATAACTGTTGGACGTACAAACGGAGTCTGATAGATGCCCTTTTTATTTGTATATCCTCCAAATGGAATATTAATTTTCGTGTTGGAAATCGCCGTAAACAACTTATCCGAAACAATACTCACCTGATCTTTGCAGATAACCGCGGTCATACCTCTGGCAAAAAACATACCCGCCATGGTAACAATAAACGGCTGAATCTCAAGATACGCCACACAGTACCCCTGCACCATTCCAAATACAACACCGATGACTAATACCATGAGCATCAGCACTGGACTGCTCATACCCCAATGTTCCATACCGACAGCAAGGAACATACAATCCATAGCAATCAGAGAACCAACCGAAATGTCAATACCACCTGTTAGCATTACACAGGTCATGCCGGCTGCAACGGCAATCAATCCTGCATTATTGATAAGTACATTCAGAAAAGTCTGAAGATGTGTAAATCCTTTGTTCGCATAAATAATACAGCCGCCCACATACATGACAACGAACAGGATTACGGTAATTGCCAATAAAATATTATTGCCTCGAAGCTTTAATTTTTTCATGCTTATGCCGCCTCCTTTGCTCCTGCCTTCTTTGCGGACAGTTTTTTGAAATAATCCTTTACAGGCTGCGACTGAATTACTACAATCAGAATAACCACGATTGCTTTAAACACTGGTGCTTGTGCAGAGGAAACACCCAGCGCATACAGAGTTGTCGTGATCGCCTGAATTGTGTAGGCACCTATGATGGAGCCAGCCAGATTAAATTTACCACCGCCAAGACTGTTGCCGCCCAACGCAACTGCAAGGATTGCGTCAAGTTCCATATTCAGACCAATGTTATTTGTATCTGCGGAATAAATTCTACAGGTTGCAACCAAACCGGCAATCCCTGCGCACAAACCGCAGATAACATAGCACAACAGAATAATCTTTGCGGAATTAAATCCTGAAATTCTGGAAGCTCTTTTGTTAATGCCGACACTTTGAATGTATGTTCCAAGCGCTGTCGATTTCAATACAATAGACGCAATGACAACACAGATTGCTGCGATTAAAATTGGAGTTGGAATAATACCACAGTATGCGCCAAAAAATTGAAATGAAGGAACACGCACATACACAATATTGCTGTTGCACAAAAGCAATCCAATTGCCCTGCCCGCAGACCACAAAATCAGAGTGGCAACCATAGGTTGTATGTTCATATAAGCCACCAAAAAGCCATTAAACAAACCACAGACACAAGCGATTGCAATTCCTGCAAGCATTCCTACCCAAAGTGGAACTGCATACTCGCTCACATTGGTCACACCATACCCTGCAAGCAACATACAGCAAAGACCGCCGGACAAGCTCATTACAGAACCAACAGAAATATCTGTACCTGCTGACGCTGATACCACCAATGTCATACCGATTGCTAGAATCGCAACCTCACTACCGCGATTTAACACGTCAATTAGACGCCCATATAAAATACCATTGTTGATACTTATTGAAAAGAAGCCAAACGGAGGGTTCCCGCTTGCAATATCGTAAATCACATTGATCATCATAACAAGAAGCATACTGAAAATTGGCAGGAACAGCTTCATCTTTGTAATTTTTTTGACTTTATCCATTATTTTCCACCTCCTGCAATTGCTTTCATAACACCTTCCTGCGTCAGGTCATCACCGCTAATTTCTCCGACTTTGGCGCCATCTCTGAGCACTGCCATACGGTTGCAGGTCCGAAGCATCTCTTCTATTTCTGAGGAAATAAACATCACACTCTTCCCCTCGTCAGCAAGTTTGAGCACCAACTTCTGAATCTCAGTCTTGGTTCCAATATCAATACCGCGTGTCGGTTCATCCAGAATTAGAAAATCAGGATTGGTTGCAAGCCACCTTGCCAGAATCGCCTTCTGCTGATTTCCACCGGAAAGCTGCTTGATCAATGTCTCCCTACTCGCCGTCTTTATCTGCAGCATCTCGATAAATTTGTCTGCAATCTCAATCTGTTTCGCCATAGGTATTTTCTTGAAAATGCCAAGTTTTGCCTGCATGGCAAGAATAATATTTTCACGGACAGACAGGTCCCCAATAATGCCCTCTGCCTTTCTGTCATCTGGCAATAATCCCATTCCCAGATTCATAGCATCAATCGGATTTTTAATCGATACTTCCTGTCCCTTTACTTTCAAAGTGCCTGTTTGCGCTCTATCCGCACCGTAGATCGCACGTGCCAGTTCACTTCGACCGCTTCCAAGCAGTCCGGTCAAGCCAATTACCTCGCCTTTATGTATCTCCAAATCAAATGGTTTAATTGTTCCGGCATGACTGAGTCCTTTTGCATCAATAACAAGCGGTTCTTTCGACTTATCACCATTGCCCTCCTGTTTGATGCTAGCAAGATCATCAAAATCCTTTCCCATCATGGCAGCAACCAGCTTGACGCGAGGCAGCTCGTCAATAGTGTACTCGCCTACCAACGTGCCGTTTCTAAGCACTGTAATTCCGTCGCAAATCTCATAAACCTGCTCAAGGAAGTGCGTCACAAACATAATGCCAACGCCTTTTTCACGAAGCCTTCTCATCATGACAAATAGTTTTGCAACCTCGTTGTCGTCCAGTGAGGAGGTCGGCTCATCCAGAATTAAAACCTTGCAGTCCATATCCACTGCGCGGGCTATCGCGATCATCTGCTGCAATGCAAGTGAGTACTCCTCCAAATTCTGTGTCACATCAACATCAAGTTCCAGCTCCTGCATCAGTTTTGCAGCCATCTCATTCATTTTCCTTCTGTTTACCGTGTGAAATTTTGTCATCGGTTCTCTGCCAATAAACAGGTTTTCTGCCACAGACAAGTTGGGACAAAGATTGACTTCCTGATACACAGTGGAAATCCCCTTTCGCTGTGCATCCAGAGTGTCCCTGTTCACAACTGGACCGTCGATGCCATCCAGATGGATTTCTCCGGCTTCAAACTTATTAACCCCAGTAAGACATTTGATCAGTGTAGATTTTCCAGCGCCATTCTCACCCATAAGTGCACGAATCTCGCCCTTTCTCAAGTTAAAATCTACATTTTGTAACGCTTTTACACCGGGGAAGGTCATACAGATTCCTTTCGCACTTAAAACAATATTTTTATCCATATCGCCATCTCCTCTCCAGAGTTTTTTGTATCATAGCAGGCTTTGTACACACGCCCGACTGTGCACATAAACGGAGCATAGAAATTGTAAAAAAATAATGGATACAGATGCGTCACTTATTTTCCTACAGTTCCTAAATATATGAGGGGAGAAAAACAAGTCCTCCCCTCAACCACCACATCTTTTATTAAAACATAGTACAAAACCAATTAATAAGCACGACCATCCAGTACTTCCTGGCTCATCGTTACTGCAAAATTGCTTGTAATGCCAGGTGCTACAAACGCTTCATCCTTAACCAGTGTCCACGCGTCAACAGCTTCGCCAGCCTGCAATTTCTTAATAACCTCCTCTGCAAAGCCAGCCTGAAGAGGATTGCACTCTACATTACAGGTAATCTTTCCATCAAGTGTATACTGAAGACCATCATGTGTTGCATCGAAAGAGATAATGGTCACATCACCGTCAACGCCATATGTAATACCTGCTGCATCCATCGCATCCATTGCACCATATGCCTCATTGTCATTCTGGCAAACTACAACGTTAAAATCACTGTAAGACTTGATGAAGGACTCCATAACTTCCTGTCCACCTGCCTGTGTAAAGTCACCAGACTGGGAATCAAGAACTTTCCAGTTAGAATTCTGTGCAACAATATTGTTAAAGCCCTCTGTACGTCCAAGTGTTGCTGATGCGCCTACAGAGCCTTCGATTACAAGAATGTTTGCATCCTCGCCATTTAAATACTCAGCAAGCCAGTTTCCTGCTGCCTCGCCCTCTGCAACCATGTCGCAGCCAAGCGCTGTTGTATAGAGAGATGGATCTGCATCTACTGCACGGTCTACAATGAGAACCGGAATCCCTGCATCTTTTGCTTCCTGGAGAACAGTATCCCATCCTGCGGACTGAATCGGCGCGATACAGATATAGTCCAACTCCTGCTCGATAAATCCCCGAACCGTCTCAATCTGAACTGCATGGTCATTGTCGCAGTCCACAAAAGATAATTCATAGCCATTTGCCGCGCTGAATGTATCTTGATAATTCTTTGTGTTTGCTGCACGCCAGTCAGACTCATGACCAACCTGTGCAAAACCTACACTGATAACTTCACCATCTGCTGCTGGAGCAGGTGTTTCCGCTTGGCTCTCCGCCGGTGCCTCACTCTCCGTCGGTGCTGGTGCTGGTTCTGCCTCCTGCTTCTCTGCTGGCGCTGATGCTGGTTCTGGATTTGACGCTGGTGTGTCAGAGCCTCCGCAAGCTGTAAGGCTGGCAACCGTCATTGCTGCAACAAGTAATGATACGACTTTTTTCTTCATTCTAAATTCCTCCCTAAATTATCTTTGTCAGAAGTCTTTTTGACTTCCACAAGATAATTTTAACGCAAATTATTTTATGAATCAACCTTGTTTTGTGCATTTTATATAATTTCGTGCAAGTAAACAATACAAATTTATATAATTATTATCCATTTTAGATATAAATTTTGTGATTAATGTTAAATATTTTTAGATTTTGTTGGATATTTTAATATTTTAGAAAAAATTAGGGTATTTTGAAACAGCATCTGTCTGATCAATTCATGATAATCTGTTAAAAATTTTAACAAAATATAAAGAAACTTTGAATATTTTAAGCAATGTGTGAACAAAATGGGAAAATTTTCACTATTTTTACGGAATATAAAACCGAAAAAATAATTCTAGAAAACTGTATTAAATGGAAAATTTCTCCATTTTTATGGTATCTTCTTTCATATTCTTAATGGACAAACACAATAAAGAAAAAGGACTGTAGGCAAATAACCGATTGACAGTCCTTCCAACCAATATGTATTTTCTAGTGTCTCTTCAGGTACTCTCGAAGAAATATGCTGCGCAATCTGTATCTCCTATTATTGATTATGAAAATTGTATCCATATCTTACGCTGCAGTCTTGTATCGTGTATACACATACTCATAAATTTTGTGACGGTAATCTGAAATGCTAACTTCGTCATAGCATACTGGTAATTCTGTCCAGAGCGTATCACGAATTAGATTCTCAACTTCCGCTCTTGTTTCTTGCTTATCCGTCCAATGATCAAATTCAGAAATTTTAGCTTTTATTTTTTGAAGCAGTGTGACTGCAACTACTTTCAGTTTCTGAATGTCATTTTTATTTAAATCAGTGCGAAACAGCATATCATACAGAGAAAGTTCTTCATCACTTGTAAAACCCTCTCGCGCATAACGCTGTTCTTCCTGATTCATTTGCTTTGCCAAATTCATTAAATCCATAAAGGTTTTTTCTATTGTCGCTCTATCCTGCTCACTATTGTAGTCATCAATAATCTGCTGATATCGCTCATAATAATTAATGCGATCCGGATTCGTAAACAACATTTTATCCAACTTCTGTTGAAGGACTTCTTCCAAATCCTTCATTATCAAATTCTTTTTCTGAACTTTCGCAAACTCTCTGCAAAGCAAGTCAAAGTCAATCGCACTAATATCAAACCGACGCGATTCTTCCCGAAGCATCATTGGTATCTGCTCAATCTCTACGTAAGAACTGATAATACTGTTAATTTCTATCATTAAATCCGTGGTATCAATTTTCTTACGCTTTTTTTGCAGTTCTGCATAAATGGCAGCAATCGCTTCACACTGTTTGCGTGTGTGTCCGGTTATTTCCTCTCTATTCGTGTATTTCATAAGCCGGCTTAATTCAGAAGCATAGGTCGTAAAAGTCTTCTTATCTTGGATAGAACCACATACTGCATTGGCCGCATTCTGTAAATGAGAAAGTTTTTTGAAGTCCATCCCATCAATTAACATTTCCAAATCAAAATTTTTCTCTAATAAAAAAGTTTCTGCTTTGCCAATGGTTTCTATAATTCGGGCAATCAACTTATCTTTATCTACGGTAGGATCTGCACTACAATTGCCATTCGCGTTTGCTGTGTAATCTGCAAGCGCTTTCCTAAGTGCCTTGACAATGCCGATATAATCAATAATCAACCCATTACTTTTTCCTTCATTCACACGATTTGCACGCGCGATAGTCTGCATAAGTGTATGCGCTTTTAAGGGCTTGTCCAGATACAGGCAAGACAGACATTTCACATCAAAACCAGTGAGCCACATTGCACAGACAAATACGATGCGAAGCGGATTCTTACTATCCTTAAATTCTTTATCCAGCTTACGTTTCTCCATCTTTTCCCGATGATATTTGATATCAAAACCCCATTTCTTAAAGGTCTGAATTTCATTCTGTTCTTGACTGATAACAACAGCCATCTCCGTTTGCTGCATCCATTTTAACTTACGCTTAATCTCCTGCTCCTCTTGCTGTGTAGCTTTCTTTACTGTTGACTTTAAATTGTTAATTTCTTCTTTCCAGTACTCCTGAACAAAATTATACATACGAACACAAGTTACTTTATTTAAGCAGACAAACATTGCCTTCCCGCTTGTCCACAAATCAGAGTAATGCTGGGCAAAATCCTTTGCAATGGAGCGAAGTCTTGGTTCCGCGGTAAGCAAATGAATCTCTTTTGCAAATTCCCGTTCTAATTTCTCCTGCTGATCTACATTAATGTCTGCATTTTCAATCGCCTCCAAAATCTGATTTGTAATTTCTGGATTTTGCAAATCAAGAATTTTCTCACCACGGTTTTCATAGTAAAGCGGTACGGTTGCACCATCTTCAACCGCTCTTTTAAAGTCATATATGGAGACATAACCGCCAAAAGTACGCGCAGTAATATTATCATTGGAAAGCAATGGTGTTCCTGTAAAGCCGATACGTGCTGCTGTTGGCAGCAGATGCATCATGTTATTGGCATAGATACCATTTTGGCTGCGATGCGCTTCGTCGGATATGATAATCACATCATGATCTGGATAAATCGGTTCTGCATTTGGTTTGTTAAATTTTTGTATTAAAGTAAAAATAAAACTTGGATTGCCATGCAGTTTCTGTACAAGGTCATCACCGCTTGTAGCAATATACTGAGAAGCCTTTATATCTTTCCCAAGCAAACCGCAATTTTCAAACGTATCACTAATTTGTGTATTTAATTCATCGCGATCTGTAAGAATAACAAATGTAGGAGCGCCTTCTACTTTTCTGCGCACTTTTTTTGCAAAAAATACCATAGAGTAACTCTTTCCCGAACCTTGTGTATGCCAGAACACTCCTAGCTTTCCATCATTCAACTTTCTTGCAGCATAAGCTTTCATTGCTTCATTCACACCAAGATATTGATGGTTACGAGCAAGGATCTTTGCTGTGTATCCATCAGAGTGATCGTAGAGAATAAAATTCTCAAATAGATCAAGAAGGTTTTCCTTTTTACAAATGCCGCGCAACATTGTTTCAAGCGCTACACTTCCTTGGTCCGCTTCGGCTAGACGTTTCCATTCGTGAAAAAATTCATACTTGCTTCCAAGCGTACCTATCTTAGCCTCCAATCCATTAGAAAGCATTACAAAAGCATTATAATAAAATAGTTGCGGAATGGTATCCTGATAATCTGTATAGTTCTCATCATAGGCATTCTGTACATCTATTGTGTTCTTTTTTAATTCTACAAACAGCAGCGGAATCCCATTGACAAAACCGACAATATCCGTTCTGCGGCGATATAGATCACCTTCAATTTTCAGCTCTTTAATTGCAAGGAAATCATTGTTCTCTGGATTCTGGAAATCAATCACAGCAGCTTTTTTTGTCTCTGTCTGACCATTTGGCTTTTTTATGGCGACAGGAATCCCATCGCGAATCAAAAAATACTTTTCCTCGTTTATCTGCAAGGGAGAAGATGTGGAAATCCTGTTCTCTAAAAGATTCTGTGCCTCTAAAATCTGGTTTTCATTTATCCAAGGATTGAACTTTTTCAATGCCTTGCGAAAATAGCGAAACAAAAGGACTTCATTATAATTTTCTCTGCCAAAAGTTCCGTCTTTACCTAAAATCTCTGCATTATAGGCAAGCTGGACATTCCACCCCAATTCATTATGGAGTAGATTGCAGGCACTCTCCTGGATAAGAATATTTTCGGAATAATCGTTACTCATATGGTCACCTCCTACGAATCAATCGCTTTAGTATTTTAGATATTGTGTTTAATCTTTTAATATTTTTTCATACTTCCAATTCACCGCTTATAAGTTTAGGAAGTAAACGGTCACGCGCTTGTGATAATTTATTATTGCTTATACTCAAATCAAAAATCTTTATAAATATTGGTTTACAAAAATCATAATATAATTTGCATATTTCTTTTGTAGGACAGAGCACTTCAATATTACCAAATTTTGTTCTATTTACATTTGTCATTGTTGCTCCATTACTACCAACACCTTCAAGAAGATTTTTCATACATTTCATCGTAAAAAATATATAATATAAATCCTGTTGATCATTTAAAATAATAGAATTAATTTGTTGATTTGTCTGACAAGATTCAGTTGCAATATTCACAAGCCCAACAGTAGCAATACAAGAAACCATAATACTTCCTTTCGGAATAAATTTATTCCTTTGTGTATTTGCACCTTCTGTTGTAAGCATAACCTCTGTTGTAATAGGATATATACAATTGTACATATCTGGTATTTTTACAAATGGAATTGTACCACTATAATATTGTTGTTTAGCTGTAGAAGGAGTTTTTCCAGTAACAATTTCTCCAAACTTAGAGATTCTTTGCGTTTTCCACCCCTCCGGCACACCATTAACAATTTTCACTTTCTCATACCCCGGAAAACGCAAATCAACAAACCATTCCTTATATAAGCGCTGTGCTGCTTCCTCTAACAATTTGATTTGCTTTTGGTTGTTTTCAATAAGGTCATCAAAAGGCTTTAATATTTTAACAATTTTTTCCTGTACATTATATGGCGGAACTTCCATTTCCATTTTCCGAAGTGCTGTGAGACTAATTGTTCTTTGTGCTGCTCCAAGTGCAACTGTATCAGCCTTCATATAAAAATCTCTACTAAGCATCATATAATATAAGAATCTAGGTACTATTTTTTGGGGATCAGGACGCAATATCGCGATATGTCTTTGAAATACAAATTTTTGTTCTTTATCTATAAATACGGGGATTCCAAATGACCCCACAACAGAATAAAGAATGTCTCCTGTATGCGCCCTTCTTTTATCATTCAAATTATCATAATACTCTTGTGAAACAAACATTGTATCAGTAAAATCAAGTTTGTTTGTATTTGTGATATTTGAAATCGTTACAAACGGAATCCCATTATCAGATTTAGGAGGCGGTTGATGATCTCCATCTGCAATGGAAATACAAATATCTTCTAATGTTATTTTTCTCCAACTCATAACCCCATCTCCTTCATATTCTTTGAGATGATATCCATCAAGTCATTCGATTCTGCCTGCAATGCTAATAGTTCTTGGTGAATTTCTGCCATGCGTTCTTCAAAATTTACACCATCCTCCTCCACAGGTGCTACACCAACATACGCTCCTGGTGTCAGAGACCAGCCTTTTGCCGCAATCTCTGCAATATCAGCAACTTTACATAAACCGAGAACGTCCGTATATAAGCCATCACCAAATTTTTCATACAGCCAGTTGGCTTCCTTGGCAATTGTAAGTCGTTCAGAAAGTTCTGCAAGCTTACCATCATATTCTTCCTGTGTCTTTTTCCTTTCACGCTTTTGTGCAGCTTCCACTGCTTTTTTTGCTTCAACTGTCAGCTCTTTTGATTTTTCTGAAAGTGCTTGTACCTGCTCGGCAAATGGTTTCTCACTGCCAAGAATCGTGTGATATTCTTCTATAAGCCTAGAATATTTATCTATTTCACCACGATAGAGCCATACAATGGCATTCATATTTTTAAGCTGCCAATCGGACCACTCATTTAAGGTGCGGTCAACCACGGTGTAATAATTTCTTGCATCAATGAAAAGTATCTTGTCTTTTTTCGCTTCGTCTTTCCCTTTATCAAAAAACCAGAGGGAACAAGGAAGCGATTTTGTGTAGAAGAAATTATTACCAACGCTAATCATAATGTCCACATGACCTGTCTTAATAAGCTTTTCTCGAATGTCCTTATCCTTGCCCTGACTATCTGTGGAGGAGGATGCCATAACAAAGCCAGCGCGCCCATGTGCATTCAAATAGCTGTAAAAATAGGAAATCCAGAGATAATTTGCGTTTCCAACTTCTTTATTTTTGTTAACACTTGGCATACCAAACGGCAATCTGCCTGCACTTTCACAGGATTCTGATTTTACTTTATCCACATTAAAAGGCGGATTTGCCATAACATAATCACAACGACCATTCAGATTATGCGAATCGTGATAAAAACTATTTGCTTCATCACCCGATTGAATAACCCCAGTAAGTCCATGAACCGCCATGTTCATCAGACAAAGTTGTGCATTGTATTCCACCTTTTCCTGACCATAGAAAGTCATAGTGCTGTTTGCATTCATACCAGTTTGATTGACAAAATCTCCAGACTGAATAAACATTCCACCGGAACCACAAGCAGGATCGAAAAGAATACCACTAAACGGTTCAATAACATTTACAATCATTTTTACCAATGATTTCGGGGTGAAAAATACACCATCATCAGAGGCAATATTTTTTGCAAACTTGTTCAGAAAATACTCATAAATACGTCCAATAATATCGCCGCCTACTTCATCCAGCGCACTGTTATTAAAAATGCGGAGAAGTTCTGACAAAATTTCATCAGAAAAATTGGTATAGCTCTTTGGAAGAACACCCATAAGTTGTTCGCTTTGGTCTTCAATAAGCTGCATTGCATTATTGACTACTTCGCCTAGACTTGTCATTGTATGACCATCTTTATTTACAAGTTCCATAGCAGATATATTATCAGGAAGATTTAAGAGATAATCATACTGCGCTTCCTTCGGAAGATACAATGCACTTTTCGCTGTAAAGTCACTTGCTTCGACTGGCAAAATACGTCCCTCACGAGAAGGACGTCCTTTTAAGATTTCCGCCTCTACCATTTTAAATCTGCTGTATGCATAGCGCAGAAAGATAAGACCAAGTACTGGCATACAATACTGATTTGATGTAAGTTTTGAACCAGAACGCAATAAATCTGCGGACTCCCACAGTTCACTTTCTAATTTTCGTATATTTACCATTTTGTTTTTTCCTCCATTGTATTTTTATAGCCTCTTAAAATCTGTTAAGTTTATCTTAACACACATATATTGGTTTCAAAATACTTTTATTATGAATTTGCATTATTCAGTTTCAGGCGATGCTACGTTACTTCTTATAGGTAGAGAAACCGCTCAATAAAACTTTACACCTTTTCCATAATCTGTTATGGTTAAGATATAACAGTCAGTATGGATTAAAAGAACGATAGGCAAAACTTTATACCTTTTGGTACTGTTTTGGTAGGTGAGAAAATGGAACATTGGAGAGAACATTTAAAAGATAAACCTGTGCGATATTGGATTCGGATTGAAATTGAAGAAATAATAAAGGAAAAATCAGTTGACAGAGAACGGTTTTATGAATATTCAAAAACAAACTATCAAAAGATTATAAACAGATTTTATTATGCGTTTATAGATTATAAGAAATACCCAAAAGTTGAACTAAGTTATTGCTGGCTGCATTTTAGGCAGGAACTGAAAGAGATAGATTGTGTTAGTGAAACGATTGGTTGGGAATGTATACTTGCAAAAATAAAAGAACGGTTATCTTATGATTGGAATAAAAAGGTTTATTTAATTCTTTCTGATAGTTGGGTTTATGAAGGATATATAGATACTATAACTGATGTACTTAATGAAGTTGATGGATTGTTGGAGGATTTTATATTATCACTCCGCAATTTGATAAATTTGCAGCATATACGGATGACGGTCAGTGCTTATGTATTTATGAAAAAGATGTTAGTCCGTAAATGTGTTGGTACTTAAAATTGCTCGTTTTCAGACCGCCTAAATTCAGGATTGCCAGACTACAAATTATATCCACCAACACACTTTCGGACTAACACCATGAAAAATAGTAACGGTTATAAAACGGTTGATATATTTTATCTGCACAAAAAATGACAATTCGGTAATTATATACCCGCAGATATTCAGTTCGATAACTTCAAATCCGGCGGTAAATGAAAATGCACGAATAATTAGTGGCAGACACACCTTGTCGGATAGTAAAGTAAGGCATTTCCCGCTTTGTGTCCTGTTCTTTATCAGGCAGTTCTGATAGGATTTTTCTGAAAGGAGAAAAATAATGAATCAAGAAAAAATTGGAAAATTCTTAAAAGAACTCCGTAAGCAAAAAGGACTTACCCAAGAACAAATTGCGGAAAAATTTCATGTATCAAACAGAACAATATCCCGTTGGGAAAACGGCAACAATATGCCAGACTTAGATATTTTGATTGAACTATCAGATTATTATGAAGTCGACCTGCGGGAAATCCTAAATGGAGAAAGGAAAAGTGGGAATATGAATAAAGAAATGAAAGAAACTGTATTGCGGGCAGCAGATTATACAAATACAGAAGCGGAACGCTACAATAGGCGTGTACGCATATGTAATGGAATAGCGTTGCTTTTCGTATTAGCCTATATCATTATCAAAGACACAAGCCTTTATAATAACTCAACAGTTGTGATAGGATTGGATATTGTACAGGGATTTGCAGTCGGAATGCTTTTAGTGGGTTTGTTATATTCCAGCCGCTATGGCGCAAGGATTAGGGCATTCAAACATCGACTTATGAAAAAGCAAGGATAATCGTAAGTTGTGGAAGGTATTGCTTATGAAAAAAGCAGATATAAAAGCAGTTGCTGAAAATAGGTTCCGTGAACTTGGAGCAAAGCAATTAGAATTATACCCGTCAGGCATTTGCTGGACAATGAATGGAGAATTTTTCAAAGTATCTGTATTAACAGACTTTTGGGTATTAGAGTGGACGGATAATCATTCTAATGCTTCAAATTGCTGCTTTGAAGATATTGACCCAATGCCATATGATATATCTGAGCAAGAAATAATCTGGCAGGTGGATAAACTGTTGCTGTAAATCGGAATTAGTGGAATAAAAATGAACGAAGAACAAAGAAAAAAATTGATAATTTTAAAATCAGTAAATAAAGAGTATATCAAAAAATCACAATGGAAAAGTAATGTCCTTTTACAAGAATGCTTAAATAATTTGGAAACTTAT
>ERZ808035.1158-NODE-1158-length-15488-cov-4.040750_pt1 | contig 15488 bp, 16 predicted proteins | sample MGYA00380189_ERZ808035 | MGnify/ENA primary metagenome ERZ808035 (study PRJEB31490, sample SAMN06133407) | mouse gut metagenome | isolation source: M5_1 | host: mice | place: China: Chengdu | collected 2015-05 ...
GATCGAACCCCTGACCTCATGACTGCCAGTCATGCGCTCTCCCAGCTGAGCTATATCCCCGTGGGTTGGTGCGTCGATAACTATAGCAGAAGCCAAAGCCTCCGCAAGCACTTTTTTTCGTCGATTGGGTCCCGATGTCCAAGCAGCCCCTCTCACCCGGCGCGACATGGGCCATCGTCGCCGCGTGCGCCGTCGCGGTCGCCGTCTCGGCCTGGGTATTCTGGCCCCTCGCGTTCGGCCCCGACCCGACCCCCGCCCAAGGGCTGCCGGAATCCGCCTTCGTCGAAGGCAATGCGCCGGCGGGGGACCGGGACGGCGACGGCGTGCCCGACCCTGGCGACATCGTCGCATCCGCCCGGGCCTACACCGCCACACGCCCCCGCTACGGGAGCGCCTATTACGAGGGAGGCCCGCCCACGGACGGCCGCGGCGTGTGCACCGACCTCCTCGCCGCCGCCCTCGAGGGTGCCGGATGGGACCTGCAGTCCCTTGTGGACGAGGACATCCGCTCGGCCCCCGGGGCCTACGGCGTGGCCGAGTCCGACCGGGCCATCGACTACCGTCGCGTGAGGAACGTCGCCGTCTTCCTCGGCCGGCATGCCGCATCCCTGACGCTCGACCCCCACGACGTCGCCGCGTGGCGCGCGGGGGACATAGCCGTGTTCGCCGACCACGTGGCCGTCGTCTCGGACGTTCGCGACGAGGACGGCGTGCCCTTCCTCATCCACCACGAGGGCCCGCTGCAGCGCGCGTTCGAGGAGGACGTCCTGGCCTCCCGTTCCGACCTTGTGGGGCATTTCAGGCTCTGAGCCCGCCCGCCCGCACGGGGTCGGGAGGGTGGCTACCATGGGATGTTGCTGGCACGCACCCAGGACGACCGGAAAGGACCCCTCCCGTGGCCGACAAGAGCGACCGTTCCCTCACCCCCGCCGACCGGCGCAGGCAGAAGCGCGAGGCCAAGGAGGCCAAGGCCCGCGAGCGGCGCATCCGCGCACGCCAAGGGGACCGCAGGCTGTTCCCCAAGGTGTCCAGGAGGGCGGCCGTCGCGTTCGTCGCCGTCGTGGGCGTGCTGTTCGCCCTGAGCGTCTTCTGGCGTCTCGGTCCCGGCTCGCAGGCGCCCCGCGTGCAGGGTACCGACGCCCCGGCCGTGGCCAGGAAGGGCGCCACCATGATCTACAAGGCGGGTTCGTACACGGTGGGCACCAACCTGGACCCCGGCCAGTACAAGTTCCTGGCTGCCGGCGGGCAGACCGCAACGGTCGCCGTGGACGGCGACGAGGCCGCCTCCTTCACCACGCAGTGCTGGATCGAGCTGTCGGACGGCCAGAGGGTCGAGGTGGTGGGCGCCACGTTCGCCTCGGGTGACGACATATCCGTCAAAGACGCGCAAGAAATCAAGGGTGGGGGTATCTACAAGGTGGGTACCGACTGCCCCGCGGCCCGCTACGCGGTCACCTCGGACGGATCCGGCGACGCCTCCTATGCCGTGCTCGACTCCGACGCCCCCGGGTCGGAGCCTGTGGACTCGGGGTCGGTCGACGGTTCCACGGAGGTGCGGGTCGAAGACGGCCAGTACCTCGGATTGAAAGGCTGTGTCGCGACCGTCCTCGGATAGCCCGCGGCCCTGCCGCTTCACCCTGTAAGGAGGGGCCATGGCACGGGACTCGTCGGGTAGAGGCCGCACCCCCGCGGTCAAGGGTCTGGCGGTCGCGGTCGCGCTCGCGGTCCTCTGCGTGCCCGTGGGGCTCTCCTCCTGCACGTCGGGGAGTGCCAAGGCCACCGGGACCACCACCTTGGGACAGACCCAGAAGGTGAGCCATGGGCGAAAGCCCGACGCGGACGAGCTGCTCGTCATCCGCACGGACGGCTCCACCTCCGCCTACGGCAAGCCAATGCAGGTGACCGCTCCCCCCGACGGCTCCGAGGTCCCCGTGACCCTGGTGACGGAGTTCTTCTCGTCGTCGCGCTTCCTCTTCATCTACGTGGATGACGACATGGTGGAGGTGCAGGAGACGCCCAAAGACCGTACGGTGATCTCGCTCTCGGGCGACCGGCTGAGCCAGGGCACGCATACCGTGGAGGCGATCCAGTACGCCGGGGACAGCCCGGCGGCGACCGTGACCATGTACAAGACCGCCCAGTACACCGTCTCATGAGGGAGGCCGGATTGAACCGGAGGATCACCGCCTTGGCGGACACCCCGCGCGCACGCTTCGCCGTGCGGAGCGCCGCCGTGGCCTACCTTGTCCTCACCGGCGCCGCCATGGGCCTCGTCATCTACCTGCTGGCCTGTGCCGCCGCCTGGACGAGCGGGCAGCCTGGCGGCTTCTCGGCGCCGGTCAGGGTGCTGCTGTTCTCCGCGCCTGCAGGCGCCTGCCTCGTCTTCCTGTTCGCCTTGGCGACCGGCGCCTGCGTCACGGGCGTCGTCCTCGCCTCGCGCGTGCTCACCGCGCCGACCAAGGGCGTGCCCCGCTGGCTGGGGAGGGCGTCTGCCGCCCTGGTGGCGCTCTACATCGCCGGCGTGGCCTGGTCGTTCACCCAGGCGGACCCGGTGCTGTTCTCGACGTTCGCTCTCTCCCTCCTGCTCACGGTGGTGTTCCGTTGGGTGGTCGTGGACAACGAGGTCGCGCCTTCCCGGGAGGAGCCCGACTACGACGCCGTGGAGTGCCCCCAGGGGCTCGCCCGCCTGATCACCGGCTACTGCCAGCTCATGGTCATCTGGGGCTCCATGGAATGCGTGATGGCCATGACCTACCTGGCAAAGGTCGCGAGCGTCCCCATGGCGGAGCCCGACTTCGTCTCGGTGATGGGTTCCGGCGTGACCACGGGCCTCATCCTCCTGGTGGAGGGGGTCTACTTCATCGTGTGCGCGGTCTTCAACGTGCGCGGGGGCAAGCGGCAGCGCGACGCGCGGGCAGGCGTCGGCCTGCTGTTCGCCGGGCTCATCGCCGCGCTCTCCCTGCTGGTCCTCGCCGTGGCGGTCATGTCGGTGGGGTCGCCCGACGGCACCGAGCAGCTCTTCTGCGCCATGGTGAGCTCCGCCCTCATGGCTGGGTCCTACGCGAGGTGCCGGGCACGGCTCAGGCCGCCGCATCGTCCCGCGGCAAACGGTTACACTGCATAACGCCATAGACAGCTGTCCCGGGCAAGCCGGGGGAGGGAGCGGACACCATGTCCAACGACCGCAAGCTCATGAAGGTCATGAGCCTCATCCTTTTGGCCTGGTCCCTGGTGATCTTCGTCTACGACGCCCTGTGCATCATGACGGTGGCCACCAACGGGTGGCAGGTCCCCGGCCTCATCCTCGTGGTGAGCTACACCTTCCAGGGTCTCTTCGGCGTCTGGACCGGCATGGCCGGCATCAAGGGCGCCAACACCCCCTCGCGCTCCGCGAAGTTCAACGTCGGCGCGGCGATCCTCTCGCTCTACGAGCTGTTCTGCCTCGTGTTCACCATCGTGGTGGGCCAGGACTTCGGCGGACGCGTGTTCGGCGAGGACATCCCCAGCATCGTGCTCGAGGTCGTCGCGCTCGTCGTGTGCGTCGCCGGCTGGGTGCTCGGCCGCCGCGTCCTGGAGGCCTCGAAAAAGTAGTCGAGATTGGGCCTTGCAGTGCACGGAGGTTCTGCTAATATAAATACCCGTGCGGCAGCGACGCACGTACGGGCGATTGGCTCAGTGGTAGAGCACATCCTTCACACGGATGGGGTCGCTGGTTCGAACCCAGCATCGCCCACCAGAAACCCAACAGGCCGTCGGGGCAACCCGGCGGCCTGTTTTCTTGTTGCGGGACGCAGGGCCTGCGATACCGACGCCCGGCAGCCCGGCGGCGTGGCGCACGGCAGGGGAGGGACGTCCCACAAAAAGGCGCCTCCCGAGGGGACCGTTCCTCGGGAGGCGCCTGTCATTCCGTGTCTCTAAGGTCTGCCAGATCCTCGTGGGGTAGGAGCGACAGCCACACACACGAACCCAGAAGGGTGCTAGTTGATGGAGTTCACCAGCTTCTGGATGCCGGACTTGCGGTCGGCGGCCTGGTTCTTGTGGATGATGCCCTTGGAGGCAGCCTTGTCGAGAAGACGGCAGGCGTGGTTGCACTTCTCCTGGGCGAGGGTGGCGTCGCCGGCCTCGACGGCCTCGCGGACGTGCTTGATGGCGGTCTTGAGCTCAGAACGGACGGCCTTGTTGCGGATGCGGGCCTTCTCGTTGGTCTTGTTGCGCTTCTTCTGCGACTTGATGTTAGCCACGTGCGGTTCCTTTCGATGCGATACTGTGAGGCCTCTTGTTGAGACACGGTGAGGCAACTTCGCAATACTAGCATAGGGAGCCCGGAACGGCGCATCTACGGCGCACTATGGAGAAAAGTCCGCACATCTCCCGCCCCGGTCGGGCCGTCCGCCCCATGCTAGACTGGCTCCTATGGCTACCACAGACCTCTCTCACATCAGGAACTTCTCCATCGTCGCGCACATCGACCACGGGAAGTCCACCATATCCGACCGCATCCTCGAGATGACCAACACGGTGGAGGAGCGCGACATGGAGTCGCAGCTCCTGGACACCATGGACATCGAGCGCGAGCGCGGCATCACCATCAAGTCCAACGCCGTCCGGGTCATGTACACGGCAGACGACGGCGAGACGTACCAGTTCAACCTCATCGACACCCCGGGCCACGTGGACTTCACCTACGAGGTCTCACGCTCCCTGGCCGCCTGCGAGGGCGCCGTGCTCGTGGTCGACGCCACCCAGGGCGTGGAGGCCCAGACGGTCTCCAACGCCAACCTGGCCATGAACGCCGACCTCGAGATCGTGCCGGCCATCAACAAGATCGACCTGCCGAGCGCGCACCCCGACGAGGTCAAGGTGGAGATCGAGGACGAGCTGGCCATCCCCGCCGAGGACGCCGTGTGCGTGTCGGGCAAGACCGGCGAGGGCATCCACGACCTTCTCGAGGCCATCGTCTTCCTCGTGCCGCCTCCCGAGGGCGACGCCGACGCACCCCTCAAGGCACTGGTTCTGGACTCGTACTTCGACGAGTACCGCGGCGTGGTGGCCATGGTCCGCGTGTTCGACGGTCATGTGGCCAAGGGCGACGAGCTCACCATGATGCAGACCGGCCAGGACTTCCTGGCCGACGGCGTGGGCGTGAAGCGCCCGGTGGAGGTGCTCGTTGACGAACTGGGCCCGGGCGAGGTGGGCTTCGTGGTCACCGGCCTCAAGGACCCCGAGAGCGTGCGCGTGGGCGACACCCTCACGTACCGCGACCGTCCCTGCGCCGAGGCGCTGCCTGGCTACCGCGAGGCGAAGCCCATGGTCTACACCGGCATCTTCCCAGTGGACAACAAGGACTACGAGGACCTCCGCGACGCCCTGGAGAAGCTCCACGTCAACGACCCGTCCCTCGTGTGGGAGCCAGAGACCTCCGTGGCCCTGGGCTTCGGCTTCCGCGTGGGGTTCCTCGGCCTCCTCCACATGGAGGTGGTCAAGGAACGCCTGGAGCGCGAGTTCGACCTCGACCTCATCGCGACGAGCCCGTCGGTGGACTACCACGTCTTTCTCACCGATGGCGAGATGATCGACGTCCGCAGCCCCCAGGACCTCCCCGACGTCACGCGCATCGACCACATCGAGGAGCCCTACCTCTCCGCCAAGGTCATCGTGCCGCCCGAGTTCACCGGCGCTGTGATGCAGCTGGCCGTGGAGCACCGCGGCGTCATGGCCAACATGGACTACCTGTCGGACAAGTCCGTGGAGATGCGGTTCGACATCCCGCTCGCCGAGCTCATCCTCGACTTCTTCGACCAGCTCAAGAGCCGGACCAAGGGCTACGCCTCGCTGGACTACGAGTTCTCCGAGTACCGCCCCAGCGACCTCGTGAAGCTCGACATCCTGCTGTCCGGCGACGACGTGGACGCCCTCTCGTTCATCGTCCACAAGGACAAGGCCTACACGCTGGCCCGTGGCCTCTGCGACAAGCTCAAGGAGATCATCCCGCGGCAGCTGTTCGAGGTGCCCATCCAGGGCGCCATCGGCAACAAGATCATCGCCCGCTCCACCGTGAAGGCCCGGCGCAAGGACGTGCTCGCCAAGTGCTACGGCGGCGACATCTCCCGCAAGCGCAAGCTTCTCGAGAAGCAGAAGGAGGGCAAGAAGCGCATGAAGTCCATCGGCAGCGTCGAGGTGCCGCAGGAGGCGTTCCTCGCCATCCTCAAGGTTGACGAGTAGCCCGTGGCCCCCACTCCGGGCGAGCTGCTCGCCACCTACGGGCCCGCGGCGGGGCTCGACCCCGCCGTCGCGCCGTTCCCGCGGGAGGGGACGTTCGCCGAGCGCCTCGCCGCCTACCCCTTCCTCATGGCCCCCATGGCCGGCGTCACCGACGGCGCCTACCGCCTCCTCGCCCGTGCGGGCGGGGCGGCGCTCGCCGTGAGCGAGATGGTGAGCGTGGCCGGGCTCCACTACGCCAACGAGAAGACCTGGCGCCTCGTGGACCCGCTGCCCGAGGAGCCCGACATCGTGGTGCAGCTCTTCGGCTCCGACCCCGCGCAGTTCTCAGAGGCCGCCGCCACCGTGCGCGACCGTGTGGGCGACAAGCTCGCCGCCATCGACGTGAACATGGCCTGCCCCGTGCCCAAGGTCACCCGCAAGGGCGAGGGCTCGGCGCTCCTCGACGACCCCGGCCGCGCCGCGGCCATCGTCGCGGCCTGCCGCGAGGGCGCCGGCGACGCCGTCCCCGTGACGGCCAAGATCCGCATCGGACGCAGGCCGGGCGAGACCGTGGGACCGGCCTTCGCCGCACGACTCGAGGAGGCCGGCGTCTCGGCCGTGGCCGTGCACGGCAGGTTCGCGAGCCAGTTCTACCGCGGGGAGTCCGACACCGGGGCCGTTGCCGACGTCGTCCGCGCCGTCTCGGTGCCGGTCATCGCCTCGGGGGACGCCTTGGATGCGGCCGCCGCCGCACGCCTCAAGGTGGAGACCGGCGCCTGCGCCGTCTACTGCGCGCGGGGCACCTACGGCGACCCGTGGATCTTCCGCGACGCCGCGCGGGTGCTGGCGGGGGAGGAGGTCCCCGAGCGCGGCGCGGGTGAGCGCCTGGCCGCCTTCGCCCTCCACGTGCGGCTGCTCGAGGCCACGGGCGCCCCCCTCGCCCGGGCGCGGTCGCTTGCCGGCTGGTACCTCAAGGGCATGCCCGAGGCCGCCTCCTGGCGCGAGCGGGCCATGCACTGCGACACCGCGGCCGACTACCTCGCCCTCATCGAGGCGGTCGCCGCGCAGTGACGCCCCCGTCCCGCCACTCGGACACTTCTGTCCCAATGACCGGGTACTTCTGTCACTGCAGATCATGATGCCGAGAGGATCGACGATGGCGGACGCGACCAGATTCCGGGCCCTGTACCTGCACGTCCCGTTCTGCGCACGCAAGTGCGCCTACTGCGACTTCGCCTCCTCGGCCACGGGGCGCCACGACCCGCTCATGGCCGCGTACTCGCGGTCGCTTTCCGCCATGGTGCGCCGTGCGGCCGACGAGGGCCTGCTCGACGGCCTCGCCACCGCCTACGTGGGCGGCGGCACGCCGTCGCTCCTGGGGGCGGAGGGTCTCTCGTCCCTGGTCGACGCCGTCCCGCCTGTGGGCGAGCTCACGTTCGAGGCCAACCCCGACTCCTTCTCGCCCGACCTCGCGGTCTCCGCCCGCGACGCCGGGGCCACACGCGTGTCCCTGGGCGTGCAGTCGCTGGCGGACGACGAGCTCGTCTACCTCGGCCGCATCCACGACGCCGCCCGTGCCCGGGCTGCCGTCGCGGAGGGGGCGGCTGCCGGGCTGCGGGTCTCCGCCGACCTCATGGCCTCCGTCCCGCGGCAGACCCCGGCGAGCCTCGTGGCGAGCGTGGAGGGCGTGGTGGCCGCCGGCGCGTCGCACGTGAGCGTCTACCCGCTCATGATCGAGGAGGGCACGTCCTTCGCCCGTGCCGTGGACTCCGGCGCCATGGAGGAACCGACGGACGACGACGAGGCCGCGGCCATGGAGGCCGCGGAGGGTGCACTCGTACGGCTGGGCCTCTCCCGCTACGAGGTGGCGAGCTACGCCCTGCCGGGCGAGAGCTGCCGGCACAACCTCGCCTATTGGGACGGTACCCCCTACCTGGGGCTGGGTACGGCCGCGGCGTCCATGGCGGACCGCGGGACCTACGGGGCGCTCCGCAGGCTGGCCCCGTCGCTGCCCACCGTGGCGCCGTCCACGGCGCGCGTGCGCCTCACCTGCACGTCGACGGCCCGCGACGTCGCCGAGACCTGCGGCGACCCCTCCTCCCTGGCCTTCGAGGTCGAGGAGCTCGCCGCACGCGAGGCGGCCGCCGAGGACCTCATGCTCGCGGCGCGCACCTCCGACGGCCTGGGGCCGGACCTCCTCACCCGCGCCCGGGACGCCATAGGCGCGTCGGCAGTGGACCGCACGGTGGACACGCTGGTGGGGGAGGGTCTGCTCGTGCCCGGTACCGACGGCGGGTTCACGCCCACGGAGCGTGGCTGGCTCATGGGCAACGAGGTCTTCGGCGCGCTCTGGGACCTGGCGGACGAGGGCTGAGTGGCGGCGGGCTTGACCCTCCCTGGACCCGCACGACCTCCACGCCGCATGCTCCTTATAAGTTCTCAAACATGGATAAGTGGGCTCCAGGGATGGATGAAACGCACTCGCTGAGCCGATGATTCGCATATTTTCTTGAAGATAGATAGTTTATATGGAGCAACCTCTAACAAGTATCGGGCTTGATGAATAGCAGGAGCCGATCAAAGCCTTGTCGTGGTACGATTTGGCCACGGAGGAGGTGCGACCATGCCAAAATGCGTTCCGATCCGGGAGCTGAAAGATACCGGGAGGTTCGCCGAGCTCGTGAGGTCGAGCGACGGACCGGTCACCGTCACGCGCAACGGCCGCGACGCCCTGGTGGCCATGTCGCCGGAGTACTGGGAGGGCCTCCAGCTCCAGCTGGCAAAGGCCGAGCTCCTTGCTCGCATCGACGTGGGTGAGAGGGAGATCGCGGATGGCGAGTACGTCGACGCGCCCTCGGTGACGGGTCGACTTCGGGAGAAGTATGGCCTGTGAGGTCGTTGTAACGAGGACGGCGGAGCAAGACCTCGACGACATCCTCGCGTTCCTTGTCGATGTCTCAGACGATGGGGCAGCCGCTCGCTCGTTCCTCGACCGGTGGTCAGAGACCGTCGAGGGCCTCGCGACGTATCCCGAGCTCTTCTCTGTCAGCCATCTCCCCGAACTCGCCCGGATCGGGTACCGGAGTTTCATGACCGGACGGTACGTCACCCTGTATCGTTTCGACGGCGAACGGGTCTATGTCGTGCACGTCTTCCACGGGAGCAGGAACTACGCGCGCTTGCTAGTGCCAGATGCGTGACCCGTACCTCAGCCGCTTGCGCGATATAAGCCCTTTAATATGGATAAGAGAGCGCCCAGAGCGGATGAAACCCGCCCTGGGCGCCGTCGGTTCGCATATTTCTACCAAGATACAACGCTTGTATCGCGCAACCCGCATCGCCCGGCGCAGGGGCCGGCGCCTGGCGCCCCTACTCGCCGCCCCCGGCTACGCCCTTCGCCCAGGCGCGCACCTCGGCGCCGACCTGCGGGTCGTCGGCGTAGGACCCCAGAACGTCGCAGAGGAACCGCGCGTAGGTCTCCTTGAGGCGGTGGTCGCCCACCACCTTGGCCTCGGTGCCGAAGCTCGCAAGGCGCCCCATGAGGGCGGCGCCGTCCGACACCGGGACCTCCACGCGCGTGCGCCCGTCGGGCAGCACCCGCACGGAGTTCCGCCGGGCCAGGGGCGAGTCCTCGCTGTCGGGGTCGAAGGAGTCCGCGATGGCCTTGAGCACCGAGCCCTCGGCCTCCAGCTCGAGCATGAGCGGGTCGGAGGTCGCGTACATCTCGTAGCTCGCCTCCAGGGTGTAGCGCTCGTGCTCGGTGAGGCCGGCGCGCTTGCCGGGCGTCGGGTCCACGAGGCGGTAGGGGAGCGGGCCGGGGTACCCCTCGTCGGCCCAGTCCTCCACGCTGCCGGGGATGACGCGGTCAAGCCGGTAGTTGAGGTAGCCGTCGTTGTGCACGAGGTAGCGTGGGCCGTCCGGGGTCTCCTCCATCTCCACGAACCGCGCGCTCATGTAGTAGCGCCCCCGGTCCTCGTGCACGGCCACGGGCAGGAGCAGGCGCTCGAGGATGCCGCCGTGGCGCGGCTGGGCGACGAGGTCGAGGTCGGGCCCCAGGGTGCCGTAGACCAGCGAGATGGGGGCGATGCGCGCGTCGCGGCGGTTGCCTGCGGAGCGGAGGCGCTCCACGGACCTGGCGACCGCCCGATAGGTGGAGAGCAGCGCCGCAGACGACTCGGCGCGCGGCCGGTAGCTCATGCACGGCGTCACGGGACCGTGCTCGGGCGTGTGGTGCAGCAGCTTGACCTTGTCCATGAGGCGGTCCTTGGCCTTGGCGTCGGCGAGGCGCGAGTGGGCCAGGGCGTCTGCCAGGATGAAGACCTCCTCGGCCGAGAAGGGCCGTTCCACGTGGTAGGTGAAGCGGTTGTTACCGCGGTCGCGCGAGGTGACGGTCCGCGTGGGCTCGCGGTCCGGGTCCGCGATGGCGTCGCGGCGCGCGAACAGCTGGTTGAGGGCGCCGAGGTCGCGGCGGATCCGCTGGAGCGCGTTCTCGTGCGCGCGATCGGAGTCGTACTGGGTGTCGGAGACGAGCAGCCCGTAGTCGCGCTCGAGGACCGTCAGGATGTCGTCGGGGGCGTCCAGGTCGTCCTCGTCCCAGGCGCTGGCCACGAGGGTCACGCCCTCGCCGTCCTCCTCGGACGTGTGACGGCACATGAGGTCCCACAGCGCGAGCATGCGCTCCTGGCTCGACGCCTTGCGCGGCGTGAGGTCTTCCTCGACGTACGTGTCTCTCTCATGGCCGGCCATGGCGCCTCCGTGGACCTGTGGGCTTCGATGTGTCTGGCCCATTGTCGCACCGGGAGGCAAACCTTGGGAGGGTTTCAGAAAACGGACAAGGATGAAAGCATTACCCCGCCATGTCGACAGTGACAATCGAAAGGTTACCCACGATGGCCGAAAATATGTTCTCGGCCAAATACCCTTTCACAAGCGGGCGGGCTTAACACCCCATACTCTCGGGAGATTGTGTTTCCATATCTTATTGTGAGGCTATCGCCTGAAACTGAGTAACTAAGCTCCTGGGGCAAATCGGTCCCGTCAAGCTGCTTCAACAGTTTACTGTTTCCGTACCACAAGATCTCTTCCATTGCGCCGAATCCTGCGAGGATGGCCATATCGATAATCCTCTTAGTGTCTTTCGGATTCTTCTTGTGGCTGACGTTGCACAGAGATGATTCGAATTGGCTGCTGAGTACTTCGCTCTCAATATATATTTCAAGCTGCTCGAAGGGTAGCATGTCATCGGAGAAGGATGTGTAGACGAGGTTCTTGATGTGAAGAGGCGGCCATCCTGAATCCCCCTCGGCATAGAAACTCACTTGCCAACCGTCTCGGTAGCACAAAGAGCCCGTTCTGCCTCGCATACTGTCGTCATCCACTCCCCGCATAGACTCGATTTGGTCTTTTGTCACTAGGCTTTCAATGTGCGCTATCTGACTATCTGTCAATTTCACACCGAGGCACTTGCCAGTTTCCGCTTTGAGTTGCTTTGCCCAGCGCGCCAATTTGCGTTCTTCAATTGAGGGGCTGAAGACGAGGGAACCGTAGGGACCTACGGCAGTTCCCGGCCAGAATCTCAGCACACCCTCATCGAGATTGCATGTGAGGTAGTAGCTGATTAAGCCACATGCCGTGAAAGCAAACCTTCTGGCGCCTGTTTGACATAAAGAGTTACTCATCTAGGGAATCCCCTCACGTTGCTCTTGGTAAACATATATAACGTTGATATAATCGTATATATTGAGATCGCTCCATATATCTCGCGGATTGACGGCTCATCATCCTCTTGATTTCAGACAGACATGGGTGAAACTAATGAATCATGGCTGGCTCGATGCGCGAGTAAGAGCAGGCGCTTCGCCCTCGCGCCCCCGCATCATCGCCGCGTGGAAGGCCCCCTCGTTGCGTGCCACCAAGGAATCGACCTCGCCGTCCGCGAGCTCGATTCCCAGCGCTTCCGCCATGCGCGCGAACACCCACTGGTTGGGGCGGAACCGCGGGTTGTCCCAGATCCACCCGTCGTCCTCGCCCAGCGACCGCAGCAGCGCCGCCGCCATGGCCGCCGACCGCGCCTGGCCGTTGTCGCAGGCGACCATGATGGTGCCGCGGCCCCGGTGTTCGAGGAGGAACGCAGTCGCCTCGCTCGCCTGCTCGTGTGTCATTGCCTGCGGGTGCTCGTAGGCGACGTCCGCGAACTCAAGCACGAGGCAGTCGGGTCCCTCCTCCACGCCGGCATACCTACGCCGCGACGTCATGACGATTGCGGCGGCGGGGGAGGGCAGCCCCGGCACCTCGGTGAGCTCCATCCGACGCATGCGCGACTTGGGCACGATGCGCGACACGACGATCTTGGTGCCGAGGTCCGGGGCCGGCTCCCTGCGGCGGCCGAAGATGCCGAGAAGCCGTCCGAATAGCCCACGCACCGCTACCCCTCCCTGAGGCTGCGGCGGCGCATGAGGGCCGCGAGGGCACGGGCGCTCCTCTCGTTGGGGTGCCCGTAGGCGTCGTGGGCGGCCTGCTCCATCAAGACGGCCTCACGCACGTTCGGTGCCTTCGCGACGAACAGCCTGCCCACACCCTCGACGACGACGGTCCGAGCAGAGGAGTAGACAACGGCGCCGGCCCTTATAGCGTCGCCAAAACCGTCGAGCCATTCGACGAAAGCGTCCGGGGAAAGGAGCCTGTACAGGTCCGCGTAGTCCGAGCCCTCCCTGACCGCCACGGCGAACGCCCCGTCGTCCATGTCGGTGAGGTCCTCGACGGTCTCGCGACTGTCTCCGCTGACGCGGTCGTGGATCGAGTACTCCGCCCCCACCACCAGATGCATGTTGAGGCTTCTGCCGTATTCGGCGATGAGCCCCAGCCCGTCGGAATCGAACAGCCATCGGCCGTCCGGTCCCACCTCGGCGAAGACGAAGAGCGGACCCGCGTCGATATCGAGGAACGAGAGCCTCTGGCGGAGGTCGAGCTCGCTTTGGAGCCAGTCGATGCATGCCGCTATGGAGAACGGGTCGCTGGCGGGCGGCACGACGCAGTCGTACATCCGGGTGGGCACTTCGCCGGGGATGCGACCCTTCGTCGCCGAGTCGATGAAGACGCAGCGGACGTCCTCGCGCCGGTGCACGGCGGCCGCCACCACGTCCCCGAGCGATCTGCCGGTCTTTCGGCCGCGAATCTCAATGAGGTGCGGCGTCTCTGCGAAGTCGAGGATCAAGGGCCCTCCGTCCTCGTCCTCGCCCAGCTCGACGGTTAGGTCCACCGTGCCCACGCCGGCATAACTCTCGAGGTCCTCGTCCTCACAGTATTCATGGCGATATATCTGACGGGCCATGGATCGCTCCATGGCCTCGACCGCCATCTCGACCTCGCGGCGACATGCCGCTGCCTTTGCGAGATATTCGACCCGGGCGTTCCCTGCTTTGACCGCGACGTCGTCGACGGTGCCGCTCTTCTGCGCAAATGGCAGGAGGACAAGGCTTTTGTTGAGCTCGCCCCATCGGGAGGCGAGCTCGCGGGCGTTCTCGCTGTCGGGCTCGGCGCCTTCCAGGGCCTCTTCGACAAGGGCTTGTGCGAACCGACGCTCGTTGAGAACGTTGTCCGGGACAGGCATGGGTCCATCCTCTCTTCCGCAGCGGTCTCTGTGACCACGATGCTACGGACAGGTGAATGGGAGCTATGTCCTCATCCGACATAGTCCCTCTTTCAGCGACCCGTAACCTTCAGCGCATCATCCCGACCCCGAGAGGAGACCCATGGGCGCGTTCGACAAGGTGATCGGTTACCGGAGGGTCGTCTCCGAGCTCGAGCGCATCGCGTCGGTGCTCGTCGACCCCAGCCCCTACCAGCGTCTGGGCGCCCGCGTCCCCAACGGGCTGCTCATCGCGGGCGAGCCAGGCCTTGGCAAGACCCTCATGGCCCGCTGCTTCGTGGAGGCCGTCGGACGCCCGTGCGTCACGCTGCGGCGCACCGTCGCGGGCAACGAGTTCCTCGGCCAGATCCGCGACGCCTTCGTCAGGGCCGTGGAGGAGGCGCCGTCGATCATCTTCCTCGACGACCTCGACAAGTTCGGCAGCGGCGACCGCAACCGTGCCAGCGAGCCCGAGTACGTCGCCGTGCAGAGCTGCATCGACGACTACGCCGGCAAGGGCGTCTTCGTGCTCGCCACGGCCAACAACGTCCTGCGCGCCGTCCCGCCGTCGCTCGTGCGCGCCGGGCGCTTCGACCGCACCATCTACCTCGAGCGCCCCGAGTACGACGACGCCCGCCGCATCGCCGCGCACTACCTGGATGAGCACGCCGTCCCCAACACCATCGATTCCGATGTCGTGGCGCAGTTCCCCATGTCGTGCGCCGAGCTCGAGGCCCGCGTGAACGCCGCGGCCGTCATCGCCGCCTCCGAGGGGCGCGACGTCGTGACCACCGAGCACGTGCTGCGTGTGTGCGTCGAGCACCGGGAGGGGAGGGCCTGGCGCCCCTGCCGGGAGCCCATGGGCTGGCAGGCGGCCGCCAAGACCAAGCGGAACTGCGACCGCGCCCGCTGCGCATGCCACGAGGCCGGACACCTGCTGGTCATGGAACTCGTCGACCCCGGCTGCTCGAGCTTCGGCGTGCTCCTCGACTCCGGCGCCCGGCAGGGCCGCGGCCTCACCAAGGTGCGGCGCGACCACAAGCCCTTCTCGCCCGACCACACCCCCGAGGATGTGCAGGTCCTGATCGGCCTGGGCGGCCTCGTGGCCGAGGAGATCGCCTTCGGGGCGTGGTCCACGGGGTCCCACAGCGACCTCGAGAAGGTCACCGACACCGTCTACGGCGGCCTGATGCACGGCGTGGGCGGCGTCCAGCACCTCAACGTGATAGGCGAGCGAAACCGGAGGTACACGCCGCCTTCGCCGGAGCGCATCGCCCGGCGCGAGGCCGCGGCCGTCGACCGGATCCAGCGGGACATGGCGGAGGTCCGATCCCTGCTCATGGGGCACTGGGCCCTGCACGGCGAGGTGGCGCAGCTGCTCTACGACCGCGGGATCGTCTACGGCGACGAGGTGCGGGCCATGCTGGCGCGCGAGGGGGACGTCGCGGCCGCTGGGCGCGGGTCAGGCGTCGGCACCCCGCCGGAAGTAGCCTGAGTCGAAGAACTCGTCGAGCGTGACACCGAGCCCGCGGGCGATGCGCTCGAGGTTCTGGAGGGAGATGTTGCGCTTGCCGGTCTCCACCTCGGCGAGGTAGGAGCGGGACATGTCGATGGCGTAGGCGAGGTCGTCCTGGCTCAGGTCTGCGGCGGCGCGCAGCTC
>ERZ808035.1160-NODE-1160-length-15407-cov-3.566145_pt1 | contig 15407 bp, 17 predicted proteins | sample MGYA00380189_ERZ808035 | MGnify/ENA primary metagenome ERZ808035 (study PRJEB31490, sample SAMN06133407) | mouse gut metagenome | isolation source: M5_1 | host: mice | place: China: Chengdu | collected 2015-05 ...
CAGGAAGGCACAGGGGCGCTGCTTCGGCGGCGCCTTCCTGCAGTCCGTTTTTGGAAAGGAGCGTGGTTTTTATGGGATTATTCAGCGGTCTGTTCCGGGCGAGGGACGCGCCAGTAAACCGCACGTCGGGGAGCGCCTACAGCTTTTTCCTTGGGAACAGCACATCTGGGAAAAGGGTGAACGAGCGCACCTCCATGCAGATGACGGCGGTGTACTCCTGCGTCCGGATTCTTTCAGAAGCGGTGGCGGGGCTGCCGCTGCACTTTTATAAGTACACGGAGGACGGCGGGAAGGAAAAGGCAGCGGAACACCCGCTGTATTTTTTACTCCATGACGAACCGAATCCGGAGATGACTTCCTTCGTATTCCGGGAGACGCTGATGACGCACCTGCTCCTTTGGGGGAACGCCTACGCGCAAATCATCCGAAATGGCAAGGGCGAGGTTATCGGGCTGTACCCGCTGATGCCGGACCGGATGGGCGTGGAGCGGGATTCCAAGGGGCAGCTTTATTACGAATACACGGTCAGCATGGAGGACGCGCCCACGGTGAAGGGCAGCACGGTGATCCTGCCGCCCACGGAGGTGCTGCACATCCCCGGCCTTGGCTTTGACGGGCTGGTGGGCTATTCCCCCATTGCCATGGCAAAGAACGCCATCGGCATGGCGATAGCCTGCGAGGAGTATGGGGCGAAGTTCTTCGCCAACGGCGCGCAGCCCAGCGGGGTGCTGGAGCATCCGGGGACCATCAAAGACCCAAGCCGTGTGCGTGAGAGCTGGCAGTCCACCTTCGGCGGCAGCCACAACGCCAACAAGGTGGCCGTTTTGGAGGAGGGGATGAAGTACACTCCGATCTCCATCTCGCCGGAACAGGCACAGTTTTTGGAAACACGGAAGTTCCAGATCAATGAGATCGCGCGGATATTCCGTGTGCCGCCGCACATGGTCGGCGACCTGGAAAAGAGCAGCTTCTCCAACATCGAGCAGCAGAGCCTTGAGTTCGTGAAATACACCCTCGACCCGTGGGTGTCAAGATGGGAGCAGTCCATGGCGCGGTCTTTGCTGACACCGGAGGAAAAGAAGCAGTATTTTGTGAAGTTTAACGTGGACGGCCTGCTCCGGGGCGACTACCAGAGCCGCATGAACGGATATGCCGTGGGGCGGCAGAACGGGTGGATGTCCGCAAACGACATCCGGGAGCTTGAGAACCTTGACCGCATCCCGGAGGAAGTGGGCGGCGACCTGTACCTCATCAACGGGAACATGATGCCGCTTTCCATGTCCGGGGCGGCATATCAAAAAGGGAAGGAGGAACCCAATGAAGACGAAGAAGTTCTGGAACTGGAAGAAAGTGAAAAACCAGGAAACGGGGGTGGAGGAGCGCGTCCTGGAACTGAGCGGCACCATCGCGGAAGATAGCTGGTTTGACGATGACGTCACGCCGCAGCTTTTCAAGGATGAGCTGAACAGCGGCACGGGCGATATTACCGTGTGGATCAACTCACCGGGCGGCGACTGCGTGGCGGCGGCACAGATTTATAATATGCTTTCCAACTATAAAGGCAGGGTGACTGTAAAGATTGACGGCATCGCCGCAAGCGCCGCCAGTGTGATCGCCATGGCGGGAGACACAATCCTGGTATCCCCCGTTTCGATGCTGATGATCCACAACCCCGCCACCATGGCCTGGGGCGACCATGCCGAAATGCAGAAAGCGATGGATATGCTCTCCGAAGTGAAGGAATCCATCATCAACGCCTATGTGTTAAAGACCGGGCTTTCCCGGCCGAAGCTGTCGCACCTGATGGATGCGGAGACCTGGATGGACGCAAACAAGGCGGTGGAGCTTGGCTTTGCGGATGACATCATGGCGCGGGCAAAGGCGGGACCGGGGGAAGATGGCGAGGGGGATACGGACGGGGAAGAAAAGAAATCCCCTTCTGCCCACAGCTCCATGCTGTTCTCCCGCAGGGCGGCGGACAATGCCCTGCTGAATAAAGTCATTGCCAAATACGGGGAGAAAAAGCTGAAGCCGGGCATCGGGGAGCAGGCAAGAATCCCCACACCAGAAGGGAAAAACGAACCGGAAACAGAAACCGGCCGTTCCGTGGATGCACTCATGGAGCGGCTTAATTTATTAAAGCGATGAGAAGGAGGATTCCATTATGACGATTCTTGAACTGCGTGAGAAACGCGCAAAAGCATGGGAGGCGGCAAAGGCGTTCCTGGATTCCCACAGGAAGGAGAACGGCACCCTTTCCGCAGAGGACGATGCCGCATACACGAGGATGGAGCAGGAGATCACGGACCTTGGGAAAGAGATTGCAAGGCTGGAGCGGCAGGAGGCGCTTGACGCAGAGCTGAACCGCCCGGTCAACAAGCCCCTCACGGGGAAGCCGGGCGGAAAGGCGGACGCGGACGGCGGGGAGGATAAGACCGGGCGCGCCTCTGACGATTACCGGAAGAACTTCTGGAACGCCATGCGCTCCAAGGCGCCGATGCCCGCGGTCACCAATGCCCTGCAGGTCGGCACGGATTCCGAGGGCGGCTACCTGGTGCCGGATGAATATGAAAGGACGCTGGTGGAGGCTCTGGAGGAGGAGAACATCTTCCGGCAGATGGCGAAGGTCATCAGGACATCCAGCGGCGACCGCAAGATCCCCGTGGTGGCATCCAAGGGTACGGCATCGTGGATTGACGAGGAGGGTGCATACCCGGAGAGCGATGACTCCTTCGGGCAGGTCTCCATCGGCGCTTACAAGCTCGGCACCATGATCAAGGTTTCCGAGGAACTGTTAAACGACAGCGTTTTTGACATGCAGTCCTATATCTCCCGCGAGTTTGCCCGCCGCATCGGGGCGAAGGAAGAGGAGGCGTTCTTCACGGGGGACGGCAAGGGCAAGCCCCTGGGCGTGCTTGCAGCCGCAGGCGGCGCGGAAACGGGCGTGACAGCGGCGTCCGCCACGGCTGTGACAGCGGATGAGCTGATGGACCTGTATTATTCGCTGAAATCCCCGTACCGCAAGAAATCCATGTGGGTGCTGAACGACTCCACCATCAAGGCCATCCGCAAGCTGAAGGACAATAACGGGCAGTACCTGTGGCAGCCATCCCTGGCAGCCGGGACGCCGGACATGATCTTAGGCCGCCCCATCAAGACCTCGGCGTATATGCCGGCCATGGCCGCGGGCGCAAAGACCATCGCTTTCGGTGACTTTTCCTATTACTGGATCGCTGACAGGCAGGGGCGTTCCTTCAAGCGCCTGAATGAGCTGTTCGCGGCGACCGGGCAGGTGGGCTTCCTCGCCTCGCAGCGTGTGGACGGGAAGATGATCCTTGCGGAAGCGGTGAAGGTGCTGGAACAGAAAGGGGCGTCCGGGGCGTAAAAAATATAGATTCTGACGGAAGGGGGCGGCGGGCATGGCAGTGACGCTGGAAGAAATGAAGAACTACCTCCGTGTGGACTATGACGAGGACGACGCCCTGATCGAAAGCATCATCGGGGCGTCGGAACGCCTCTGCATGGATGTGGCGCGGATGGATTCACTGGAAGAGTTTTCTGCCGTGGAGAACGCAAAAATCTCCGTGCTGTATGCGGCGGCCTACCTCTACGAACACCGGGAGGAGGCCGACCACCGCGCCCTCACGCTTACCCTGCGGGCTTTGCTCTCCGGGGCAAGGAAGGAGGCGTTCTGATGGATGTGGCGGCAATGAACGTGCGGATCATGTTCCAGAAAAATGAAACGGTGTCCGATGCCATCGGGAACCATGAAAATGTGTGGACGGACTACTATTCCTGCCATGCCACCGTCAGCGATTCCCTGGGGAAGTCCTCTGCGGAATCCGAGGCGGCGGGGCAGACCGTGGCGCACCCGGACATCAGCTTCACGGTGCGTTTCTGCAGGAAGGTGAAGGCCGTGGACACCACGGGATTCCGGATTTTATGGGACGGCGGCATCTATGACATTCTGAAGGTAGACCATCTGAACAATAAAAAACGGGCATTGAAATTCAAGTGTGAGAAAGCGGGGCGGTGAAATGCCGGACAGGGTAAGGATTGACCAGCTCGCGGCCGCAGTGATGGAGGGGCTGATGGAGTATGCGGACCTTGCGGCGGATGAGCTGAAAAAGGCAGTAAAAAAAGCGGGGAATTCCGTGAAAAAGGATATCCAGGAGGGCGCGCCGAAGGACACGGGCGCCTATGCGAAAAGCTGGTCTGTGAAGAACGTGAAAGAAACTTCCAACTCCATTGAGCTGGTGGTGCATTCCAGGAACCGCTACCAGCTCTCGCACCTTCTGGAATTCGGTCATGCGAAGCGGGGCGGCGGGCGCGTCCCCGGAAAGGCGCACATCGCGCCTGCGGAAGAGAGGGCGGGGCGGACGCTGGAGCAGGAGATCGAAAAGGCTTTAAGGGGGTGAGATTATTTGGAAAAACTTGTAAGCATGATCGCAGAGATGGGGCTGCCCTTTGCCTACGACCACTTCGCGGAAGGGGAGTCGCCGGAGCCTCCGTTCCTCTGCTATCTCATTCCGGGGAGCGACAACTTTGCGGCGGACGGGAAGGTGTACCACAAGGGCGCAAACGTCCATGTGGAAATCTACACCGATAAGAAGGACCCGGAGCTGGAACAGCGGGTGGAGGATGTGCTGGACGCACATGAGATTTTTTATAACAAATCGGAAACATGGATCAGCAGCGAGCGGCTCTATGAAGTTCTGTATATTTTTGGATGGGAGGCATGACGGATGCAGAATAAAAAGAACAAAGTGAAATACAACCTGAAAAACACGCACTATGCGATGCTCACGGTTTCGGAGGATGGGGCAGTGTCCTACGGCACGCCCATACCGATGCCCGGCTCGGTGTCCATCTCGCTGGACGCCAACGGCGAGCCTGAAAATTTCTATGCGGACGGGACGGCGTATTATGTCATCAACAACAACATGGGTTATGACGGCGACCTGGAGCTTGCCATGATCCCGGAGTCTTTCCGCAAGGACGCCTTACGGGAGGAACTGGACAGCAAGGGCGTGCTGATTGAGAACGCCTCGGCGGAGCTTGCGGCCTTCGCCCTGCTCTTTGAGTTTGACGGCGACCAGCGGCACATCCGCCACGTCCTCTACAACTGCTCCGCGTCCCGCCCCGGCATCGAGGGCAAGACCAACGAGGAGAGCCGGGAGGTGCAGACGGAGACGCTCACCATCAAGGCCACGCCCCTGGCGGACGGCATGGTGAAGGCGAAAACCGGGGACTCCACGGATGAGGCGGTCTATAAGGACTGGTACAAGGCAGTGTATATGCCTGCGGCGGCAGATGACGGCGGCGGGGAACAGGGCAATGAGGAGGGCAACGCATGAGCATGACGAGGAAGATTGAGATTGACGGGAAGGAAGTGCCGTTCAGGGCGTCGGCGGCCGTGCCGCGCATTTACCGCATTAAGTTCCACCGGGACATCTACAAAGATTTGAGTGCGCTGGAAAAGAGCATCGGGAAGGGTGACGAGGAAAACTCCAACCTAGATTTATTTTCACTGGAGCTGTTCGAGAACATCGCCTTCATCATGGCGAAGCACGCCGACCCTTCCATCCCGGACACGCCGGAGGAATGGCTGGACGGCTTCGGCACGTTCTCCATCTACCAGGTGCTGCCGCAGCTCATCGAACTGTGGGGGCTGAACGTGAAGACCGACGTCGAGGCTAAAAAAAACTTCGCGCAACTGACCGCCCGATGACCACGCCGCTGTTCCTGCTGCGGTGTGTGCAGCTTGGCATCTCCATCCGGGATCTGGACCTGCTGACCATCGGCATGGTCAATGATATGTACGCAGAGAGCAGCAATGACGGCGCCGACTATTCCATCATCGCGGGGCAGGACGAATTCGATTTATTTTAACCGGAAAATATGTGTATGCGGGACTGGCGGCGGTATTCCAGTCCCATTTTAATGCCTGGGCAGCCGGGCTTTTTTTGCGCCGTTAAGGGGGTGTTGGTGTGGCGGCAAACAGGATAAAAGGGATTACGGTAGAGATCGGCGGCGACACCACGAAACTCCAGACGGCGCTAAAAGGCGTGAACACGGAGATACGGAACACGCAGTCGCAGCTTAAGGACGTGGAGAAGCTGCTGAAGCTCGACCCCGGCAACACGGAGCTGATGGCGCAGAAGCACCGGCTCCTGGGGGATGCGGTCAGGGAAACGAAGGAGAAGCTGGAAACGCTGAAGACGGCGGCGGAGCAGGCGAACACGGCCCTTGCCAACGGTGAGATTTCGCAGAGCCAGTACGATGCCCTCCAGCGTGAGATCATTGAAACAGAAAACAACCTGCGTGACCTGGAGCGGCAGGCGGGGCAGTCTGCCGTGGCTTTGCAGAAGATTGCTGCCACAGGGGAGAAGTTAAAGACCGTCGGCTCTGCCATTGAGGGCGTCGGCCAGAAGCTGATGCCCGTCACTGCGGCGGTGGGTGGGCTTGGCGCGGCTGCCGTGAAGGTGGCATCCGACTTCGACTCCGCCATGAGCCAGGTGGCGGCTGTGTCCGGGGCGACCGGGAAGGACCTGGAAGCCCTGCGGGATAAGGCCCGCGAGATGGGCAGCAAGACCAAGTTCTCCGCATCCGAGGCGGCGGAGGCAATGAATTACATGGCCATGGCGGGGTGGAAGACAAACGATATGCTCTCCGGCATCGAGGGCATCATGAACCTTGCCGCCGCTTCCGGGGAGGACCTTGCCACGACTTCCGATATCGTGACGGACGCGCTGACCGCCCTGGGGCTGTCGGCGGAGGATTCCGGGCATTTCGCGGATATCCTTGCGGCGGCAAGCTCGAACGCCAACACGAACGTCAGCATGATGGGCGAGACGTTCAAATACTGTGCGCCCGTGGCGGGTGCGCTCGGCTTTTCCGCAGAGGATACCGCAGAAGCCATCGGCCTGATGGCGAACGCGGGCATCAAGTCGTCCCAGGCAGGCACGGCCATGCGCTCCATGATGACGAACCTCACCGGGGAAGTGAAGTTTACCGGGGCTGCCTTCGGGGAGCTGACGGTACAGACCACGAACACGGACGGCAGCATGAGGAGCCTAGGGGACATCCTGGCAGACTGCCGCGCGGCATTCTCGCAGATGTCCGAGTCGGAGAAGGCCGCCAATGCGGAGGCGCTGGTGGGGAAGAACGCCATGTCCGGTTTCCTTGCGGTGATGAACGCTGCTCCAGGGGATATTGAGAAATTAAACAGCGCCATCAATAACTGCGACGGCACGGCGGAGAAGATGGCGGCCACCATGCAGGATAACCTTGCGGGGCAGATCACCATCTTAAAGAGCCAGCTTGAGGAGCTTGCCATCTCCATCGGGGAAATCCTGATGCCCTACATCCGGCAGATCGTGGGGTGGATTCAGGGGCTTGTGGACTGGCTGAACAGCCTGGACGAAGGCACGAAGAAGATCATCGTCACAGTCGCCCTTGTGGCGGCCGCCCTGGGCCCCGTCCTGATTGTCATCGGGAAAGTGGTCGGGGCGATTGGAACAATTATGACCGTGGTGCCGCAGATAGCCGGGGCAATTTCAAGTGTGATCGGGTTTGTGTCCGGGACGGTGATCCCGGCGGTCTCCGCCGTGGTGGCGGCTATCGGGTGGGTGCCTTTGGCGATTGCGGCAGTGGTGGCAATCCTCGTGGTGCTGTATAACAAATGCGAATGGTTCCGGGAGGCGGTGAATGCCATCTGGAAGCAGATCAAGGAATTTTTTGTTTCCGCATGGGAAGTCATCTGTTCCTTTTTTACGGAGACTATACCGAATGCGTGGAATTCCCTGGTGTCGTTCTTCCAGGGCATCCCGGCATGGTGGAGCGGGCTGTGGCAGTCCGTGGGCGATTTTTTCAGCAACATCTGGACGAATATGATGAACAATCCCGTTTTGACGGGCATCGTGGACATGATACGCTCCCTGTGGGAGAACCTCTCCACGACGCTGCAGGGTATCTGGAACGGCATCAAAACGGCGGCTTCCGGGGCATGGGAGATGATCAAAAATGTGGTGCTGGGGCCGATGCTTCTTCTCATCGACCTGGTGACCGGGAACTTCACGAAGCTGAAGGAGGATGCCGCCAACATCTGGAACAATATCAAGAATGCGGCGTCCAACATCTGGAACGGCATCAAACAGGTGGTCGGCTCGCTGGCGCAGGGGCTTGCGAACCACGTCTCCATCCTGCTTACCGGGCTGAAAACTACGATTGCCAATATCTGGACGGCGATCAAGAATACAGCTTCGTCCGCCTGGAACGGGCTGAAAAATTTAGTGTCATCCATTGCGTCCAATCTGAAACAGGCGGCAGTGAATGCTTTCAAAAGCATGGTGTCCGGGATACGCTCCGCGCTTTCCTCCCTGGGGAGCGTGGTGCAGTCCGGGTTCCAGTCTGCCATCAGTTTTATTACTTCCCTGCCGGGGAAAGCCCTGGAGTGGGGGAAGGATTTCATCAACGGGATCGCAGACGGCATCCGCAGCGCCATCGGCAACGTGGTGAGCGCGGTGTCGGACGTGGCGGACAAGATACGCTCCTTCCTGCACTTCTCCGTGCCGGACGAGGGGCCATTGACGGATTACGAAAGCTGGATGCCGGACTTTATGGCCGGGCTGGCAAAGGGCATTGAGAAGAGCCAGGGCATGGTGAAGAAAGCCGTGTCAGATGTGGCGTCCGACCTGATGCTCCAGCCCCAGGCGGCAGTCCAGGGGATGCAGGGCGGACGGGATTCCTCCGGGGATTCTTCCGTAAGCGAGCTTTTTGGCGGGCTCCGGGAAATGCTCTCTGGCCTGCAGGAGATGGCGGGCGGCGGAACCATCTGCATCCCCGTGTATGTGGGCGGGACGCTGTTAGACGAAGTGGTGGTGGACGCGCAGGCAAGGCAGAACTTAAGGTCAGGAGGGAGGTAAGGCGGCATGGCATATATACAGTATTTAACCATTGACGGGACGCCGCTCCCCCTGCCGGACTCTTACGAGGTGCAAATGGCGGACGTGGAGGCGGATTCCGGTGGCGAGACGGAGGCCGGGACCACGCAGCGGGACGTGGTGAGGATGGGCGTGGTGTCCATCCCCGCCGCTTTCTCCGTCTCCCCGAAGTGGCTGAAGCTGCTGACAGGGTTTAAGCAGAAGGAAAAGCTCACCGTGGATTACTTTGACACGGAGACGCTGGAGATAAAGCGGACGGAAATGTTCATCAGCGGCTATAAGGCAAGCCTCGTGAAAGACACGTCCTATAAGGGGCTTTGGAAGGTGTCGTTCACACTGAAAGAATTTTAAAAAAATTAAGTGATTTCTGGGGTGGGATGTTGTATAATGGAGAGCGTAAATCAGGATTTTTAAAGGAGTGGTAGATATGAAAAAATTCGAACAATATGGGCAGCGAAAAGATGAGGAATGGGAATGGTTTCCTTGGCTGCCTTGGTGGCCTCCCGAAACCCGCCACTATTCAAAATAAGCACCAAGCCAGAAGATATTGCTCCGTTTTTTTTCGTGGATCATCACCCTTATGCTATGTCACTTTTGCTAAAAATCAGTGATGAGTTTAAGATTGATACGTTCCGCAAAATGGGACTTGAAGGAAGCAGTAAGGACTGGGAAACTCTTGTAACAGGATTTATCAATGAGTGGGAAGAAGAAAACAGCGGCGTGGATCTCTTTCATTTTGATTCTGATGAAGATGTTTTTTGTGTATATTCCCAGTATATAGATGATATCAGTTTGTTCTCCAGATATCTCAGGGCGGCCTGTAACGATGAAGAGCAGATGCGTTATTATTTTAACCGTGGTTCCCAAAAATTAACTGATCAGAATTAACCGCTGTATTCGTGAAGTGAGACACTGTGAACAATTCCAGTTTGTCGAAAAGGTGTCCCAGAAGATATTACTGCGGACGAAAAAAATAAAACCATGCTTGTTTAAGGCATCAGTCAGGAATGGCTGGTGCTTTTTATATGGAGGGGGTGTTTTTCATGTACCCGGTGAGCGATGCGTTCCTGCGGGCGGTGCAGGAGAACACACGGAACTACCGCTGGACGGGGCAGATCACGACGAAGGGCGGCGCTGTATACCCGTTTGTTTATGAAGATATCGTGAAAGGGAGCGGGTACATCACGGCGCAGTGCTGCGGCAGTGCGGAGATTGAACTGGGGACGGTGTACGCCGCCGAGATGGGCATTACGCTCTTTTCCCAGATTGACCGCTACACGCTGGAAGGGGCGGAGGTGCGGCTTTCCTACCACCTGCGGCTTGCGGACGGCAGTTTTGAGGAAGTGCCGATGGGAATCTTCGAGGTCAGCGAGGCGAACCGGACGGCGCACTGCCTGGAGCTGAAAGCCTACGACTATATGCTCCGGTTTGAGAAGAGTTTCAACGGCTTTGAGACAGTGGGCAACGCATGGGCGTTCCTGGATTTATGCTGCAAAGCCTGTGCCGTGGAGCTGGCGCATACGCAGGCGGAGATCGAGGCCATGCCCAACGGCACGGAGCTGCTCTCCATCTACTCGGAGAATGACATTGAGACGTACCGTGACGTGCTGTACTTCGTGGGGCAGGTGCTTGGCGGCTTTTTCTGTATCAACAGGGAAGGGAAGCTGGAGCTGCGCAAATACGGGGCGGAGCCGGTGATGGAGGTAAAGAGCAGGCACCGGTTCACCAGCAGCTTTTCCGATTTCATCACCCGGTACACGGCGGTCAGTTCCACGAACCTGCGGACACAGACGGCGGAGTATTATGCCCTGGAGCCGGACGACGGGCTGACCATGAACCTGGCGGTGAACCCGCTCCTGCAGTTCGGGCTGGAGGAGACGCGGGAGCAGCTCTGCCGGAACATTTTAAATGACCTGTCCGTGGTCAGTTATGTGCCGTTTGATTCCAGCACCATAGGGAACCCGGCGCTTGACCTGGGGGATGTGCTGACCTTCACGGGCGGGCAGGCGGACGGGGAGCAGATTGCCTGCATCACTTCCTCCAACTGTAAGATCGGCGGGAAACACACGCTGAAATGCGTGGGGAAGAACCCAAGGCTGGCGCAGGCAAAGTCCAAGAACGATAAGAACATCTCCGGCCTGTTAAACCAGATCGAAGCGGGGAAGATAGGGATACACACCTTTACCAATGCCTCCGCCTATACGGTGGCGGAGAGCAATGTGCGGATCATCAGCATTGAGTTCGCAGCGAAAGAGGAGACCCATGTGCAGTTTTTCGGGCAGGTGCTGGTGGATGTGTCCGCGGGGCAGGTGAGCCGTTCTGCCAGTGCGAAAGGGAGCATCGTGGTCCCGTTCCCGGCAGGGAACGGCGGGGATACAGGAACAGACACCGGAGCGGATACGGGGGACGGCAGTGGAGGACCGGGGACGGATACGGAGAGCGTCACGGTGGACGTGGAGCTTCCGGTCACATGGACGGAGGACGGGAAGGCGGTGGCGTATGTCACTTATGAATTCAACGATTCCGAGATCCTCATCCATTACCCCGTGGAGACCTGGGGGAGCGGGAAGCACATCCTCTCCCTCTATTATCCGATTGATAACCTCGTGCCGAACATCACGAACACCTTCAGCGTCCACCTGCGGATGGAGGGCGGCACGGCGGCAATCAGCACGGGCGGGTGCATCGCCTCCATTAGCGGCCAGGGCATGGCTGCGGGCGCGGCGTGGGACGGCACCATCACGGTGGAGGAATATGTGCAGCCGTTCGCGGTCGGGGGCGGCCTGCAGGCGAAGGCGTTCTCCGGGGAGATGGGATTTGAAACGATGGAACTGGTAAAGAAATATTATTCGGACAGCATCGGGAAGGCGGCCATCGGCGCGTTCGGGAAGCCCGTGGAGCTGCCGGAGGGAGGAGAGGGGACAGGATGAAGCTGAAAGGGAAGATGGTACTGGAACTGACAGATACAGCCACGGGGGAAGTGGAGAGCGTTGCAGAGGAGAACATGGTGACGGAGGCGGTGAACGACATCCTGGGCATGAACCCCATGGGCGTGTTCTACTCCGAGGAGAACCTGGCGGATGTCTTTAACTGGAATGGGGCGATGCTCCCCATCTGCCCGAACATGGTCGGCGGCATCCTGCTCTTCCCCAAGACGCTGGAGGAGGATGCCGCCCATATCTACGAGATGTCGGATAACCTCCCGGTGGCCTATGCCTCCAACAATGTGAACACCACGGCGAACACGGCCAGGGGCAGCATGAACCAGACGGAGAGCAGGGCTTTGGAGAACGGCTATAAATTCGTGTGGGAGTTCACGCCCAGCCAGGGCAACGGCACCATCGCGGCGGTGGCGCTGACCAGCGCCCAGGGCGGGCAGAACGCCTACGGGAGCCTGGTGGGGGACGCAAGCACGTTCCTCAAGATAAAAAAGCTGGATATCGGCGGCCTTGGGAAAGCGAAACAGGCGGTATTGTTCGAGGCAGTGGAGATGGATTTTGAAAAGGACCTGCTGTATTCCATCACTTTTGCGGACTCCAGTGTGCGGATACGGAAGGTGCGCATCCCCGTCTTCACCATCGGGCTGAATGAAAAGCTGGACGATTCCACCTACACGGTGCTGGAAGACAACGCCGTGCCGGCAGAGACATTCCTGTTCCTGGGCAGCTACACGAAATACGGGGAATTCCTGGACGGGAGGGACGGGTACTGGTACGGCTTCTCCAACCAGGGGAATTCCTCCGGGAACGCAAGGATGCTGTGGGTAAAGATATCCAAGGCGGACTATTCCGTGACGGAGGGGGAGTGGACGCTGTCCAACGCAAAGCTGATGACGGTGGGGGAGCGGGACATGGACGACAGCTACCCGCAGAGGGAGTGCCGCTGCTGTATGCGGGACGGGTACCTGTACGTCCCTGCGTATGACAAAAAGGGCATTTATAAAATAAATGTGGCGAATTCCGCAGATGTGACGCTGGTCGCTTTCGGTTTCACTTCCAAGATGAAGCCGCTGTGCGAGTCTGCGACCTGCGAGCTGTACCTTACCCTGATCGGGGACCTGATCATCGGCGGGGACTTCCAGGTCACGGCAGACGACACAGTCATCCACACCCAGGGGAGCGCGAGGCTCGGCAGCGCGGCGACGCCGCTGTTCCAGCACAAGCAGTTCCTGGTGGGGTGGGGAGGGAGCTACGGGAACGAGTACCGCCACATGTACCTGCTGACGCCCTACCTTGCCACCATCAACAACCTGTCCTCGGCGGTGGTGAAGGACGCCAACAAGACCATGAAGATCACCTACACGCTGACGGAGGAGGCATGACGGACAGCTTTACGGCAGGGGGATGCGTTTCCCCTGCCGTGATAAAAGGGTGGTGTGTGCCGGGAGCCCCGGCGTGCGGCGTTTCTTCAGTTCCGGGATTCCGGTGCGGATGCGGCGTATGGCCTGGCTGGTTCTGCGACCATGGAGAGGGATGCGGCTTCGGCGTCAATGCGGCGTTTCATCTGTTCAAGCTGCGCGATCCTTTTTTCAAGCTCCGCCTGTGCCTCCCGCTGCTCCTTTGCCGCCAGTTCTTCGGCTGTGAGGGTGCGGATGTGGATGGAGCCTTCCTCATATTCGACGATGAGCGGGGCCCCGATGGAAAAGCCGAGTGCTTCCAGCCAGTGGCCTTCCATCTGTATCTTCGGGACTGCGGTGCATGGGCCGGTGCCGCTGTGCAGGATGCCGCCGCTCTGGTGGTGGCGGTAGGTGTAAACGACTTTGATATTCTTTGTCTTCATAAGGTGTCCTCCTTGGGTTTTTATTTTCCCCTGCCGCCTCCCGTTTTTTTTGGCAGGCGGGGCTTCGGGTAGTGTTATTAATCACTCTGAAGCCGTGAAATAGCAAGGGAAACAGGGGCATAAATGTGACAAAGATCCCCACAGATACTTGTGTAAACGACACAAATAAATAGTTCGCGGAAACTGGCGGATGCCCATTTCGGACACCCGCTTTTTTCATACAAAAAATCATTTAAAGGAGGGTTTCAACATGAAGGAATTCTGGAACACGATCCAACTTATTTTCACTGCCATCGGTGGATGGCTCGGCTGGTTCCTGGGCGGCTGTGACGGCCTGCTGTATGCGCTCATCGCTTTTGTCGTGGTGGACTATATCACAGGCGTGATGTGTGCCGCAGCGGATAAGAAGCTGTCCAGCGAGGTGGGCTTTCGGGGCATCGCAAAGAAGGTGCTGATTTTCCTGCTGGTGGGGATTGCCAACATCCTCGACGTGCAGGTCATCGGGAGCGGCTCCGTGCTGCGGACGGCGGTTATCTTTTTCTACATCTCCAATGAGGGCGTGAGCCTCCTGGAGAATGCCGGACACCTTGGGCTTCCCATCCCGGAGAAGCTGAAGGACATCCTGGCGCAGCTCCATGACAGGGCAGAGAACGGGAAGGAGGACGAGTAAATGAAGCTGGTAGAAAACATTCTGACAAAGAACCCCTGCTATACGGCAGGGAGGAAGATTACGGTCAAGGGGCTGATGCTCCATTCCGTGGGCTGCCCGCAGCCGGAGGCGTCCGTATTCATCAACTCATGGAACAGCCCGTCGCATGACACATCCTGCGTCCATGGGTTCATTGACGGGAATGACGGCACAGCATACCAGACGCTTCCCTGGAACCACAGGGGATGGCACTGCGGAAGCGGCAGCAAGGGCAGCGGCAACAATACCCACATCGGGGTGGAGATGTGCGAGCCTGCGTGTATCAAGTACACGGCAGGCTCAAACTTTACCTGTTCCGACAAGGCTACGGCAAAAGCGGTGGCAAAAAGGACTTATGAAACGGCGGTGGGGCTGTTTGCCATGCTCTGTAAAAAGTACAGCCTTGACCCGCTTGCGGATGGCGTCATCATCAGCCACAGGGAAGGCTGTGCGAGGGGCATTGCCAGCAACCACGGCGACCCGGAGCATTTATGGACGCAGCTCGGCATGGGGTACACCATGGACGGGTTCCGTAAGGCGGTCAGGGCGGCGATGGGCGGTGCATCCTCCGGCGGCAGCGGAACGGACGGATACACGAAGATTATGGGGAATGCCGTAGCAACGGCGGAGCAGATGAAGGCGTATATCAAGGCGAAGAATCCGGGAGTAGAGCAGTCCGTCCTTGATATGGTTCCGCTGTATCTTTCGGAAGGAAAAGCGGAGGGAGTGCGGGGCGACATCGCTTTTGCGCAGTCCTGCCTTGAGACCGGGAACTTTACCTTTTCCGGCTCTGCGGTCACACTGGATCAGAACAATTTCTGCGGCATGGGCGTGACAGGGGGCGGGATGAAAGGAAATTCTTTTGACATGCCGCGGCTCGGCATCCGGGCGCAGATGCAGCACTTAAAAGCCTATGCTTCCACGGATGCACTTAAGAATGCCTGCATTGACCCGCGTTTTAAGTATGTCATGAGGGGCTGTGCGGAATATGTGGA
>ERZ808035.1167-NODE-1167-length-15279-cov-8.970267_pt1 | contig 15279 bp, 14 predicted proteins | sample MGYA00380189_ERZ808035 | MGnify/ENA primary metagenome ERZ808035 (study PRJEB31490, sample SAMN06133407) | mouse gut metagenome | isolation source: M5_1 | host: mice | place: China: Chengdu | collected 2015-05 ...
AAATCCGCCAGGATTCCTGCGTCAAATCGCCTTGCCTGACAAAAAAATCTGCCCCAATCCGGCATTCCGCCGGTTTTCAAACAGACTCTAGTCCGGTATTTCATCCCCGATAAGTCCCGCCAGCTTGTGCAGGTGCTCGATGGGAAACGGCGGGGCCGCCATAGGCCGCGCCGCGATGGACAGCAGCTTCATGGGGCTGTCGTCCGCCGCCACCCGGTTGGACGACAGCGCCCCGCACCGTTTGCAGCGGTGAATAACCGCCCACTCGCCGCCCTTCCGCACCCAGACCGCCACCGGCTCCATCAGCCCGCCGCAATCCGCCGCCCGGTCCCCGGGCTCAATGTCCAGGTGGAGGCTGGTGAGGCAGTTGGGGCAGTGGTTCCGGTGGCCGCTTCCGGCCCCCTCCGGGCCCACGGGCCAGCCGCAGGCTTTGCAGGTAAATGTGTCGCTGCAGGGATGGGTTTTGTAATAGCCTTTTTCAAAGCTCCTTCTCTTGTTCTCCCGGTTCATGGGATGATTCCTCCTGATAGAATTGACACAATCCTATGGGAGGCCGGTTTTTCGTGCGTCCTGACCTCCCGGTCAGATCACACTCTCCGTGATTTTACGTTTCATAGGGCAATCTCCTTTTTAATCGCTCCGTCCCGCAGGACGGGCCACGGCCAGGATACCACACCGCCCCGCCGCCGTCAAGCCCCGTCACCCATTTCCCCGCCGCCGCCTATACTGTCATACGGGCGGCGTTCCGCCCGAACCTGAATCAAAAGGCGGAGATACGCTATGCTGCAATCCTTACAATGGGCGGCCCTGGGCACCGGGTTTACCTTTTTGATGACCACCCTGGGTGCCGCCACGGTGTTTTTCCTCTCCGGGGAGCCGAAGCCCCGGTTCCAGCGGGCCATGCTGGGCTTTGCCGCCGGGGTGATGACGGCGGCCTCCGTGTGGAGCCTGCTGCTGCCCGCCATTGACCAGGCGGGGAGGGACGGGCGCTTCCCCGGCTGGTTTCCGGCGGCTGTCGGAATGCTGCTGGGGGTGGTGTTCCTGGCGGCGCTGGACGCCATGCTGCCCCGCCTCCGGCGAAACCGGGAGCTGCCGGACGCCGCCTGGCGGCAGAACACACTGCTGATGACTGCCATCACCTTACATAACGTGCCGGAGGGCATGGCGGTGGGGCTGGCCTTTGCGCTGGCGGCCCGGGGGGAGAACTTCGCCGGGGCCGCGGCCCTGGCCATGGGCATCGGCATCCAGAACTTTCCCGAGGGGGCGGCCATCGCCCTTCCCCTGCGGCAGGAGGGCCGCGGCCGGTTCCGGGCCTTCTGGGGCGGCATGATGTCCGGCAGCGTGGAGCCCCTGTTCGGCATTTTGGTGGTGCTGGCGGCGGCCTGGGCACAGCCGCTGATGCCCTGGCTTCTGAGCTTTGCGGCGGGGGCCATGCTGTACGTGGTGGTGGAGGAACTGGTGCCCCAGGCCCACAGCTGGGCGGGCACCTGCGGGTTTGTGACGGGATTTCTCATCATGATGGTGCTGGACGTGGCGCTGGGATGACCGTCCCCGCCGGGATATCCGGCCGGGCGGCCGCCGACGCAGCTGCCCGGCCCATATCGTCATGCCAGAAACAGTGATATCGCGCACCAGACCAGAAGGGCCGCCATCACGGTATTGACAAGTCTTGCGCGGCTGGAAAAGAGCCATTTGAACATCGAGCCGAACGCCGACCAGAGGAGCGTGAACAGGAAGCCGATGAAGGCCAGCAGCAGCGCAAAGCCGAGCAGGGGAAGAACCTGGCCGCTGTAAAACGGGAGAATGTACGCCTCCATGGACATGATGCAGTAGATGTAAATCTTGGGATTCACAAACTGCAAAAAGAGTCCTGACAGGAAGCCGTCCCGCGAGTGGTCCTCCTCAATGGCGCCGGAGGCGTGAAAGGTCTCCCAGGCCAGATAGAGCATATAGCACGCCCCCACGATCAGCATCAGTATTTTGATTTTTGGAATCCATGCGGAGAGCAGGGCGCAAAAGGCGGTGCAGAAAATCATGACGGCCGAAAAGCCCGCTAAAATCCCCAGGTTAAATGGCAGCGCTCCCCAAAATCCCCTCCGGCTGCCGTTGGACATGGACATGATGTTGTTGGGACCGGGGGTCACGGCGGTGACAACGGCATAGGTAAAAAAAGAGGCCCAGTTGAACATGATTGACATCTCTCCCGTTCCTGTAATATATTAATGATAATCGTTCAAAGCGTCAATTTCTTGTATATAATACTACAAGTCCGATATATTGTCAACGGGGAGTCGAGCATGGATATTACAAATACGATTGCCGCGAACACAAAGCGGATTCGGGAGCAGAAAAAGCTGACGCTGGACGCAGCCGCTTCCCTGACAGGGGTATCCAGAAGCATGCTGGCGCAGATTGAAAAGGGCGAGGTCAACCCGACGATCTCCGTACTCTGGAAGATTGCCAACGGGTACAAGGTCTCCTTTACGTCGCTGGTGGAGGAGAAGGGCGAGGCCGTCTCCGTCGTCCGGCTGGAGGACATGCAGCCGCTGCAGGAGGACGGGGGCCGCTATCTGAACTATCCGGTCTTTGCCTTTGATGAACAGAAGTTGTTTGAAACGTACCGGATCGTCATAAAGGCAGGGGGCTATCTATCGGCGCAGCCCCACATGAAAGGGGCCGTGGAATACATCACCGTCTTTGCCGGAGCGGTGGAAATCACCGTGGATGGAGAGGATATCCCGCTCTCCGCGGGGGACTCCGTCCGGTTCTGCGCGGACGTGCCCCACGCGTATCGAAACCCTGGGACAGAAACCGCCGAGCTGAGTATGCTGATTTACTATTGCAAATTATGAGTGGTACGGGATCACCCGTCAGAGCGTCCCCGCGGGCCGCAGAAAAACCGGCAAAAATCCGCGGTTGACAAATCCGCCGCCGCTTTTTATAATATTGCCCAAAGCGATGACGGAGAGGGACGGGGATGCGGGCCCTCAGAGAGCCGGCGGGCGGTGCGAGCCGGCGGGAACGGTCCCCAGGTCCTATGGCTCCCGAGCCGGACGTTCGACAATGTAGGGCGTCCCGTGCGGCCGCGTTAAGGCAGAAGGGCTGTTGGGCCCTGAGGGGCGCCGGGCCGTGAGGCCGGCGCAATTTGAGTGGTACCGCGGAAGCACTGGCTTTCGTCTCAAAGACTTCTTTGGGACGAAGGCTTTTTTCGTCCCGTGCATACCGGAAAGGAGCAGCAGCCATGAGCAACTATCGTCCCGAGACCGTCTGCGTCCAGGGGGGCTACACCCCCGGCAGCGGCGAACCCCGGCAGATTCCCATCATCCAGTCCACCACCTTCAAGTACGCCACCAGCGAGGACATGGGCAGGCTCTTTGACCTGGAGGCCAGCGGCTATTTCTACTCCCGGCTTCAGAATCCCACCTGCGACTGTGTGGCCGCCAAAATCGCCGCCCTGGAGGGGGGCACGGCGGCCATGCTCACCTCCTCCGGCCAGGCGGCCAACTTCTTCGCCCTGTTCAACCTGGCCTCCTGCGGGGACCACATTGTCTCCTCCTCCACCATTTACGGCGGCACCTTCAATCTGATCTCCGTCACCATGGCCAAGATGGGCATAGAGGCCACCTTCGTCTCCCCGGACTGTACGGCAGAGGAGCTGGAGGCGGCCTTCCGGCCCAATACAAAGGCGGTGTTCGGCGAGACCATCGCCAACCCCGCCCTGACGGTGCTGGACATCGGGAAGTTCGCCGCCGCCGCCCACGCCCACGGCGTACCCCTGATTGTGGACAACACGTTTGCCACCCCGGTCAACTGCCGTCCCTTTGACTGGGGCGCGGACATCGTCACCCACTCCACCACCAAGTACATGGACGGCCACGGCGCCGCTGTGGGCGGGGCTGTGGTGGACTCCGGAAAATTCGACTGGATGGCCCATGCCGATAAATTCCCCGGCCTCTGCACCCCGGACGAGAGCTACCACGGCGTCACCTACGCCGAGAAGTTCGGGAGGGAGGGCGCCTTTATCACCAAGTGCACCGCCCAGCTCATGCGGGACCTGGGCTGCACCCCCTCCCCCCAGAGCGCCTTCTACCTGAACCTGGGACTGGAGAGCCTCCACGTCCGCATGGAGCGCCACTGTGAGAACGGCCAGGCCGTGGCGGAGTTTCTGGCGGCGCATCCGCAGGTGTCCCGCGTCAGCTACTGCGGCCTGCCCGGGGACAAATACCATGCCCTGGCACAGAAATACCTGCCCCGCGGCTCCTGCGGCGTGGTGTCCTTTGAGCTGAAAGGGGGCCGGGAGGCCGCCGGAATTTTCATGAGCCGGCTGAAGCTGGCGGCCATTGAGACCCATGTGGCGGACGCCCGCACCTGCTGCCTCAACCCCGCCTCCTCCACCCACCGGCAGATGACCGACGAGCAGCTGAAAGCCGCCGGCGTCCCCGCCGGATTGATCCGCATCTCCTGCGGCCTGGAGAGCAGGGAGGACCTGATTGACGATCTCGCACAGGCGCTGGAGGCGGTGAACTGATGCCTATCAAAATTCCCAACCAGCTCCCCGCCACAAAGACCCTGACGGCGGAGAACATCTTCGTCATGACGGAGACCCGGGCCATCACCCAGGACATCCGCCCCCTGCAAATCCTCCTTCTGAACCTGATGCCCACCAAGGCGGACACGGAGACCCAGCTGGCCCGGGTGCTGGGCAATACGCCCCTCCAGATTGACCTGGAGCTGATCGCCCCCGCCGGTCACGTCTCCCGGAACACCCCCCAGGAGCACATGCTCTCTTTTTACAAGACCTTTGCCGATGTGCGGGAGCGCACCTTTGACGGCCTGGTCATCACCGGCGCGCCGGTGGAGCACCTGCCCTTTGAGGAGGTGGACTACTGGCCGGAGCTGTGCGGGATCATGGAGTGGAGCAAGACCCACGTCCACTCCACCCTCCACATCTGCTGGGGGGCCCAGGCGGGGCTCTACTACCACTACGGCATCCCCAAGCGGCAGCTGGAGCGCAAGCTCTTCGGCGTCTTTCGCCACACCCTGGAGGATCCCAACTTCATCCTCTTCCGGGGCTTTGACGACACCTTCTGGGTCCCCCACTCCCGGAACACCACCGTGGACCGGGCGGACATCGAGGCGGTGCCCGAGCTGAAGATCCTCTCCAGCTCCCCGGAGGCGGGGGTGTACGCCGTCAAGACCGCCCAGGGCCGGCAGGTGTTCCTCATGGGCCACGCGGAGTACGACCGGGACACCCTGAAAAAGGAGTATTTGCGGGATGTGGCCGCCGGGGTGGACATCCAACTCCCCCGGCACTACTTTCCCGGCGACGACCCCGCCCGGAAGCCCATGGTCCGCTGGCGCTCCTGCGCTCACCTGCTCTACGGCAACTGGCTGAACTACTGCGTGTACCAGACCACGCCCTACGACATCGGCGGCATCCGCCGCGGCGTTCGCACGGACGATTGATGATAAAAACGGCAGTTCCCCAGCGCTTTGCGTCGGGGAACTGCCGTTTATTTACCGTTTTACTTTCCGGTCCGCCTCAATCAGCCGCTTTAGGCCCTCCACCGCCACGCGGACGGAAGCGGTGGTGTCCTCGGTCATCTTTTGATCCAGCCCGGCGGCCTCCCGCTCCTGGTTCCACACCACGTGGAAGCAGGAGGCGGCCCGGCAGCCCAGCGCCGCCGCAATGACAAACAGCGCCGCGGACTCCATCTCACTGGCCTTGACGCCCAGCCGCTTCCAGCTCTCCCACTTGGCCTTCAGCTCGTAGGAGACAGGGGAGGCCTCGGGGCTGTGCTGGCCGTAGAAGCTGTCCTTGCACTGAACCACCCCCAGGTGGAGCGGCAGCCCCAGGCTCTCCGCCGCCTGTGCCAGGCATCCGGTGGCCTCATAGTCCGGTACCGCCGGAAATTCAATGGGGGCGTACTCCAGGCTGGTGTGCTCGTACCGGATGGCTCCGGTGGCCACCACGATATCCCCCGCCTGGACGGAGATATCAATGCCGCCGCAGGTGCCGGAGCGGAGGAAGGTGTCCGCCCCGCACTTGTGGAGCTCCTCCACCGCGATGGCCGTGGAGGGCCCGCCGATGCCGGTGGAGCAGGCAGTGACTCTCTCCCCCAGCAGCGTGCCCGTCCAGACGTTGTACTCCCGGTTGCAGGCCACCTGCTTCGCGCCGTCAAACAGCGCGGCGATGGCGGGCACCCGGCCCGGGTCCCCCGCCAGGATGCAGTATCTCCCCACGTCCCCGGGGACGCAGGCGATGTGGTATTGGCGCTCCAGTGTTTGCATGATGTTCACCGCTCCTTCTGAATTTTCGATATTGTATGCTGCGAAAGCCCTGCGGCCACCGCACCTCAGGGCGCCCCCTCTATACGGCGGGGATTTCCCCCATGGCCCTCCGGCTCACTTCATCGTCACCACCGTGACGCCGCTCTCGCCCTCGCCGTAGACCCCCAGGCGGAAGCCCTTCACCGCCTTGTTCCGCCGCAGCACATCGTGTACCGCCTTGCGCAGGGCCCCGGTGCCCTTGCCGTGGATGATGGTCACTGTCTCCAGCTTCCCCATGACGGCGGCGGAGAGGAAGTTCTCCACCACGCCCTCGGCCTCCAGGGTCTCCAGGCCCCGAATGTCCAGCTCCCGGGCGGCGGCGGAGCGCAGGGCCCGATCCGCGCTCTGGCGGATGGCCGCGGGGCCCTTCTTCTTCGCCGCCCGCTCGTCGTCCTCGATGAGCCGAACCTCCTCTGCCTTTGCCTTCATCTTCAAAATGCCGGACTTCAATTGCAGCGTCCCGTCCTTCCCCACGGACACCACCTCCGCCGGGGTGCGGACGCCGGGGATCTCCACCAGATCCCCCGCCCGGATGGGGCGGCTGGGCTTTGGAATGGGCTCCTGCCGGGCATCCCGGTGGGACACAGCCTCCTCCGCCTCGTTGAGCGTCCGCCGCAGGGCGGCCCGGGCCTCGTTCTCGTCGGCGTTTCGCTCCATGCGGGCCTGCTGGCGGCGCATCTCGGCCAGCTCCGCAAAAACCGCATCGGCAGCGGAGCGGGCGTCCCGCAGGATGCGCTTGGCCTCCGCCTCCCCCCGGCCCCGGGCGTTCTCCCTGGCCCGCTCCATCTGCTCCCGGAACTCCCGGGCTTTCCTGGCGTCCTCCTCCCGCTGGCGCAGCAGGCGGTCCGCCTCCGCCTCCCGCCTCTCCAGCGCCTGGCGCTTGGCCTCCAGCTGGGTCAGCACGTCCTCAAACCGCACGCCCTCGCCGCTGAGCTGCTGCCGGGCGTCGTCAATCACCGCGTCCGGCAGGCCCAGCCGCCGGGAGATGGCAAAGGCGTTGGACTTGCCGGGGATGCCGATCAGCAGCCGGTAGGTGGGCCGCAGCGTCTCCACGTCGAACTCACAGGAGGCGTTCTCCACCCCGGCGGTGGTCATGGCAAAGGTCTTCAGCTCCGCGTAGTGGGTGGTGGCGGCAATCCGCCCGCCCAGCCGCCGCACGTGCTGGATGACGGCGATGGCCAGGGCCGCGCCCTCCACCGGGTCGGTGCCCGCCCCCAGCTCGTCAAACAAAATGAGGCTCCGGCTGTCCGCCTCCGCCAGAATCGCCACGATGTTCACCATGTGGGCGGAGAACGTGGACAGGCTCTGCTCGATGCTCTGCTCGTCGCCGATGTCCGCCAGTACACGCTCGTAGACGGCAATGGCGCTGCGGTCCGCCACGGGGATGTGGAGGCCGCACTGGGTCATGAGGGTCAAAAGCCCCAGCGTCTTGAGGCTCACGGTCTTGCCGCCGGTGTTGGGGCCGGTGATCACCAGGGTGTCGAAGCCCTCGCCCAGTTCCACGTCGATGGGCACCGCCGTCCCGGGATCCAGCAGGGGGTGCCGGGCCCTGCGCAGCTTCGTCACGCCGTCCCGCCGGATCTCCGGCCGCACGCCGTCCATTTTGTAGGACAGCTGCCCCCGGGCAAAGATCAGATCCAGATGCACCAGGGTGTCGTAATCCCACTGGATGGCCTCCCGGTGGGCCGCGCTGTCGGCGGACAGCTCCGCCAGAATCCGGTCGATCTCCTTTTGCTCTTTGGCCTCCAGCTCCACATAGTCGTTGTTGGCCTGGACGACCCCCATGGGCTCCACAAAGACGGTGGCCCCTGTGGAGGAGATGTCATGTACCAGCCCCGGCAGATCCCCTTTGTGCTCCGCCTTCACGGGAACCACGAATCGGCCGTCCCGCTGGGTGATGATGGCCTCCTGCAAAATCTTCCCGTAGGTGGGGGAGGAGATAATCTTCTGTAAAATCTGGCGGCTTTTGGCCTGGGCCGCCCGCATGTGCCGCCGGATGTCCGCCAGCTCGGGGGAGGCGGCGTCGGCAATGGTGTCCTCGTCGGGGATGCAGCGCTTGATCTTCTCCTCCAGAAAGCGGTTGCCGTGGAGGGACAAAAACAGGTGGTCAACGGCGGTTTTCTCCGCCGCTTCGTCGTTGAAGTACTCCCGGGCGCGCCGGGCGGCGGTCAGCAGCCCGGCGATGGTCAGCAGCTCCCGGGTATTCAGCCCGCCGCCGCGGTCCGCCCGGTCCAGCGACTCCGCCACGGGCTTGACGCCGGAGAAGGAAGGACTTCCCCGCAGGCCGATCATGGTTCTGGCGGCGTCGGTCTGATCCAGCAGCCGCAGCACCTCCTCCGCCTCCGTCTCCGGGCGGAGCCGCAGGGCCCGGTCCTTGGCCTCGGCGCTGACCGCCTGGTCGCTCAGCAATTGCAGCACCCGGGGCAGTTCCAGGGTGCGGATGGATTTATCAAACAGGTCGCTCATGGGCATTCCCTCCGGTCAAGCAATATTCCTCAACAGTTGTGGTAATATGGATTTTCCTCGCTCAGCAGCCAGGGCAGGCGCCACTCCAGATTCAGCCGGAAGCTGGGCCGGGGGAAGCCCTCCGGCAGACAATGGCACTCCGGGCCAAAGGCCGCCTCCACGTCTGCCGACAGGCGGTAAGTACCAAACGTGAATTCCATCGCTCAGACCCTCCAAAACGTATAAATACGGAGCAAATCAACAAAATGTATTTATTTTTTTCCCCCCCAGCATTGTCCATTATCCACTGTCCATTGTCAATTGCTTATAGAAGTCCAGCGTCCGGAAATTCCGTTCCAGCTGGGCGGCGAGAAAGGCCTCTGCCGCCGCCGCCAGGCGGCAGAGCGCCTCCGGCCCCAGGGTAAAGGAGTAGAGGCGCTTCGGATTCCCGTAGACAATATGCCGCAGCGCCGCCAGGGAGTCCCGGCAAAGCGGCAGGGAGCGGGCGTGTCCCCCGCCGCCGCAGGCCTTGCAGAAGAGCACCCCCTGAACCGCGTCCAGCCGGGGCTCCTTCGGCTCCGGCCGCCCGCAGCGGGCGCAGCCGTCCGCCAGGGGCTCGTACCCCGCCAGGCACAGCAGCTTCAGTTCAAAGGCGGGCTTTACCAGCGCCGGGGGCCTGTGCAGAACCGCCAGGGCGTACAGCCCGTTGAGCAGGTGCCGCAGCAGCTCCCCCGACGACGGCTCCTCTGCGGTGACGGCTTCCGTCAGCTCTGCGAAGTAAAAGCCCAGGGACAGGGCGGCCAGATCGCCCCGCAGCCCGTCAAACAGCTCCAGGGTGGTTCCCTCGCTGGCGTAGTACCACTCGCCTCTTTGGTAAAGAGTCCACTCGGACCAGGCCAGGGGCTGGGCGCTGGCGGCAAACCTGCAGCCCTTCCGCCGGGCGCCCCGGGCGATGACGGGGATCTTGCCCCGCTCCGCGGTGAGCAGGGTCAGGATCTTATCCGCCTCCTTCGTCTCCGTCTCCCGGAGGACCAGGCCCCGTATGACAATGTGGGGCGTTCCCGCCACGGCGCTCCCCTCCTATGTACGGGGGCCTCCGCCCCCTTATTCGCCGGGGCCGCCCCGCTCCTCGGCGGAGCGGTAGAGCATATACGCCAGCGGCTCCCCCGTCATGCAAAACAGCTCCCACAGCGGGGCGGGCTCCATCCAGTCCAACATGGTGCAGACCTCCTTCATGGGAATGAGGATAGTCTGCGGAGAAGGTCGAAAACTATGGCTGGAAATGTCCGGTCAATCTGGAATCAAAAAATCCTCGGATTTGAAATGGCTGTAATACCGGCCCCGCTCCGCCGTAAATCTCAGCACGCAGTAATCCGGGTCCGTGACGCCCCCGGGGTAGTACATGGTGTCCCCTCTCCGCCACAGCCGCTCCCTGGAGGCCGGGTCTGTCAGCACCTCCACAGTGCCGGAGAGACTGACGCCCCGGAAAAAGAGGCGGTCCACCAGGTAGACGCTCCCCCTGGGGTTCTCCCGGAAGGCCGCCGCCTTCTCGGAGGAGGTGTTGGTGCTGAACCAGAATACCCGGATGCCCTCCCGTTCCCTGGGGGCCAGCATAGCCCGGGTGGTGGGCCAGCCGCGGCTGTCAATGTAGCTGAGGAAGACGATTCTGGCCCTGTCAGCCATACTGCCTGCGGTCCTTTCCGCATCCCGCACAGCAATCACCCCTTTTCCGCCCCGCCGGAGGGCTCAGTCCTCCCGGTATCCCAGGCTGCGCACATAATTCGCATTGTCCCGCCAGTTCTCCTTGACCTTCACCCAGGTCTCCAGGTAGATTTTTGCGCCCATGAATCTCTCCATGTCGTGCCGGGCCAGGGAGCTGATCTTTTTCAGCATGGCCCCCTGCCTGCCGATGATGATCCCCTTGTGACTGGCCTTTTCGCAGTAGATGGTGGCCTCCACGTCGATGACGCCGGAGTCCCGCTGGTCGAATTTCGTGATCTCCACCGCCGTGCCGTGGGGGATCTCCTTGTCCAGGCAGAGCAGCAGTTTCTCCCGCAGCAGCTCTCCCACCACCTGGCGCTCCGGCTGGTCGCTGGTCTGCCCGTCGGGGAACAGCTGGGGGCCCTCCTCCGCGTATTTCCGCAGCTCCCTCATCAGCTCATCCAGCCCGCCGCCGGTGTGGGCGGAGATGGGGATGATGGCGTCAAAGCCGTCCCAGACCTCGCTGTACGCGGCGATCACCGGCAGCAGCGCCGCCGGTTCCACGGTGTCGATCTTGTTGATACAGAGGATGCAGGGAATCTTCTCCTCCCGGATGCGGTCGATGAGGGCCTTTTCCGGCCCGCCCACATGGGGGATGGGCTCCACCAGCAGCAACGCGCAGTCCACGTCGCTGAGGCTGGCTGTGACCACTTTTACCATATAGTCCCCCAGGGCGGACTTGGGGCGGTGGAGGCCCGGGGTGTCCAGCAGGATATACTGGGTGTCCTCCCGGTTTACCACGCCGTAGATGCGGTTGCGGGTGGTCTGGGCCTTGTTGGAGACGATGGCCACCTTCTCGCCCACCAGGGCGTTGGTAAGGCTGGATTTGCCCACGTTGGGACGGCCGCAGACCGTGACCATGGCGGTGTTTTTGATTTGATCCATCAGGTGATCCTCAACTTTCGTATTGTCAGGACTCGTATGAAACGTCAAAACGCTCAAACGGCGGCCCTTCTCCCGCCGCCCTGCGTTGATTTCCCTCGCCATACACAGGGCCGGAAAACGCCTTCCGGCGGAAAAATCCCCCGCCGCTGCGCATTCTGCCATTTTTCAAACAGAGCCTGCGCGGTCTCTGTCATTTTGTCGCAGCGTGTCCCGGTCTATCCCAGCACTTTTTTCAGATACTGCCCGGTATAGGACGCTTCGCAGGCGGCCACCTCCTCCGGGGTTCCGGTGACTACCACAGTCCCGCCCCCGTCGCCCCCCTCGGGGCCCAGGTCAATCAGGTAATCGGCGCACTTGATCACGTCCAGGTTGTGCTCGATGACCACCACGGTGTTGCCGCTGTCTACCAGCCGCTGGAGCACCTCCAGCAGCTTTCGCACATCGTCGGTGTGGAGGCCCGTGGTGGGCTCGTCCAGGATGTAGATCGTCTTTCCCGTGGCGATCTTGCTCAGCTCCGTGGCCAGCTTCACCCGCTGGGCCTCGCCGCCGGAGAGCTCCGTGGAGGGCTGGCCCAGCTTCACATACCCAAGGCCCACGTCCTGGAGGGTCTGGAGCTTATTCCGGAGCTTCGGCAGGGCGGAGAAGAACTCCAGCGCCTCGTCCACGGTCATCTCCAGCACCTCGGCGATGTTTTTGCCCTTGTAGCGCACCTCCAGGGTCTCCCGGTTGTACCGCCTGCCCTTGCAGACCTCGCAGGGGACGAAGATGTCCGGCAGAAAGTGCATCTCGATCTTCAGCACGCCGTCGCCGGAGCAGGCCTCGCACCGCCCGCCCCGGACGTTGAAGCTGAACCGGCCCGGGCCGTAGCCCCTTGACTTCGCCTCCTGGGTGGAGGCGAACAGCTCCCGGATGTCGTTGAACAGGCCCGTGTAGGTGGCGGGGTTGGAGCGGGGCGTCCGCCCGATGGGGCTCTGGTCGATGTTGACCACCTTGTCCAGGTGCTCCATCCCCTCAATCCGCTCACACTTTCCGGGGTGGGCCTTCATGCGCATCAGCTCCGTCCCCAGCCGCTTGAACAGCACCTCGTTTACCAATGAGGACTTGCCGCTCCCCGACACGCCGGTGACGGCCGTGAACACCCCCAGGGGGAACACCGCATCCACATTGCGGAGGTTGTTCTCCGCCGCGCCCACCACCTTCAGGCATCTCCCGTTTCCGGGGCGGCGGCAGGCGGGCACCGGGATACGCTTTTTGCCGGAGAGGTACTGCCCCGTCAGGGAGTCCGGATTGGCCATAACCTCCTCCGGCGTGCCTGCGGCCACCACGTGCCCCCCGTGGATGCCTGCGCCGGGGCCGATGTCGATGAGGTAGTCCGCCGCGCGCATGGTGTCCTCGTCGTGCTCCACCACCAGCAGGGTGTTGCCCAGATCCCGGAGGTTCCGGAGGGTGGAGAGCAGCTTGTCGTTGTCCCGCTGGTGCAGGCCGATGGAGGGCTCGTCCAGGATGTACAGCACCCCCATCAGGGAGGAGCCGATCTGCGTGGCCAGGCGGATGCGCTGGCTCTCGCCGCCGGAGAGGGTGCCGGCGCTGCGGCTCAGGGTCAGGTAGCCCAGCCCCACGGACTGCAAAAAGCCCAGCCGGGATTTGATCTCCTTCAATATCCGATCCGCGATCAGGTGCTGCTGGTCCGTCAGCTCCAGCCTCTCCACCCAGTCCAGCCCGTCCACAACGGACAGCCGGGTGTAGTCGTAGATATTCTGCCCCCCCACGGTCACTGCCAGGGACTCTTTTTTCAAGCGCTTGCCCTTGCAGGCGGGACAGGGGCACTCCGCCATCAGCTCCTCCAGCTCCCTCTTGCTGGCGTCGCTCTGGGTCTCCTGGTAGCGGCGCTGGACGTTGTTGCAGATGCCCTCGAAGGGCTGGTACAGCACGCCCTTGCCCCGGGGCTGGTCATAGTGCAGCTCCAGCTTCTCCCCCTTGGTGCCGTAGAGAATGATGTCCCGCACCTCGGCGGACAGCTCCTCCCAGGGGTCGGTGAGGGAGAAGCGGTACTTCTTCGCAAGGGCCTCAAAATACATGCGGGAGATGCCGTCGGAGCGGATGTTCCCCCAGCCGGAGGCCTGGATTGCCCCCTCCAGGACGGACTTCTTCGGATCCGGTACCACAAGGCTCTCGTCCACCTTCAGCTGGCTGCCCAGGCCCGTACAGGCGGGGCAGGCGCCGAAGGGGTTGTTGAAGGAGAACATCCGGGGCGTCAGCTCCTCAATGGAGATGCCGCAGTCCTCGCAGGCGTAATTCTGGGAGAACATCAGATCCTGCTCCTCCCGCAGGAGGTTGATCACCACGGTGCCGCCGGAGAGCCCGGCGGCGGTCTCCACACTGTCCGTCAGCCGCTGCTGGATATCGGGACGGATGATGAGGCGGTCCACGATGACCTCTATGCTGTGCTTTTTGTTCTTCTCCAGCTTGATCTCCTCATCCAGCTCGTAGAGGTTTCCGTCCACCCGGGCCCGGACGTAACCGGAGCGCTTGGCGTCCTCAAACACCTTGGCGTGCTCGCCCTTCTTGCCCCGGATGACGGGGGCCATCACCTGGATACGGGTGCCCTCCGGCAGGGAGAGCACCTGGTCGATGATCTGGTCGACGGTCTGCTGCTTAATCTCCTTTCCGCACCTGGGGCAGTGGGGCGTGCCCACCCGGGCCCAGAGAAGGCGGAGGTAGTCGTAAATCTCCGTCACCGTACCCACGGTGGAGCGGGGGTTCTTGCTGGTGGTCTTCTGGTCGATGGAGATGGCGGGGGAGAGACCCTCGATATAGTCCACGTCCGGCTTGTCCATCTGGCCCAGGAACATCCGGGCATAGGAGCTGAGGGATTCCACATAGCGGCGCTGGCCCTCGGCGTAGATGGTGTCAAACGCCAGTGACGACTTGCCGGAGCCGGAGAGTCCGGTCATGACCACCAGCTTGTCCCGGGGGATTGTCACGTCGATATTTTTCAAATTGTTGGCGCGGGCGCCTTTGACGATGATTTTATCTTGCATAGCTGAAATCTGTTCTCCTTTTCCTGGAAAGGGGTGATGGGGTTCCCCTGCGGGGGGAACGGGGGATTTGATTCCTTGCGGAATCCGCCCCACGGGGGCGGGACGGGGGTTATCGCGCCTCGGGCGCGGGACGGCACGGCTTTGCCGTGCGGAACGCACCCCCCATTTTCTCTTTTTCTCCGCGGAGAAAAAGAGAAAACGGGCCGTGCACGGTCCAAAAGAGAAAAAGACGCTTTCGCCTCCAGGTTGCGGGCAGTGCAGGTTCTCGCCTGATGGCGGGCACCCTGGTTTGGCGGAGGGTTGACGCAAGGCCCCTGCTCCTCTTTTCGCTGCCGCACCCTGTACCGTCCGGGTGAAGCAGCCCGTCTACCGCTTTGCCGTAAGCTGAGGGTACCGGCAAAGCCAAGGGTGGAGACGCATGGACTGCCTTCTCTTCCTGCGCTTCGCGCCTAGTAAGGCCGAAAGAGAAGTCCGTACTTCTATTGGCTTACCGGAAGAAGAGTTTCTATTCAGGTGCATCAGTTGCCGAAACCGCCAGGGTAGACGCTGAGAGCGTCCTGAACGGAACCGGCCAGGCGCGAAGCGCGGGAAGAGAAGCCGGAGGCCTTGCGTCAAAGATGCAAAACAACCTCGGAGGCAGTCCCAGCTGCGGCAGAGCGCCCCATCGAGGGACGGAGTCAGACGCACTCGGATTGAGACCGCCAAATTTCCGGGCACCGTCTGAGAACAGCCCCCGTACCTTTGGCACAATTTGACCCCTGCGGTCAAATTCGTGCCCCACGTCTCTTTTCTCTTTTGGACCGTGCACGGCCCGTTT
>ERZ808035.1168-NODE-1168-length-15274-cov-4.115615_pt1 | contig 15274 bp, 8 predicted proteins | sample MGYA00380189_ERZ808035 | MGnify/ENA primary metagenome ERZ808035 (study PRJEB31490, sample SAMN06133407) | mouse gut metagenome | isolation source: M5_1 | host: mice | place: China: Chengdu | collected 2015-05 ...
CCAGGTGAGGCCAAGGAAGTTGTTTTTGTTCTGGGAATGAAGAAAGATGCAGAGGTGGAGGAAATTTTAAAAAGATATGAAATTCCGGAAACTGTATGCAGAGAAGAATTTCATAAACTGGTGAAGTATTGGCATGGTTATCTGTCACATTTTCAAGTAAAGACACCCAGTCGGGAATTTAATACAATGGTGAATACGTGGAATGCGTACAATTGTTTTATGACCTTTATCTGGTCGCGCGCCGCTTCTTTTATCTACTGTGGTCTCAGAAATGGATACGGCTATCGCGATACCGTACAGGACATTCAGGGAATCATTCATCTGGCACCGGAGATGGCGGTCGAGAAAATTCGCTTTATGCTCTCGGCGCAGGTTGACAATGGCGGTGGACTCCCGCTTGTGAAGTTTACGCACAATCCCGGACATGAGGACACGCCGGACGACGCGTCCTATGTACAGGAGACAGGACATCCCGCATACAGGGCAGACGACGCACTCTGGCTGTTTCCTACCGTTTACAAATATGTATCAGAATCAGGAAATATGGCATTTATCGACGAGGTGATTCCATTTGCCAACAAGGGTCAGGCAACGGTGTATGAGCACTTAAAGCGCGCCGTGGACTTTTCGATGAAACATCTGGGACCGCATGGTCTGCCAGCAGGACTTTACGCGGATTGGAATGACTGTTTGAGGCTGGGAAAGGAAGGCGAATCTTCCTTTGTGGCATTACAATATTTCTATGCAATGACAATATTAAGGAAGTTTGCCGTGTATAAGAAGGATGATGCCTATATCGCAGTTCTGGATGAAAAACAAAAAGAACTTGGAGAGCGCATTCAAAAACTCTGTTGGAATGAGGACAGGTTTATCAGAGGCTTTACAGAAAGCGGCGAAGTGATTGGAAAGCGGACGGACAAGGAGGCAAATATGTGGCTCAATCCTCAAAGCTGGGCAGTGATCAGCGGCCTTGCCACGGCTGAGCAGGCGGATAAGGCACTTGACATGGTATATGAGCGGCTGAATACAGAATATGGCGCTGTGCTGATGGATCCGCCGTATCATTTGGAGGCTTTTGATGGTGCGCTTGCAGTGATTTACAATGCGGGTGTCAAGGAAAATTCCGGTATTTTCTCGCAGTCGCAGGGATGGATTATTCTTGCAGAGGCACTTTGTGGACATGGCGAACGGGCATTTGCCTATTTTCAAGAAAACGCGCCGTCTGCCCAGAATGACAGGGCGGAGATTCGCAAGCTGGAGCCATACTGCTATGGACAGTTCACAGAAGGCAAGGCAAGCCCGCACTTTGGGCGCTCACATGTGCACTGGCTGACAGGCACAGCGTCCACTGTCATGGTGGGATGCGTGGAGGGAATCCTTGGAATGCGGCCTGATTTTCACGGACTCAAAATCGTGCCTTCCATACCGAAAGCGTGGGACGGATTTGAGATTGACAAGGATTTTCGGGGCGTGCATCTTCATATCACAGTGAAAAATCCCGGTCATGTGGAATCTGGCTGCAAATCGCTGCGGGTAAACGGTCAGTTGATGGAAGGAAATTATATTCCGGCGGAGCTTCTTGCGAAAGAAAATGAAGTGGAGCTTGTGATGTCGTAAATATTTATATTTTAAATAGAAGAAACGTGACAGCATGTTTACGGTGCAGTCACGTTTTTCTTTCTGTACAGGCAGTTTGGTGTCTGATTCACCATGTCTGGTGGTAATGTCTGTCGCGGTATTTTTTTGGGGTGAGTCCGACGTATTTTTCAAAGGTCTGGATAAAGTGGCTCTGCGAGGAGAACGCAAGGTAATTGGCGATGTCGATCAGACTGTAGTCGGAGTATTTGAGAAGGTTTTCTGCCTTCTCTATTTTTTTCTCGCGGATGTAGTCGCTGATGGAAACGCCTAGATTTTGCTTGAAAAGGCGCGACAGGTAACTCGGTGACAACACCGTGTACGCTGCAAGCTCATTGATTGTAATGCGCTCGTTAATATGGCTGTAAATATAGTCGATACACTGCACAATCGGTTTTGAGATGACGGAATTTTTGTGAAGCACAAGCATTTTTCCGGTGAAATCAAGTACCATATCCCGGTGCAGTTCTGCGATGGTTTCGATGTTGGTGCACGAATCCATCTTTAGGATGTAAAAGTCGCTGAGACGGTATGCCTGCTCTAACTCAAGTCCGCCCTCGACACAGTGGCGTGTCAGCAGCGCGGCAGTGACAACAAAATGATATTTTAGATTAGTCAGCGCATTTTTAGACAGCACGCCCATACCTTCTGGATTGGTGAAGTCTCCTTGATTTAGATTTTCTCTGACAAATTCCATATCTCCGTTCTTCACGGCGGAATAAAAGGAATATTCTTCCTCCATCGGACGGTGATAGGCTTCGGATTCACTGTCAAATAGCTCTCGTTTGTACCATTCATTTCGCAGATTGTTCATTTGTACACACTCCCTATGACAAAATTTAATCAAATTTTCTTTATTTTTTAATATTACTATAATTATGTCATGATTTTGATATTTTTACAACTAATTTTGTATTGGTTTATTGGGCAGTGTGCTATAATCCTTCTTGTAAGTTCAAAGTAACTGTAAATTTACATAGTAAAACACAAAGGGAGGACTTTAAAATGAAGAAAAAAATAATCAGCAGTTTATTGGCGGCTTCCATGATCATGACAGCACTCACTGGGTGCGGCGGCACGGACAGCGGCAAGAACAATGCAGCGCAGGACAATGCAGCAGCAGTGAATAATGACAGCGTGGATAATGCAGACAACGCACAGGAGCCTGCTGACGCGGCGCCGGAAGGCGATGATGCGGCGGCGTCCAATGAGGGAAAGGTGATCAATGTCTACAGCTTCAACGATGAGCTTCGCACTCGTATCACAGCGGTTTATCCAGAGGTTGTGGACACGTCAGACGACGGCACGACCTCCAGCTTAAAGGACGGCACAGAGATCCACTGGATCATCAATCCGAATCAGGATGGCGTCTATCAGGATAAACTGGATGAGGCGCTCAACAATCAGCTGACGGCAGCGGATGATGATAAGGTGGACATCTTTGCAGCGGAGATAGACTATGTGGTCAAGTACACAGATGCGGATATTGATGCGGCGATGCCGCTCGAAGCGCTGGGAATCAACCCGGAGACCGATCTGGCAGACCAGTTTGACTTTACCAAGACGGTTGCGAGCGACCAGAATGGTGTCATGAGAGCTTCTACATGGCAGGCATGTCCGGGCGTACTGGTATACCGCCGCGATATTGCCAATGAGGTGTTTGGAACCGATGATCCCGAAGTGATTGGCGAAAAGACCAAAAACTGGGATGCCATGAAGGCGACTGCGGAGGAGCTCAAGGCAAAGGGATACTATGCATTCTCATGCTATACAGATACATTCCGCACCTACAGCAACAATATTTCAGAGCCATGGGTGGCGCCGGGCGAGACCACAATCAAGGTTGATCAGAAGATTATCGACTGGGTAACGGATTCTAAGGAGTGGAAGGATGCAGGCTATTTCGATCCCGCTGTAAAGGGACAGTGGAATGCAGACTGGTTTACAGCGATGAGCTCCAGCTCCAAAGTATTTGCATTCCTGTTCCCGGCATGGGGAATTGACACGCAGTTAAAGCCAAACTGGGACGGCGAAAACGGGGCATGGGCAGTGACCAATGCGCCGCTGTCATACAACTGGGGCGGTACTTTCGTGCTCGCGGCAGAGGGGACAGACAATCCGGGCCATGTGAAGGATATCCTTCTGGCGCTCACGGCGGACGCTGACAATTTGAAAATGATTTCAAAGGAGTATGCAGACTTTACCAATGCCAAGACACTTATGGAAGCAGCCAAGACAGACAATTCATTTGCATCGGATTTCCTCGGCGGGCAGAATCCGTATACATATTTTACACCAGGTGCAGATGCAATCGAGATGGCGCCGCTGTCCGCGTATGATCAGGGCTGCGTGGAGTTGATTCAAAATGCGTTTGGCGATTATTTGCAGGGTCAGATCGACTATGACAAGGCAAAACAGAATTTTGAGACAGCCGTTAGAGAGCGCTATCCAGAAATCTCAGAGATTCAGTGGCCGGAATAAATCAGAGAATCCATAAATCATTGACTGCGGTGCATCGAAGCACCGCAGTGTTCAGAAGAGGGGGAATGGTAGCTTATGAAACAAAAACGTAAAAAGATTGATTATTCGAAATGGGGGTACATCTTCATCCTTCCATTTTTTCTAAGTTTCTTTATTTTTTCGCTCATCCCGCTGGTAGATACGATTCGGTACAGCTTTTTTGAATATTATCGTTCCGGTCTCAAGCAAATTGGCCCTAATTTTGTCGGGATGGAAAATTATGCCAGTCTGCTGAAATCAGATATGTTAAAATATGCGTGGAATACCTTAATCCTGTGGCTCATCGGTTTTGTCCCGCAGATTGTGATCGCGCTGCTGCTCGCTTCATGGTTTGTCGATGCCCGGCTGAAAATCCGCGGTCAGCAATTCTTTAAGGTTGTCATTTACCTGCCGAACTTAATTATGGCGTCTGCGTTTGCGATGCTGTTCTTTACCTTATTTTCCAACAAAGGTCCTATCAATTCGATCTTGCTGTCCATGGGTCTGACGGATACACCAATTGATTTTATGGGAACCGTATTCGGAACGAGAACGCTGATTGGCGTGATGAATTTCCTCATGTGGTTTGGCAATACGACAATTATGCTGATGGCTGCAATCATGGGCATCAGCCCGGACATCTTTGAGGCGTCTGAGATTGACGGCTGCAACAGTATACAAAGGTTTTTCTATATTACGCTTCCAATGATTCGCCCGATTCTTGCCTATACACTGATTACTTCTATCATCGGCGGTCTCCAGATGTTCGACGTGCCTCAGATTCTGACAAATGGTCAGGGAAGCCCAGACCGTACCTCAACGACCTTGATTATGTTCCTCAACAACCATTTAAAGAGCAAAAACTATGGTATGGCGGGTGCGCTGTCTGTTTACCTGTTCATTGTGAGCGGCATTCTGTGCTTTATCGTATACCGCATCACAAACGATGAAGATCCGGACGGTTCTAAGGCTGCTGCGAAAAAGAGAAAAAAGGCAGAGAGGAGATAAGAGAATGAAATCAAAAGGATATAATTGTTTTCGTGTTATTTTTGCACATGTACTGCTCGTCATACTGTCATTGATGTGTCTGTTTTTCTTCTACATTCTGCTTGTCAATGCGACGCGTTCCCATGCAGATTTGCAGAGAGGCTTCTCTGCGCTGCCTGGCGGACACCTGCTGACAAATTTTCAGAATGTGGCAAATGACGGAACCTTTCCGATGGTGCGCGGTATCATCAACAGTCTGATTGTCTCGGGCAGTTCTGCGGCAATCTGCACTTATTTTTCCGCGCTGACTGCGTACGGACTCTACGCATACGACTTCAAATTAAAGAAAGTCGCGTTTACGTTCATTATGGCAATCTTGGTGATGCCGACGCAGGTTACAGCAATGGGCTTTCTTCGACTGATTACCGGCATGGGCATGAATGATTCTCTGCTTCCGCTGATTATTCCGTCTATTGCATCGCCCTCTGTATTTTATTTCATGTACAGTTATCTGCAGTCGTCTCTGCCGCTCTCACTGGTTGAGGCAGCCAGAATCGACGGCTCTAAGGAGTTTCGTACCTTTAATCAGATTGTCCTTCCGATCATGAAGCCGGCGATGGCCGTGCAGGCAATCTTTACCTTCGTAGGTTCGTGGAACAATTATTTCGTTCCTGCGCTGGTGATTCAGTCGAAGGAGAAAATGACGGTGCCAATCCTGATCGCACTCCTTCGTGGAGCGGATTACATGAACCGTGATATGGGTAAAATATACATGATGATCATGGTGGCAATCGTTCCGATTGTTCTTGTTTATCTGATTCTTTCAAAGTATATCATTGCAGGTGTGACGCTTGGCGGTGTCAAGGGTTGATTCGTACCCCAACGGCTTTGGCTGTTGGGGTATCTTCAAACAATAGGAGGTGCGTGGTTTTGAGACAAAAGTATCATTGTCTGATTTTGGCCGCGGCTTTGACTGCCCTTGTTGGAAACGGCTGTCGGGCGCAGGATACAGGAGACGGTGTCAGAATCTACTATTCTGCGATAGAGGACGGCGACTATTATGAGGGATGGGCACTGCAGCTGCAAGAGCAGGCGGCAGCACATGGCGCCGCGTTTGAGGCAGGGTATGCACAAAATTCTGTGGAGACACAGGACGCCCAGATCAAGAGCGCTGTGATGAGTGGCTGTGATGTGTTATTGTGCGGGCCGGTTTCGCCGGACACGGTGACGGAGATCAAGGCGGCAGCCGGCGACACGCCGATTGTATTTATCAACAATGCGCCAAAGGACCGCGCATTGGAGAAGGACCGCTATATTTACGTAGCGTCAGATGAGTATATGGCAGGGCAGTATCAGGCGGAATATATACTGGAAAAGTTTGGACAGAAGGAAGAAATTAACGTGGTGCTGCTCAAAGGCCCAAAAGATGCATCGGGCGCGGCAGGCAGGACAAAAGGACTCAAACAGACCCTGAAAGCCAGCGGAAAGACGATTCATTATGTCTTTGAGGACTATGCCGACTGGAATCAGGATAAGGCGCAGGAGTTGACGGCGATGTTTTTAAAGACAGGACAGCCTGTTGACTGTGTGGCGGCGAACAATGACGATATGGCGCTCGGCAGTCTGTCCGCTTTCGAGCAGGCGGGACGCAGTACAGAGTCTGTATTGTTTCTGGGTGTGGATGCCTCTGCGGGCGGCTGCCAGGCGATTGCGGAAGGACGAATGGATTTCACCGTCTATCAGCCGACTGCGGCACAGATTAGCGCTGCGGTGGAGGCGGCGGACAGACTGGCTTCCGGCAGGTCCGTCGCAGATCTGGAGGGGGCATCGGCAGATGGAAAATATATATTGATACCTTTTGAGAGAGTGGATAGCCAGAATGTGACACAGTATCAATAATCTGGTGAGAAAGCGTGGGGAACAGGTTATGACAGAAAAGACGAAATTTATATCCATCAAAGTAAAGCTGCTTGGAATTATTCTGCCCGTGATGATTCTTATTATGACAGTGCTCACAGGGCTGTTCTATTATGTATCAAAGACTGTGATACAGTCAGATGCGCATAACCTCCTGCAGACCTCCGTGGAGAGTCAGGCTGCTGAGATGGAGGCATGGCTGAACCAGAACCTTGTGTCTGCCAGCCTTGCCAAACAGGCAGTGGAGCAGATGGGGTTTGACGACAAACAGCTGCAGGACTTTCTGGATTCCTATTACAACTATGACAGCAACTATTCCGAGGGCTTCTATATCGCAGGTACGGACGGAACACTCCTTCGGGCAAATCCTGTGAGGGCTGTTGAGCTGAGGGAACCGGACACGGAAGGCAATTATCTCAATAACGGCAGCTTTGCGGTGAAGGAGAGCCTGACAGACGATAAGGACTGGATATTTCTGCTGGCGCTGGAGGGACAGGCAGAAGCGCAGCTTGAGGAGAATGAGGTGTTCATCGACATTGCCAATGAGGGAACCGTGGATTACAGCGTGCAGTTTGTGCAGCCCAATGTTCCGTTGAAAAAGGATGCCGTGTACACTGTCCGTTTTGACGCGAGTGCGGAGGAGGACAGAACGATCAAGGTCAGCGTCACAGCGCCGGACAGGGATTATAAGCGCTATCTTGAGGATACCGTTGTCAGCCTGACCACCGAACGGCAGACATATTCCTATGAGTTTACCATGACGGATTATGATGATGCGAACGCACGGATGGAGTTTAATCTTGGCGCCGCCGGGTCCACAGCGGGTGTAACAATCAGCAATGTGTCAATTGTCATGAGCGCGCCGCCCGCTACAGAGAAGGAGGAGGACACAATCGGGACGGAGGTGACGCAGACAGCGTGGTTTCGCGACGCCCTGACCCGGGTGAATGTAGGATTTACCAACGCATATGTCAACGAGAACGGTATGCCGGTCATCAGTGCGTGCGGTATGCTGCGCACGGATACAAATGACGTGCGTGTCATTTCGATGGACTTGTCTCTTGACAAAATCAGTGTCTATGTCAACAGCTTTGTAAAAATGGACCATGCGGAGGCGTTTCTGGTGAATGCTAATGACAATACAATCCTTGCTGCGCGCGATAAAGCGATGATTTCCAGGAAGCTTGATGAGCTGGACGATGTGTTTATGAGAGAGATCGCTGACAGGATTTCACAGGGAGAGATGCATCTGGCAGAAATTGACGGCAACATGACGGTATTTGAGGAGATCACAGGCACCGAATGGGTGCTGGTGTCCTATGTTCCCTCAAAGATTGTATATCAGGAGTTGAATCATATCAGAAATGTGATGCTGCTGTTTGCCATTGTCTCTGTGCTGGCGCTGACAATACTGATCGAGCGGATTGTGCATGTGGTGATTCATCCGGTGCGGGGATTGACAGAGGTGATTCAGCACATGACAGACGGAAACTTTATACCGTATCACGCAGCCGGAAACAGTGATGAAATCGGCATTATGAGCCGCTGCGTCGAGAAGTTTATCACCACGATGCGCGGCATGATTGTCTCGATCGACAAGGTGTCACACACGCTGCACGAGCAGGCGGATAACAGCAAGAAGGTTTCCAATGAGATGTTTGATGCCTCTAGGAAGCAGAATCAATCCATGAAAGATTTGAATATGACAGTAGAGCAGTTGTCCATATCGGTCAATGAGATTGCGCGCAGTGCGACGACGCTGGCAACTCTCGTGGCGGAGACCAAGGAGGACGGAGACGGCATGAATGGCAGGATGAGAGCGACTGTCAGTATTTCCCAGAAGGGAAAAGAGGTCATGCAGGATGTGGACACGGCGATGCAGCGTATTGACAGCTCTGTGCGGCAGCTGCAGCATGCGATTGACGAGGTGGGAAATGTGTCGGGCGAGATTACAAATATCACGAGGGTGATCGGCGATATCGCGGATGAGACAAACCTGTTGTCGCTGAACGCTTCCATTGAGGCAGCGCGGGCGGGGGCAGCGGGAAAAGGATTTACGGTGGTCGCGTCAGAAATCGGCAAGCTGGCGCAGACAAGCATGGAGTCCGTGAAGCATATTGACACGCTTGTCATGGAGATTCAGAGACTGATCGGCGATGTCATTGATCAGGCAAACGGCAGCGTGGAGAGTATCAGCAGCAGCAGTGCGCTGATTGGCAATGCGGTGACGACGTATGATACGATTTTTGAGAACATTGTCGTGGTCGGTGAGCTGGCGCAGCAGATGATTCAGAAAGTGGAGCAGGTAGAAGATGTCGCGCGGAATGTGGCGGCAATCTCCGAGGAGCAGGCGGCAAGCTCGCAGGAGATCCTCAGTTCTTCGGATATTCTGGTAGAGCAGGCGGATGGACTGATGTCAAACAGTGGCAGCGTGGCAAAGGAGTCCGAGGAGCTGACGGCGTCGGCAAGAGAGCTGGAATCGCAGATTAAGATGTTTCAGGTTTAGTGTGTATCGGGAAAGGAGGATGACAGTAAAGAACAAAGATGTGGAGCAGTTTAAACAGATATCAATGAGGAAAGGAAGGGAAGAAGCAGATGGTCAGGAAGATTCACATATGGATTTTGACAATGATGATTTTCACATTGTTTGTGGGAAATACGGCAGTGAGCGCTGCAAATGCTTATTATATTAATACCAAGACAGCCACAGTGAATGTTGGGGATGAGGATAACAGGCTGGTGCTTGAGATCAAAAATTTGTCACAATCTACTAAAAAACCAAAATGGACTTCTTGGAACGAAAATATCGCAAAGGTGGAACAGCAGGGCGATAAAGGTATTGTGACTGCACTCAGTAAAGGAAAAACTGTGATTTCATCGGGGATTGGATTCCCGCGAGAGACATGTGTTGTCACAGTGGTGGAGCCAAAGATTCAGCTGAATAAGACAAACGCAGTTCTTTATCATGGAGGCAGCGCTGCGCCTGTTCAGCTCAAGGCAACTATAAAAGGTGCGAACAAAAACGTGGTGTGGAGCAGTAGCGACACGACAATTGCTGCTGTAAATGAGAAGGGAACAGTCAGCGCAAAAGGTGTTGGAACAGCGGTTATAACAGCTGTAGCAAACGGCAAATCCGCCACCTGTAATATTACAGTATTGGAGAGTGCACTCTCACTGAATATTGATGCGATGCGGCTGAGTACCAAAGGGACAGGTAGTTCCATTAAACTTGTTCCAGAGATTGTAGGAGAGAACAAAAAAGTTATCTGGAAAAGTTCAGATACCTCAGTTGCAAAAGTAAAAAATGGTAAGGTGACTGGAAAGCGGGCAGGGACAGCGACAATCACGGCTGTAGCGAACGGCATGGAAGCGAGATGTGCTGTGACAGTGATTGATGGATTGATCTCTGTCAATGAGGAGTATACACAACTCTATATAACTGGGAATAAGGCAGAGACAAAACAGTTAAAGACAAATGCGAAAAAAAATGAAACTGTAGCATGGAGCAGCAGTGATGACACAGTGGCTGCCGTTGACAAGAATGGACTGGTTCGTGCAAAGAAAGCGGGAGTCGCTGTGATAACTGCCACATGTAAGGGGAAGACAGACAGCTGCGTTATAAGAGTGGCAGACACGGCAATTTATATTCCAGAGAAAACAATTTATCTGGGGACGATGGGCGCTGCGAGAACATATACGGTTGAGTACAGCGTGACAGGAAGGAAAAATGCCGTTAAATGGAAGAGCAGCAATCCGAAAATAGCATCTGTTAAAAAGGGAAAGATTACGGCAAAGAAGGAAGGAACAGCCACAATTACCGTAGAGGCAAACGGTGTGAAAGAGACGATCAAGGTGATTGTACAAAAAGACAGACCTTCCATCACATTCAAGCAAAACGAATATACACTTTACACAAAAGGTTCAGGAAAAACAGTTGTCTTAAAGCCCATTGTGAGTGGAAAGAACCAAAAGGTTATATGGCAAAGCGGAAACAGAGAAGTTGCAGAAGTGTCTGACAAAGGAAAAGTAACAGCTAAGAAAGAAGGCACTGCGTGGATTAAAGCCACTGTAAATAATGTGACACAAGAGTGTATGATTCGAGTAAGAGAGACAAAGGTGACACTTGACGAAGTATATTTACTGCTAAACAAAGGAGAGAAGCGCACACTTGGCGTTGAGATCACTGGAGCAAGTCAGTCTGTGAAATATTCGACGACAAACGCGAAGGCTGTCACTGTGAAGAAGGGTGTTATCACTGCCAAAAATTATGGAGAGGCAGATATCAAGGTGAAAGCAAACGGCGTAACTTCAGTCTGCCATGTGTTTGTTACGAACTGTACAACACATGATTGGAAGCGCGCAGAGCAGTATGACAAAGAACCGACATGTACGGAAAGCGGTCTTGTGACATACACATGTACGAAATGTAATGGAAAGAAACAGGAGGAAACAGCGTCTTTGGGACATGATTTTGGAGAATGGAAAGTGGAGATAAGTGCAACAGAGAGTACAATGGGGCGCGAAAAACAGATATGCAGCCGCTGTGGAGTAGAAAATTTTAGAGAGATTCCGAAGCTTCCATCAAACGGGGCTGGATCAGATCAACCAGATCAACCACAAAATCCAGTGTATAAGCTTGTATGGGAAGATAATTTTGATGGAGAAAAACTCAATCTTGATGATTGGAATTTCGAGTATCATGAGCCAGGCTGGGTAAATGCGGAACTGCAAGCTTATGTGGACTCTGAGAGGAATACTTATGTAAAGGATGGTATGCTGTATATTCAGGCAATCAAGGAAATGATTGACGGGAAGCCTTACTACACATCAGGACGAATCAATACACAGAAGAAGCATGATTTCCAGTATGGGCGGTTTGAGGTAAGGGCGAAGGTTCCAAGCGGAAAAGGTTTTTTGCCTGCCTTCTGGATGATGCCTACAGATGAAAGTTTTTATGGACAGTGGCCCAAGTGCGGCGAGATCGATATTATGGAGGTTCACGGAAGTGCGTTGTCCACATCATACGGAACGCTTCATTTCGGGGAACCCCATACACAGAAGCAGGGCAGCTATACACTGCCGGACGGACAGGAAAACTTCAGTGAAGCATTCCATGTATTTGCGTGTGAATGGGACCCAGGAGAATTTCGTTTCTATGTAGATGGACATTTATTCTATACGGTAAACGACTGGTTTACCAAAAAGCCGGGTTTTGGAGAAGTTGCGTATCCGGCGCCTTATGATCAGCCGTTTTATCTGATTCTCAATCTGGCGGTCGGAGGCAGCTGGGTAGGATATCCCGATGAGGATGCTGTCTTTGGCGATAATGCACAGTTTGTTATCGATTATGTCAGAGCATATCAGAAGGACAGCTATGATACTGACGTGGATAAACCACAGAATGATGTAGAACTTAGAGATCCAGATGAGATGGGAAACTATGTGATCAATGGAGACTTTTCTGTGGTGGAGGATTTGTCTCAGGAAGATTCAAACTGGCAGCTGCTCCTTGCAGGCGCAGGAGAGGCGACAGCCAATATAGCTGACAATGCGCTCCATGTCACGACCACAGAGGCAGGTGAATTAAATTACAGTGTGCAGGTAGTACAGGCAAATCTGCCGCTGGGCAAAGGAATGAAGTATGAGCTGTCATATGATGCCTATGCCGACGAAGCGCGGAGCATGATTACTGGTATTTCTGCACCGGATAAAGGATATATCAGATATCTGAACGATACGACTGTAGAGCTCACAACAGAGAAGCAGACGTATAGACATATCTTTGATATGACTGGAGACAGCGATGCGAACAGCAGATTGGAATTTAATCTTGGAAATCAGGGATCGATGGCGGCAGTTCATATCAGCAATGTCAGACTCGAAAAGACAGGCGAGGCAGAAGAAGAAGTAAAGGGTATGCTGCCTGACGGCAACTATGTCTACAACGGACAATTTAATGAGGGCAATGAGGCTGGAAAGCGTCGTCTTGCTTATTGGGAGTGGGACATTGAACAGTGCAGCGGCACAGGCATTTCCGTTACAGACGACAGCAGGCGTGAATTACGAGTATCTGTACCAGATACGGTGACTGCGCTCGATCAGGTTGCTGTATATCAGAATCCGATTGCAATTGGCGGAGGAAAGAAGTTTATCTTCAGTTTTGACGCCTATGCAGACAGAGAAAAGACAGTGAAAGCTGAGGTGGCAGGAAACTCATATGATATCGCACTGACCACAGAGAGACAGACTTATAAATATGAATTTGAGACGTCGTCAGACTTAGATGGAAGTGAGCTTCGTTTTCTGCTTGGTTCAGCAGGTACGGCGTACATTGACAACGTGACAGTGCGGGAAGACAGTCTGATTGTAAATGGAGATTTCTCAAGCGGGATGCTGGGATATGAGGTGTATGTAAATGACGCGGCAAAGGTTCCTAATTATATCGTGGATTCGCTCAATGAAGAGAATGCACTTGCCATTGATATCGCAGATACTGGTGAAGCGGCATGGCAGATCCAGTTAAAGCAGAATGATATCAGACTGGAGAAGGATAAGTGGTATAAGCTTGCCTTCGATGCCAAATCAACAAAAGACAGAACGATTATGTATGCGCTGCAAAGAGATGGTTCCAAGCATAAGGATGACAATGGCAATGAGGATTGGACGCCGTACTCGGGCGAGCCGAAGGCAGCGCTGACAGGAGAATGGCAGAATTTCTCTAAAGTATTCCGCATGGGGGAGGATACGGACCCCAATACAATATTAAGCATATCCCTTGGTGCAGTTGGCGGAACACGCATTACAGAAAAACATACCGTTGTGATTGACAATATCACATTAGAAGAGACAGATCCTGTCGAGGAGCCGCCAGTAGAGTCGGGAGAGAATCTCATACAAAATGGTGACTTTGCGAGTGGAGATGCCAATTGGGAAAATGCAGTGACACCGCCGGGCGAAGCAGAAGCCAGCTTTGAGGACGGTAAGGCAGTATATGAGATTACAAATGTGGGTACTGAGGACTGGCATGTACAGCTCAAGCAGTCTGGGTTAAAACTGGAAGAAGGAGCATCTTATCGGATAAAGATGAACATCAAATCCACCGCATCAAGAATAGTCAAATATGCGTTTCTGGACTCGTCTTATAATTGGTATGGAGGGGAAGATCTTGATTTGACTGCTAATGAAGTAAAGGCAGTAGAGTATAAACTGGATGTGACAAAACCTACACACAATAAGATTACCTTTGTGATTTCGATGGGAAAAATCGCGAACGAAGACACGCCAGCATCGACAATTGAGATCGATGATATCAGTGTCATAAAGACCAGCGGCGGAACCACAACACCTGAACCAGAGCCGGAAGAGCCGGATCCAAATGAAATGATTGTAAACGGAAACTTTGCGTCAGGCGAAACGCATTGGGTAAAAGAAGTAGGCAGTCTGGCAGAAGCAAACTTTACCGACGGAAAGGCAGTATTCAACATAAGCGATGTCGGAAGCAATGACTGGGATATTAAGCTAAGATATGAAGATCACTTGAAATTGGAGCAGGGAGCAACGTATAAAGTAAAGATGAAGATCAAATCAACTGCTGCAAGGACAGTGAAGTATTCCTTTATGACTTCGGAATATAAATGGTATGGCGGAGAAGATCTGGCGCTTGCAGCGGATGAACTCAAAGAAGTATCATATGATATGACAGTGGGTCAGGATGGAGATGGAAACGATCTTGGCACAAGCGAAGATATCACATTTTCGATCTCGATGGGAAAAATCGCGAACGAAGATACGCCAGCATCAACAATTGAGATCGATGATATCAGTGTCATAAAGACCAGCGAACCAGAATCTACCGCGGATGATAGCAAAAACGTAGAATCCGAGACCGAAGAACAGCATACGACAGAACAGGAATCTGAGGAGGTAAAGTCTACTGAAAATACTGAATCCGAAGAGGCTGAATCCGAAGAGGAAAGAACCACCGAAGCTGAGGATTCCAAAGAGTCTGAGTCAGATAAAGCCACTGAGACAGAATCCGAAGAGACAAATTCTGATGTATTTGAAGAAACACAGGAATCAGAGTCTGTCAGGACGGAGGAAACCGAAGAGACAGAAAACACCGAGACCAGTGATTTAGAAGAGACTGAGACGGTCGAGACAGAAAGTATTGAGACCATAGAAACAGAGCTTACAGAGAACGAAACTATTGAAGAGGAGAATAACATCATACACTAAA
>ERZ808035.1169-NODE-1169-length-15243-cov-4.158381_pt1 | contig 15243 bp, 18 predicted proteins | sample MGYA00380189_ERZ808035 | MGnify/ENA primary metagenome ERZ808035 (study PRJEB31490, sample SAMN06133407) | mouse gut metagenome | isolation source: M5_1 | host: mice | place: China: Chengdu | collected 2015-05 ...
TACTGCCGGTTCCTGTGCGGCAAAAACCCGGAGATCAAACGATATCACAGCCCTCTTAATAAATACCACGATCACCTGGATATCCACATCTGGCAGGATAAGATCAGCTTCATGCTCACCGAACAGGAGATGGAACGGGCGCCCTGGCGCAAACCCAGGCAGAAAAATAAAGGAGGAGAAGCACGATGAGCGACACGATCACCATTGGGGTGGATCATGGCTATGCGGCCATGAAATCCGCCCATTTTTCTTTCCCCACCGGGTTGGTGGAGTATGAGTATGAACCCTATACCCGCAAAGACGTGCTGGAGTACGGCGGCAAATTTTACGTGGTGGGCAGCGGCCGCCAGCCTCTCCAGAAGGACAAAACCCAGACGGAGGACTACTATCTGCTCACCCTGGCGGCCATCGCCAAGGAGCTGGAGCACCGGCAGGCGGGACCCGCGGCCACCATCCACCTGGCCGCAGGACTCCCCCTCACCGGCTTCGGACGGGACAAGAAGAAATTCAAAGAATACCTATTCCGGGACGGCCAGCCCGTCACCTTCCGCTACGAGTGGACGGCCTACACCGTCACCATTGAGCGGGTGTCGCTGTTCCCCCAGGGGTACGCCGCCCTCCTCACTCAGCAGGAGCTGCTGGACGAGCCCTCTGTCGTCGTGGCGGACATCGGGGGTTGGACGGTGGACCTGATGCGGCTGGACGGTCGCATCCCCAACGCCGCCACCTGCCGGAGCCTGGAGCTGGGCATGATCCGCTGCCTGGACGAGATCTCCGAGCAGATCCGCCGCTCCCTTGGCCTATCCCTGACGGCGGCGCAGATCGAAAGCGTTCTGTGCGGGGACGCCAACAGCGTAGATAACAATGCCAAAGCCATCATCCACCGGGAGGCCGGGACCTATGCCCGCCGCCTGCTGTCCGCCATCACCGAGAGTGGCCTGGACGTGCGGGCCATGCCCGCCATCTTCCTGGGCGGCGGGGCGGCGCTATTACGGGGCCCCCATCGCAACCCAGCGAAGCGGTTGCGATGGGGAGAGGAGGAGCAGCGGAATGAGCGAGCTTTCGGCGCAGCCGGAAGCGAGGGATATGGAGCTTGCTCCGACGAGGGGCCATTTAAGGCATTGTACAGGAGGTTATTAACATGAAAGTCAGACCGTCTGTCAAGCCCATGTGCGAGAAGTGCAAGATCATCAAGCGCAAGGGCAAAGTCATGGTCATTTGCGAAAACCCCAAGCACAAGCAGAGACAAGGTTAAAGGAGGGGCATAGAGTATGGCACGTATTGCCGGCATTGATCTGCCGAAGGAGAAGCGAGTCGAGATCGGACTCACCTATATTTACGGCATTGGCCGCACCAGCGCGGGCAAGATCCTCAAGGAGGCGGGCATCAACCCCGACACCCGGGTGAAGGACCTGACCGACGCGGAGGAGGCCAAGCTGCGTGAGATCATCAGCCACGAGTACACCGTGGAGGGCGACCTGCGCCGCAACGTGGCGATGGATATCAAGCGCCTGACCGAAATCGGCTGCTACCGCGGCGTCCGCCATCGCAAGGGCCTCCCCGTCCGCGGGCAGCGCTCCAAGACCAACGCCCGCACCCGCAAGGGTCCCAAGCGCACCGTGGCCAACAAGAAGAAGTAAGGAGGGATAAGTTCACATGGCTGCTAATAAGAAAGTTGTCAAGCGCCGCCGCGAGCGGAAAAACGTAGAGAAGGGTCAGGTGCATATCCGCTCCTCCTTCAACAACACCATGATCACCGTCACCGACATGCAGGGCAACGCCCTGTCCTGGGCTTCCTCCGGCGAGATGGGCTTCCGGGGCTCCCGCAAGTCCACCCCCTTCGCCGCCCAGACCGCCGCCGAGACCGCCGCCAACGCCGCCATCGAGCAGTGCGGCCTGAGGAGCGTGGAGGTGTACGTCAAGGGTCCCGGCCAGGGCCGCGAGGCCGCCATCCGGGCGCTCCAGGCCGTGGGCCTGGAGGTCACCCTCATCAAGGACGTGACCCCCGTGCCCCACAACGGCTGCCGTCCGCCCAAGCGCCGCCGCGTCTGATCTGGAAGGAGGAAAACCGATATGGCTAAGAATATGCAGCCCTACCTGAAGCGCTGCCGCACGCTGGGCATCTCTCCCGCCGTCATGGGCGTGAACAAGGAGTCCAACCGGAACCCCGGCCCCCAGCGCCGCCCCAAGAAGAGCGAGTACGCGCTCCAGCTCACCGAGAAGCAGAAGGTCAAGTTCGTGTACGGCGTGCTGGAGAAGCAGTTCCGCGCCTACTACGAGAAGGCCGCCCGGATGAAGGGCAACACCGGCGACGAGCTGATGACTCTGCTGGAGCGCCGCCTGGACAACGTGGTGTTCCGCCTGGGCCTGGCCGCCACCCGGCGCGAGGCCCGGCAGCTGGTCAACCACGGGCACTTCACCGTCAACGGCAAGCGGGTGAACATCCCCTCCTACCTGGTGAAGGAGGGCGAGGTCATCGCCGTGTGCGACAAGAGCCGTTCTTCCGCCAAGTTCAAGAAGATGGTGGAGGATGACCGTTTTGTGGCCGCTCCCAAGTGGTTGGAGAAAAACAAGAACGCCCCCCTGGAGGGTAAGGTGATTGCCATGCCCCAGCGGGACGACATCGACTTCGACGTGGCCGTTAACCTCATCGTGGAGTTGTACTCCAAGTAATGCCGCTCCCACGGCAACCGGACGCCCTGCCGCCTGACGCGGCGGCGGGTCCGCCTGTGACGGGCCCGCACTGCGGGCGCCCGGAAGCTTTCGCCAATGTTAAAGGAGGGTAACACACGAATGGTAGAAATCCAGAAGCCGCGCATCGAATGTATCGAGAACGTTGGCGACGAGTCCTACGGCAAGTACGTGGTCGAGCCGCTGGAGCGGGGTTACGGCACCACCATCGGAAATTCCCTGCGCCGCATCCTGCTGTCCTCCCTGCCCGGCACGGCGGTCACCGGCATCAAAATCGCCGGCGTACAGCATGAGTTCTCCGTCATCCCCGGGGTGAAGGAGGACGTGACGGAGATTGTGCTCAACATCAAGGGCATCATCGCCAAGCTGTACAGCGAGGGGATCAAGACGGTCTACATCGAGGCCGCGGGCGAGGGAGAGGTCACCGCCGGCGACATCAAGGCCGACAGCGATGTGGAGGTGCTCAATCCTGACCACCACATCGCCACCCTGGGGCCGGAGGCGTCGCTGAACATGGAACTGACCCTCTCCCAGGGCCGGGGCTATGTCACCGCCGACCGGAACAAGCCCGCCCAGGCCGTCATCGGACTGATCCCCGTGGACTCCGTCTACACCCCCGTGCGGAAGGTGAACTACTTTGTGGAGAACACCCGCGTGGGCGACGCCACTGACTACGATAAGCTGACTCTGGAGGTCTGGACCAACGGCACCATCTCCGCCCGGGACGCGGTGTCCCTGGGGGCGCGTATCCTGGTGGACCACTTTACCCTGTTTACCGACCTGTCCGAGACCATGGGCTCCAAGGCCACGGTGGTGGAGAAGGCGGAGGCCCAGCGGGACAAGGTGCTGGAGCTGACCATTGAGGAGCTGGATCTGTCCGTGCGGTCCTTCAACTGCCTGAAGCGGGCCAACATCAACACGGTGGAGGACCTGATCTCCAAGACCGAGGACGAGATGATGAAGGTGCGCAATCTGGGCCGCAAATCCCTGGAGGAAGTCATCAACAAGCTGGCCATGATGGGCTTGTCCCTGGCCAGCGACGAAAATCTGTAGAAGCGCGACGATAGGCGCGCAGGGGAGCTTGGAACGGAGCGAGAGCAAAACCGCCCGCCGCGCAGCGGCGGCGGATTTTGTTCGAGTCGGAGCGAAAGCGACCCGGCCGTGCGCCCAATCGGAGCGTGATAATGCCATGACCGGACGCAAAACACCCCGGAGGGATTTCCTCCGGGGTGTTCTCTTATCCCGCGCTATGCCCCTGCGCGACGATCACGTCCACCACCCGCTGGGCCAGCTCCTGGCACTGGCCCTTTTCCGGGGCCTCCACCATCACCCGCACCACCGGCTCAGTGCCCGACTCCCGCACCAGGACGCGGCCCGTGTCCCCCAGCTCGGCCGCCACGGCCTTCACCGCAGCCTGGACGGCGGGGTCGTCCTGGGCGGCTTTTTTGTCTTTCACCCGCGCGTTGATGAGCACCTGGGGATAGATGGTCACCGGCGCGGCCAGACGGCTCAGGGTCTCCTTCTTGGCCATCATGACCTCCATCACCTTCAGGGCGGTGAGGATGCCGTCCCCCGTCCGGGCGTACTTGGAGAAAATGATATGGCCCGACTGCTCGCCGCCCAGGCGGTGGCCCCCCCGGACCATCTCCTCGTACACATATTTGTCGCCTACGGCGGTTTTGGCGTAGCCGATGCCCGCCTTGTCCAGGGCCTTGTAGAGCCCGAAGTTGGACATGACGGTGGTGACCACCGTGTTGGTGAGCAGCTTGCCCCGCTCCTTCATGTAGGAGCCGTACAGGTACATGATCTGGTCCCCGTCCACCAAATTTCCGTTCTCGTCCACCGCCAGGCAGCGGTCCGCGTCCCCGTCGAAGGCGAAGCCCGCGTCGCACCCCTGCTCCTTCACGTACCTCTTGAGCCCTTCAATGTGGGTGGAGCCCGCGTCCAGGTTGATGTTCAGCCCGTCGGGCCGGTCGTTGATGACGTGCACGTCCGCCCCCAGGGAGCGGAACACGTTGGGGGCGATGGACCAGGCGGAGCCGTTGGCGCAGTCCAGGGCGATGCGCTTGCCCCGGAAGGAGTACACCGCCAGGGAGATCAGATAGCCCATGTAGCGGTTGCGCCCGGCGGTGTGGTCCACGATGCTGCCCACCGCGTCCCCGGTGGCGAAGGGAAGCCTGGGCATGGCCTGGCCGTCCACCGACAGATTGCCGTCCAGGTAGTCCTCCACCAGTCGGATGGTGCCCTCGTCCATCTTCTCCCCCTCCCGGTTGAGCAGCTTGATGCCGTTGTCGTGGTAGGGGTTGTGGGAGGCGGAGATCATCACGCCGCAGTCAAAGCCGTCTGTGCGGGTGACGTAGGACACGGAGGGGGTGGTGGTGACGTGGAGCAGGTACACGTCCGCCCCGGAGGCGGCCATGCCCGCGCTGATGGCGTACTCCAGCATGTAGCTGGACCGCCGGGTGTCCTTGCCCACCACAATGCGGGCCTTCCGCTCCCGGCCGTAGTACCACCCCAGAAACCGCCCCACCTGATAGGCGTGGTCGGCGGTGAGCTCCACGTTGGCCTCCCCCCGGAAGCCGTCGGTGCCGAAATATTTGCCCATAAAAACTCACTTCTCCTTTTTGACAATAACTCCGCCGGTTTTATAGATGCTGTCCCCCGGCACCGAGCCCCGGACGCAGGACAGGGGGTAGATGTTGGTGCGGGGCCCCACCACCGTGCCCGGGTTGAGCACGCTGTTGCAGCCCACCTCCACAAAGTCGCCCAGGATGGCGCCGAATTTCTTCCGGCCCGTCTCGATGGCCTCGCCCTCGTTCTTTACCACCACCAGCGTCTTGTCAGATTTCACGTTGGAGGTGATGGACCCCGCCCCCATGTGGCTCTTATAGCCCAGGATGGAGTCGCCCACGTAGTTGTAGTGGGGCGTCTGGACCTTGTCGAACAGGATCACGTTTTTCAGCTCCACCGAGTTGCCCACGACGCAGTTTGCCCCCACCAGGGCGGAGCCCCGGATAAAGGCGCAGTGGCGCACCTCGGTGTCCGGCCCGATGATGCAGGGCGCGCCCAAAAAGGCGGTGGGGGCAATCTGAGCGGTCTTGTGCACCCACACCTGGGGCTGACGCTCCTGGTAGTCCTGCCCCAGGGCGGGGCCCAGGGCCAGGATCAGGTCCTTGATGCCGTCCAGCGCCTGCCAGGGGTATTCAAAACGGGCCAGGTAGTCCCCGGCCAGAGAATGGCTCAGGTCAAACAGCCCGGTTGTGTTCAAATTCATGGGTAAGACCTCCCTACGATTTTTTCCGCGGTTTCTCCAGTATTTCCGCAGTTCAAGGAAAAATTTCACACTGAACGCAATGGCAAAGAAAAAGCTCAACAGGGCTGCACCGCCCTGTTTCGGTACGTCGAATAAGCCGAACGCAAACCAAAGCACCGCAACGATCCCGCATACGGCCAGCCGCAGGATATCGTTGCGCTTATTTTTCTCTTCCATGACAGCTCCCCTTTCACCCCTGCCCCACAGGGGGTACGCGCTCTACCAATACTCCAGACACAATTCCAATCAGCACCCCGGCCACCGTCCCGGAAATCCACAGCACCGGCAGATACCACGCCAGCCGGGACGTCTCCAGCAGAGCCATGGCCACCAGGATCTGCCCCGCGTTGTGGGCCACGCCCCCCGCCACGCTGACGCCGATGGAGGAGAACTTTCCCGTCCGCTTCAAAAGCCCCATGAGGGACAGGCTCAGCGCCGCCCCGGCCAGGCTGTAGGCCAGCGCCGCCCCGTTGCCGAACAGCAGGGCCACCAGCACCACCCGCACCAGGGAGATGACACAGGCGTCCCGCCAGCCCAGGCGGTACAGGGCGAACACAATGGCCAGGTTGGGCAGGCCCAGCTTCACCCCCGGCGCGCCCAGGGGAGGCAGCAGGGACTCCAGCCAGGACAGCACCAGGGCCAGGGCGGTGAGCAGCCCGTATTGAGCGACTTTAGACGCCTTCATGTCATTCCTCCCAAACGCATTCACGCTCGGATCGGGCGCATGGAAATAGGCCGCGCTATCCTCACGCCACAATGTCCACGCCGCTTCCCTGCCCGCCCTCGATGGACACCACCAGTTTATGGGGCAGGCAGACAATGGATTCCCCGGCATATTGAATGGCCCCATGCCTGACGCACACCTGATCGGGACAGTCCGCCGCAGTCACCTGAGCCGCGCCGTTCTCAATGACCAGAGTGTTGGCGTGTCCCTCCTCCCCCAGCACGATCCGGGCGTCCTGATCCAGGGGCAGCTCCATCACCGTCTCCCCGTCCACCTGGACCCGGACGGTCCCCCCCGCCTGCCGGGTGAGCAGCAGGAACAGGGCCAGCCCACCGCCCAGGAACATCAGAACGGCAATCAGTATAGCATCGTTTCGATGGGTTTTCAACCACTCCACAAAATTCCTCCAAACCGCAACAGAGGGAGGGCCGCTGCGCGGCCTTCCCTCGTTGGCGTTTTTTCTCATTTGTTACCCGTTCACAACTTCCGCTTTGGTGATATTGAGCGCCACCAGGCACCCGGCCTTACACACCTCGATGCACTTGCCGCAGCCGTCGCACTTGGCGTAGTCGATGGACGCCAGGTTGTCGGTGACGGTGATGGCCCCGGTGTGGCAGTTCTTCTCGCACAGCTTGCAGCCGATGCAGCCCGCGGAGCAGCTCTTGCGGGTGCCCGCGCCCTTCTGGTGGCTGTTGCAGTCCACCACCATGTGGGCGTCGGCGGGGCGGATGGCGATGACGTGGTTGGGGCAGGTCTTGGCACACAGGCCGCAGCCGATGCAGACAGAGGTGTCCACCCGGGCCAGCCCGCCGTTGATGTGGATGGCCCCCACGGGGCACACCCGGGCGCAGTCGCCCAGGCCGATGCAGCCGTACACGCACTTGCCGGTGCCGCCGAACAGCAGCTTGGCGGCGGCGCAGCTCTCCAGGCCCTTGTAGTCCATCTTCACGGAGGTGGCTTCACAGGTGCCGGAGCAGCGCACCTCGGCCACCTGCTTGGCCACGTCGCCGGCCTCCCGGCCCAGCACCTTGCCGATGCTGGCGGCGGCGGTGGCGCCGCCGGGGACGCACAGGTTGACGGCCAGGTCCGGGTCCTCCACCAGGGCGGCGGCGTAGCCGTCGCACCCGGCGAAGCCGCAGGCGCCGCAGTTGGCGCCGGGCAGGCACTCACGCACCTGTGGGATGCGCTCATCCACCTCCACGGCCATGAACTTGGAGGCCACGGACAGCATCACCGCGCACAAAAGGCCGATGACGCCAACAACAGCGACAGCAATTCCGATTTCCATAGTCGCTCCCTCCTTAACCCAGCAGGTTTTCCACGACGCCGGCGAAGCCCATGAAGGACACGGACACGATGGCGGCGGAGATCAGGGTGATGGGCATGCCCTTGAAGCACTCGGGGCACTTGCACTTGTCCACCCGGCTGCGCACGCCGGAGAACAGCACCATGGCCAGCATGAAGCCCAGGCCGGAGCCCAGGGAGTTGAACATGGCCTGGACGAAGCCGCCGCCGAAGCCGCCGGTGGTGGTCAGGTAGTTGTCAATGTTGCTGATGCACACGCCCAGCACGGCGCAGTTGGTGGTAATGAGGGGCAGGTACACGCCCAGGGAGGCGTGGAGGGCGGGGATGTACTTCTTCAGGATGATCTCCACCAGCTGCACCAGGGCGGCGATGACCAGAATGAACACGATGGTCTGGAGGTAGCCCAGGCCGTTGGGGTTGAGCACGAAGAACTGGATGGGGTAGGTGACGGCGGTGGCCAGCAGCATCACGAAGATGACGGCCACGCTCATCCCGGCGGCCTGATCCAGCTTCTTGGACACGCCCAGGAAGGGGCAGATGCCCAGGAACTGGCTCAGGACGTAGTTGTTCACCAGGATGGCCGCCATAACGATGGCAATGAGTTCTTTCATTTCGCGGCAGCCTCCCTCTTCTCAGCGCAGTTCTGTCCGTTGCACGCGGCGGCGCTGGGGCAGCCCTCACAGCTGAAGTCCTTTTTCTTGATGGCCTTGCCGTTGCTGGCCTTGTTGATGATGGCGATCAGAATGCCGAAGATGGCGAAGCCGCCGGGGGCCATGGTCATGATGGAGATGTTGTTGTCCTTCAGCACGGGGATGGCCATGCCGAACCAGGTGCCCGCGCCGAAGATCTCACGGATGGAGGCCATGGCCAGCATGGCCAGGGTGTAGCCCACGCCCATGCCGATGGCGTCCAGGGCGGAGTCCAGGGGGTTGTTCTTGTTGGCGAACATCTCCGCCCGGCCCAGGATGATGCAGTTCACCACGATCAGGGGCAGGTACAGGCCCAGGGCCACGTCAAGGGCGGGCAGGTAGGCCTTGACAATCATCTGCACCAGGGTGACGAAGGAGGCGATGACCACGATGTAGCAGGGGATGCGCACCTTGTCGGAGATGACCTTGCGCAGCAGGGAGATCATGATGTTGGAGCACAGCAGCACGAAGGTGACCGCCGCGCCCATGCCGATGGCGTTGGACGCCTGGGTGGTGACCGCCAGGAAGGGGCAGGTGCCCAGGATCAGCACCAGGATGGGGTTTTCCTTGATGATGCCGTTGGTCAGGATTTTCAGCTTGTTGTTTTTCATATCCATGTGCCTCCCTTCCTCAGCCCTTCACCTGCTCAAACGCGGTGAACGCGTCGGCGATGGCGGCCTTGTAGTAGTTGGAGGAGAAGGTCGCGCCGGAGATGGTGTCCGCGGCGGCGGCCCCGGCGGCGTCCAGCCCGGGGAACTGGCCGTAAAAGCTCTCCTCGGTGGTGACCTTGGAACCCAGGCCCGGCGTCTCCTTGTGGCTGAGCACCTTCACGCCGGTGAGCTTGCCCGCGCCGTCGATGCCGATGGTCATTTTCAAGGTGTTCTTGCCGCCGTAGCCGGTGGTGGTGAGGGAGAAGGTGTAGCCCGCGCCGTTGGCGGCCTGATAGACCTCCCGCACCGCGTCGGGCAGGCCCGCCGCCTCCACCTTCTCAAAGCTGTCGGCGTCCGGGAGGACCTCCAGCCGGGCCTCCTCGTTGGCACGGCGCTCGGCCTCCTCGATGATGGGAGCGGTGGCCTTGTTGGTGAGGGCCAGCAGGGCGCTCATCACCACGCAGATGATGACCAGCACGGCGATGGGGGCCACAAAATCGGTCATCACGTTGGATTTCGCTTTCGTCATGCCTGCACACCTCCAAACGGCTTGGTCTTGGTCCACTCACAGATGTAGGGGTTGAGGATGTTCATCAGCAGGATGGAGAAGGACACACCCTCCGGGAAATTGCCCCACACCCGGATGAGCACGGTGATGAGGCCGCAGCCCACGCCGAAGATCAGCTTGCCGGCGGGGGTGGGGGGAGAGGTGGTGTAGTCGGTGGCCATGAAGATGGCGCCCAGGAACAGGCCGCCCGCCATCACCTGGTACAGGGGCTGCTTGCCCAGCAGGGCGGTGAGCACCAGCACGGTGCCGATGAAGGCCACAGGGGTGTGCCAGGAGATGACCTTGCGGTAGATGAGGTACGCGCCGCCGATAAGCAGGGCCAGACAGCTGGTCTCGCCCATGGAGCCGCCCCGGGCGCCCAGGAACATCTGGGCCAGGGTGGGCAGGCCCTCGGAGCCGCCCGCGCTCAGGATGGCCAGGGGGGTGGCGGCGGTGACGGCGTCCGCCGGGGCGTTGGAGAACGCGGCGGGGACCCAGGTGGTCATGGCCCCGGAGAAGGCCACCAGCATGATGACGCGGGCGGTGATGGCGGGGTTGGCGAAGTTCTGGCCGATGCCGCCGAAGAACTGCTTGACCACGATGATGGCCACGAAGGAGCCGAACATGGCCTGCCAGATGGGAATGCCCGCCGGCAGGTTCAGGGCCAGGATCAGGCCGGTGACGGCGGCGGACAGGTCCATGACGGTGACGGGCTTGTGGGTGATCTTCTCAAAGGCCCACTCGCAGGCCATGGCCACCGCCACGCACACCACCTCCACCAGCAGGGCCCGCACGCCGAAGAAGATGATGGACGCAATGACGGCGGGGAACAGGGCGATGAGCACGTCCCGCATAATGGTCTGGGTGGTGTCCTTGGCGTAGATGTGGGGGTTGACGGAAACGATCATGTTGTTCATTTAGACCGCCTCCTTTTCTTTTTCCTTGGCCGCTTTCTTCTCGGCGGCGGCCTTCTGCTCGGCGTTGTACTGGTTGAGCATGGCCTTGGCCAGCTTGTTCACCTGGACCAGCGGCCGGCGGGCGGGGCAGCTGAAGGAGCAGCAGCCGCACTCCATGCACAAATTCACCTTGAGGGCCTTGAGCTTCTCGGGCTCCTTGTTGTTGTAGGCGGCCTCAATGGCGGCGGGCATCAGGTTGAAGGGGCAGTGGGCCACGCACCGGCCGCAGCGGATGCAGGCGGAGGGCACGGGGTCCTCGGCGTCCTTGGCGTCGAAGGCCAGGATGGCGTTGGTGTTCTTCATCACCGGGGCCTCCAGGCTGGGGACGGAGGTGCCCATCATGGGGCCGCCGTACAGCACCTTTTTGGGCTCGCACTTCAGGCCGGCGAAGTCCAGCACGTTCTGGATGGGGGTGCCCACGGGAACGATGACGTTCTGGGGGTTGGCGATGGCGGAGCCGTCCACGGTGACCACCTTCTCCACCAGGGGCATGCCGGTCTTGATGTACTTGGCGATGACGGCCAGGGTGGTGCAGTTGATGACGATGGCGCCCACGTCGATGGGCAGCTTGCCCTCGGGGACGATCTCGCCGGTGGTGTTGTAGATCAGCACCTTCTCGCCGCCCTGGGGATACAGCGCGGGCAGGGAGGCCACCTCGAAGCCGGACACGCCCTTGCCCGCCTCCTCCATGATCTTCACGCACTGGGGCTTGTTGTCCTCAATGCCGATGACGATGCGGTCGGCGGTGTAATACTTCTGGAGCAGCTGGGCCCCGTAGATCACGTCGTCGGCGCTGTCGATCATGGTGCGGGTATCGGAGGTGATGTAGGGCTCGCACTCCGCGCCATTGATGATGATGGCGTGCACCCGGTCCGGGTCCACGTTGAGCTTGACGGACGTGGGGAAGCCCGCGCCGCCCAGGCCCACGCAGCCGCACTGGCGCACCGCCTCCACAAAGCTGTCCTTATCGGTGACCACGGGGGGCTTGACGCCCTCCCACACGGTCTGCTCCCCGTCGGTCTCAATGACCACCACGGTGTCGAACCGGCCGTTGGCGCTGACAATCTCATCCAGGCGCTTCACCTTGCCGGACACGCCGGAGTAGATGGGCGCGGACATGAATCCCCCGGCCTCGGCGATCATCTGGCCCACCTTCACCTCGTCCCCCGGCTTGACCACAGGCTTGGCCGGGGCGCCGATGTTCATGGACATGGGCACCGTGATCACCGGAGGCACCGGCAGGCGCACGGGAACCCGGTCCACCGTGTTTTTCCTGTGGGGCGCATGGATGCCATGCAATTTGCCACTGAACACAATGTCTCCTCCTCTGGGTTATTTCTATTTTACGTCCGGCCGCCGATGGAGCCCGGCGGCACAGACGGACAGACGGCGCTTCCCGTCCGGGGCGCGCCAAATCACGCAGAAACATTATACCACGTTCTTGACCAAACGCAAGGGAAAATACGCTGAAAACTCAGACGGAATTGCCAAATTCTTAACAATCCTGATTCAGCCTTGAATTCCCATAGGGATTGTGGTATTTTAATTCAAGAGCGCGGAGCCGTCGTGAGCAGTGCGGATGGAGCGGAGCGAGGACAAAACCCAGCAGCCGCGCAGGGGCTGCGGATTTTGTCCGAGTCGGAGCGAAGCCGCACGTCGCGAACAGGCGCAGCGTGACTGCATAAGAGCGTGGAGCACCCGGGAGCAGGGGCATAAGACCGGAGCGCAGGGAAAATCCGGCGCGGGGCGCAAGCCCCGAGGGGATTTTCCCGCAGTCGGAGGACTTATGGCCCGTCGCGGAGGGTGCGCAGCGTGACTGCATAAGAGCGCGGAGCCGTCGTGAGCAGTGCGGATGGAGCGGGGGCGGCCGCGCCGGAACCGGCGTCGAAATGGAGGGACACCCATGAAAATTTCCACAAAGGGGCGGTACGCCCTCCGGCTCATGGTGGACATCGCCCAGCATGTGGATGACGGCCCGGTATCCCTGCGGGACGCCGCCCGGCGGCAGCAGCTCAGCGACAAATACCTGGAGCAGATCGTCACCCCCCTGGCCCGGGCGGGGCTGGTGCGGTCGGTGCGGGGGGCCGGGGGCGGATATCTTCTCACCCGGAAGCCGGAGGAGTACTCCGTGGGCGACATTCTCCGCCCTCTGGAGGGCGACCTGGCCCCGGTGGAGTGCGCCACCGACGGCGGCTACTGCGAACACAGCTGCGACTGCGTGACGGTGGAGCTGTGGCAGGACATCCACAAGGCGGTGTCCGCGGTGGTGGACGGCACCACCCTGGCCGACCTGGTGGAACGCCAGAACACCCGGCAGGGGCACGGAGCGCCCACGCCCTGCCCATGAGAGAAGCGCGGAGAAGCGGACAGCGAGGAAGCTTGGAGCGGAGCCAAGACAAAAGCCCAGCCTCCGCATAGCGGAGGCTGGTTTTGTCCGGGCGGCAGTGAAAGCGTCCGAGCGTCTTGTCCGCTTCGCAGCGTGACAACAGAAAACGGCGAATTTTTACACGAGAGGAACGGCTGTATGGAAATCAACGGTACCCAGGTGCAGGAAACCTATTATTATAAGGATATGGGCCTCTCCGAGGCCACCATGAAAGCCCTGGAGAAGAAGGGCTTCACCCAGGCCACCCCCATCCAGGGCGGGGCCATCCCCTACTTCATGGACTGGAAGGACGTGGTGGCCAAAGCCCCCACCGGCACCGGCAAGACCTTCGCCTTCGGCATCCCCATGGTGGAGCACATCGACCCGGATTCCAGCGATGTCCAGGCTCTCATTTTGGCCCCCACCCGGGAATTAGCCATCCAGATCCGGGACGAGCTGCGGGATTTGTGCGCCTTCCGCGAGGGGGTGCGCACCGTCTGCCTCTACGGCGGCCAGCCCATCGAAAAGCAGCTCACCCAGCTCAAGGCCAAGCCCCAGATCGTCGTCGCCACCCCGGGACGGCTCATGGACCACATGAAGCGGCGCACGGTGAAGTTGGACAAGGTGCAGACCGTGGTGCTGGACGAGGCCGACCGGATGCTGGACATGGGCTTCATCCAGGACGTGACCCGCATTCTGGACAAAATGCCCCACCGCCGCAACTTGGGGTTATTTTCCGCCACCATATCACGGGAAGTTATGGATATCTCCTGGGTGTACCAGCGGGACCCGGCGGAGATCACCGTCCGCCCGGTGGAGGAGAACCGGCCGGACATCCAGCAGTACGCCATCGAGCTGACGGGCCGGGAGCAGAAGCTGGACACCATGGCCGCCCTCATCCAGCACGGCGGCTACGACCGGGCCATCGCCTTCTGCAACACCAAGAACATGACCGACCGGCTGGCAGGGCTTTTGAAAATGCGGAACATCACCTGCGAGGCCATCCACGGCGACATCCCCCAGCGGGAGCGGGAGCGCACCCTCCAGAAGTTCAAGGACGGCAAGCTGCGGGTGCTGGTGGCCACCGACGTGGCCGCCCGGGGGCTGGACATCGACGACGTGGACGCGGTGTTCAACTACGACGTGCCCGACGAGCAGGAGTACTATATCCACCGCATCGGCCGCACGGGCCGGGCAAAAAAGCACGGGGTGTCCTACACGCTGATGGCGTCGGTGACGGAGTCGGTGAAAATGCGGGACATCGCCCGGAACACCAAGGCGGAGATTCAACTGCTCAAATACGATGAGGACGGCTGCCTGATGCTGGTGGAGGGCACGGCCTGACAAAATTGGAACAGGGCGGACGGCGGACCGTCCGCCCCTTTTGTTTGGAGGGATATGATGAACATCCATGTTTTAGCCGTGGGCGATGTGGTGGGGGATTCCGGGGTGGATTTCCTCTCCCGGCACCTGCCCGCCCTGCGCAAGCTCCACGACGTGCACTTCACCGTGGTATGCGGGGAGAACGCAGCCTGCAACGGCCTGCTCCCCGCACAGGCGGACGCCATCTTCGCCGCCGGGGCGGACGTGATTACCATGGGCAATCACACCTGGGACAAACAACAGATCGTCAAGTATATGGAGGGCAATCCCTACCTCATCCGGCCCGCCAACTACACCCGCCGGGCCCCGGGCCGGGGCTGGGGGGTGTTCGACGGCCCCCGGGGGCTGCGCGTCCGGGTGGTGGACCTCATCGGCCGCACCGGCATGGACGCCAACTTCGACAACCCCTTCACCAAAATCGACGAGGTTTTGAAGCGGGACCAGGCCGACCTGACCCTGGTGGATTTTCACGCCGAGGCCACCAGCGAAAAGGGGGCCATGGCCTGGCACCTGGACGGCCGGGCCCAGGCCCTGTGGGGCACCCACACCCACGTGCCCACCGCCGACTGCCAGGTGCTGCCCCAAGGGCTGGGGTTCTGCACCGACCTGGGCATGACCGG